>Ga0157369_10001218_pt1 | contig 32009 bp, 30 predicted proteins | sample C25metaG_FD_113461 | JGI IMG/M metagenome (GOLD analysis project Ga0157369, IMG submission 113461) | Corn rhizosphere microbial communities from Kellogg Biological Station, Michigan, USA - C2-5 metaG | ecosystem: Host-associated > Plants > Roots > Rhizosphere > Soil | place: USA: Michigan... | reverse complement strand
TTGCGGACATAGAGGGTGTCCTTGGCGCCAATGGACTTAAGCGCTGGCCCCTCCGTTTCATATGCGAGGTCGAGGCCGTAGGTGAAGTGCGGCGCGAATTTCCAGGACACTCTCAGATTGGGCTGATAACCGATGAACTGGCCGCGTTTGATGGCTGTCAGCTGGTAGGGATTTGAGCCCGGCGCAGTCTGGTTGCCGAAATAGGTGCCTGCGTAGACGGAGTCGTTCTCCTGCTGCCGGAAATAAAAATTGTTTCGTATCGAGATCACGAGGTTGCCGACCTTGAGAGGTCCGACAGAGAACACAGGATGAAGATCGAAGCGGGGCGAGATGCTGATCACATTCGAAAGTGCCTGATCGACCGAGATCGTGCTCAATGCGAGTGCACTCGCGCGCATCGGCTGAAAGGTCATGATCGTGTTGCTACCGCCCTTGCTCGATTGGCTCACGCCTCCCGAGGCACCATCGATCTGAACCCCGACCCACGGTTTCCAGGGTGCGGTCGCAAAATCGTAGCCCGTCACTGTATGGAATGCCCAGGCATCGACGTTATAGGCGCCGAACGAGCCGCGTTGCAGAACGCCCGAATAATCAAAAGTGAAATTGTTTAGGCTGCCGTAGAAACGCAAGCCGACGCTGTGACGATAATCATGTGCGGTAATGAAACTTTTGCCGCCCGCCGCTATCGCTTGCGACCCGGTCACTTTTAGGAACGCGCTGTTGGTGTATTGCGCGGCGCTGTTGCTGTAACCGTAATAGAATGCGTCGATAGCGGTTTTGCCGACGAACCCCCACAAAGAGAAAGGCGGAAGGTCATGGCTCAGGTGTCCGCCCCATATGAGCTGCCTCGCGTTGTCGCGATCTTGCAGGACCGTGTCGCCGTTGATGGGGTTGAAGTTGATCTCGTTCACCGTATGCGCCGCGAAAATATCGAGGCGGGTTTCTCCCCGATCGGCATAGGCATGGAAGCCATCGAAAGATGTGCCAGCAAGATTCGTCCCGCCGTTCGGTGCGAACCAGAAATCGTCGCTGCCGAAACCAAGATTCTCTCGACCCGCGCGAAGGCCTAGAACGGTGTTGCGCAGGAGCGGGTTGGTGGTGTCTTGTCCGAATGCTGTCTTGCCTTCCGCGAACAGCGTTACGGCCGACAAGTCGTTGCGCCCGCTCGCGCTCGGTCCCGGACGCAAGAGCTGGCGGCCCGAATAAGTACCGTTGTCGAGTTGCCCGTAGACTCTGAAGTAATCCGTTAGATGCAAGTCGGCGCCGACGGCCGTGTGGGTGAGATAGGCCTCGCGCTGTGTTGATGCACCAATGCCTTGCCCCGGCGTCGCCGTCGGCACGCCGGCGGCATTGCTCGTGAATTTGGTGCCAAGGCTGCCATATTGGAAATTCTCGTAGCGCAGCCGCTCTGTGCCGTTGAGCACGACATAAGAGTTACCCGCATTGCCAATAGGGATGCATTTGAGCGGATCGGTGAGCCTACTGATCAAATCCTCTGCATGCGGCCTCAGGCACCCCGTCGCGCTATAATTGTCGCTCGGGAGCCACCGCTGCACGTAGCTGACGGAAGGGCCGTTGCCATCTTTGTAATAGAGTGGTCGCGTGGAATCGGTTGGGTAGTGTGGCGCCGGAGGCATCGCGGTTTGGGCAAGCGTGGAGACGCTTGTTAACACGGAGGCAGCGAAGCCGCAGGCCGTTAACCCGCGGCACGTAGTGTTGATATGTCGGCGGGTAGTCGTCCGCGGACCACCGGTTTCGCGTATCTGTGACTCCAGACGAAGATATCGATAAGACCTGTTCACGTGCTGCCCCTGGGTTATCGACGCGTGAAGCGCGCCCCAGGTGCAAATTGAGCTTTTCTCCGAGTTCGATAATCTCCTGAAAATGAGAAGGACCGTTTGACTACGATGAACAATTCGTGGAAGGCGTGTCGGACCGCATGGGCTCGTTAAGGCAACGGCAGAATGATGTCTTCCGCGCTCTACGGATTTATTTTTTGATTAGGTGATGGCCAGAATGCAGAGGCGGACCGCTTTCGAGCGGTGCCGCACTATCAGAATACCGCCAATGAGAAATTGGCGGCCAAGCGGTTGTCGGCGTAAGACAACCATTATTGCTGCTTTCGGAAAATAAGCTCCTTCCGGGGAAGGTGAGGGCACAGAAACCTCTCACTTCCCCGAGGGCTATAGAGCGGCGTTCACGAGAAGATCTGGCTCTCGGGAATGACGAAATCAGGTCTGTCGTAAGGCCCCGTGTTGCTTGGCGATTGCTGCTGTTGTTGCGGCAGCAGTTGGTCGTCCGGGCCAACGCCTCCGAAAATCGGTCGGTGATCAGAGGCGAAAGCTGCGCTCGTAATGCCAAAGAGGGCGATTGCCGAGGCGGTGAAGATGGCGCGTAGATGAGAATTGATATGCATGATCTGCTCCGATGAAAGGCCGGCTGCTCGGAAATGGCAGTCGAACCGTGTTTCTACGGAACAGACGTAAGTCCTATTATCTGTCGTGATAACTCATTCAAACAAGCAAAGGCCATTCGATCGCGCAGAATAGTCGGGATTCGATTCGGCGAGCCTAGTCTTAACGGCTGACCAGCGCGTCAACGGGAGGTGTTTTATCGGTGCGTTCGGCAAGCACAGCAGCTTTGGTATCAACAGTCGGCTCGGCGGACATTCCTGGACGCAGACGGCCGGATAACGGGTTATTGCCATCCAAGACGATCTTGACGGGGACGCGCTGCACGATCTTCGTGAAATTTCCCGTCGCGTTGTCAGGAGGTAGAAGCGCGAATTCGAGCCCGCTCGCCGGCGCCAAACTATCGACGTGCCCTAAGATAGGCGTTCCCGGAAAAGAATCGATCTGCACCTCGACGGGTGCACCATGTCGAATGTGGGTCAACTGAGTTTCTTTGAAATTTGCGACAACGAAGACGGCATCGAGAGGAACAACCGCCATAAGCTGAGTTCCCGCTTGGACGAATTCACCGACACGCAGCGATCGGGCGCCGACTGTTCCGCTAATCGGAGAGCTGATGACGGTATAACTTACATTGAGCTCTGCCTGATGCTCGACGGCCCGGCTATGTGCTAGTCCCGTCTCGGCCTTTGCCTCTTGGGCTTGTAGAACATCAACCTGCTGGTGTGCGGCTGCCAGCGCGGCTTTATCGTGATCGAGAAGCGCGCGCTTCTCGGCGAGATCCGTATCTGCTTGCTGAGTCCTCTGTACGGTCGCCGCCCCCGAGCCAACCAAGGTGCGATAACGGTCATCGTCGCGTTTCGCGAAAGCGACCGCGGCCTCGTCGCCTGTTACACTTGCCTGAGCTTGCGTAACGACGGACTGCTGAAGGTCTATCTGTGCCTTGAAGTTTGTGATATCGGCTTCTGCCGCGGTGACATTCGCTCGAGCCTGAGCCAGCGCCGACTGATAGTCGCGGTCATCGATGCGCGCCAGGACCCGTCCGGCTTTCACCGCCTGGTTGTCATCAACGAGAACTTCAGAAATGTAGCCTGAAATCTTCGGTGCGATAATCGTGTAGTCGGCTTTGACATACGCATCGTCAGTGCTTTCGAGATAACGTCCCGACTGCCAGTAGTAGACAGTATACCGAGCCCCCGCCGCGGCTAATCCCGCCGCGGCAACGATGAGTGCGGCGCGCTTGACCTTAGGCCTCATAGCAGGTCTTCCCCATGAGCAATCGCATCCGGCAGACAGGCGAACAAGTTCTCGCCATCTAACATGCCCGCGATTTCTCACTCATATAAGTCGGGCCGAAGGCAAAAGAGTTTTGCCGAGAATCGAATAATAGAATGGCCGGACGAGAGGCCGAAACCGCACCTTTTTGTCCGCTCTAACAAGCACTGTTCGGATTTTTACCACTTATCGCGGGTGAGTACCGGCTTCATCTTGCTAGTCATGAGTCAGGAAGCCGTAACGCAAGATGCACGTCTCACGCGCGAGACTGGCGCGTTTGATAAAGCCCACAAGGCGATCGCGAACGATCGCGGCTCGCAATTCCGTGACCAGCGAGTTGCCGGTTTAAAAGTCTGGGCCGCCGTCATCGGGGCGACGCTTGGCGCTTTCATGGCCGTCCTGAACATCCAGATTGTCAATGCATCGCTCGCAGACGTCCAAGGCGGGATCGGCGCCGGCATCGATGACGGAGGCTGGATATCGACCGCCTACCTGATCGCCGAAATTATCGTTATTCCGCTCACCGGATGGCTGGCAGAGGTATTTTCGGTCCGCCTCTATCTTCTGACGAATACCATTCTCTTTCTCGTTTTTTCCACCGCCTGCGCCTTCGCCCAGAACCTCGGGCAAATGATCGTGCTCCGGGCCGTCCAAGGCTTTTCCGGAGGGGTCCTGATACCCATGGCCTTCACGCTCATCATCACCTTGCTGCCAAAGCCGAGGCAACCGATCGGACTGGCGCTTTTTGCGATCTCCGCAACGTTCGCTCCCGCAATCGGGCCGACTATCGGAGGTTACCTGACGGAGAATTGGGGCTGGCAATACATTTTCTATGTGAACCTTCTCCCGGGGGCATTCATGGTAGGGATGTTGTGGTTCTCGCTCGAGAAAAAGCCACTGTGCCTGTCATTGCTTCGGGAGGGTGATTGGATTGGCATCGCCACGATGGCGATCGGCTTAGGCGCGCTGCAAACGGTTCTGGAAGAAGGCAATAAGGACGACTGGTTCGGCTCCCGTTTCATTTTTCGTCTTGCCATCGTTGCGACGATTTCGTTGACGTTGTTCGTTTGGCGCGAGCTGGCCTGCGAACGACCGCTCCTGAATCTGCGTCTCCTCGCGCAAAGGAACTTTGGTCTAAGCGTCGCTACGAATATCCTGCTCGGCGCCGCGCTCTACGGATCCGTCTTCATCCTTCCCGTCTATCTCGTCAGGGTTCAGGGCTACAACGCCGAGCAAATCGGGTCTGTTCTCGCTTGGACGGGGCTGCCACAGCTTGTTCTAATTCCTCTCGTGCCGAGGCTTATGAAGCGCATCGATGTCCGCGTGCTCATCGCGGGAGGCTTCGCGCTGTTCGCGTTTAGCAATTTCATGAATATCGATATGACGTCCGACTATGCGGCTGACCAGCTCTTCTGGCCCAACGTGATCCGGGCAATAGGCCAAGCGTTATTGTTTGCGCCGCTTTCGGCGGTAGCAACGAGTGGAATCGATAAAGCAAGCGCCGGGTCGGGTTCGGCTCTGTTCAATATGACGCGTAACCTCGGCGGCGCGATCGGCATTGCCGCGCTCCAGACCTTTCTGACGAAGCGTGAACAATTTCACTCGAACGTGCTGACCCAGGCCGTATCGCTCTTTGGCCATGCGACCCAGGCCAGGCTTGGTACGCTCGCTCATTATTTCCTAGCCCATGGCGTCACCGACGATAATCAGGCCAAACATAAAGCCATCATTGCGATTAGCGGTGTCGTTCGCGAGCAAGCGTACGTCATGGCATTCAGTGACACATTCTATTTGCTTGGCTTCGCTTTGGTCCTGGCGGTCCTAGCGTCGCTCCTGCTCAAGAAGCCGAGCCATCTCGAGGGCGGCGGTACTCACTGAGACGGGCCGATCAACGCGCTCGAGCGGTCTTTAGACTTGCCGCACGGCGTCGCGTTCCCCTGTCGCGCGTTGTGCTGCCGCGTTGTCTTTGCCACTCAAGGCGTAGGCCGTATTGATCAATGCGACGTGTGAGAAAGCCTGGGGAAAATTACCGAGCTGGCGCACGCCACAGGGATCGTATTCCTCCGAAAGCAAGCCGAGATCGTTGGCGAAGCCGAGCAGGTGCTTGAACAATTTGAGAGCATCGGCATCGCGGCCGCAGAGATGATAGACATCGCACAGCCAGAAGCTGCATGCCAGGAAGGCGCCTTCGTCTCCATCGAGGCCGTCGAAGCCATCATCCGTGTCGTACCGACGAAGGAGCCCATTGTTTAATAAATCGCGCTCGATGGCGGTGACGGTCCCGAGTACGCGGGGATCGTCGGGCGGCAGGAAGCCGACCAGCGGGATGAACAGCAGGGCGGCATCCACGGTCGCACCGCCGTAATATTGCACAAACGTGTTACGCTCGGCGTTGAAGCCGTTGCGGCATATATCGGCATGAATCTCATCGCGAATCCTGCGCCAGCGTTCGAGGGGGCCGCTGAGGCCGTAAATCGACGCACTTGCGATCATGCGGTCGAAGGCAACCCATGCCATAAGCTTCGAATGGACGAAGTGACGGGCCGGTCCTCGGACCTCCCAGATGCCCTCGTCGGGTTCGTGCCATATGCGGGCGAGGTGCTCGACAATGACCGATGCCAGAGACCACGCGGCCTCGCTTCCGTCGATGCCATAGCGGCGTGCGGCATGAAGCGATCCGATCAATTCGCCATAGACATCGAGCTGGAATTGCGAGAAGGCTGCGTTGCCAACCCGAACCGGCGCGCTGCCCGCGAAACCGGGTAACCAGTCGAGCGTGAATTCCTGAAGCCGTTGCTCACCATGAAGTCCGTACATGATCTGCAAATCCTTCGGTGAGCCGGCGGCAGCGCGCAACAGCCAATTGCGCCATGCGATCGCTTCGTCGTGGTAACCCGAGGTGAGGAACGCATAGAGCGTCAACGTGGCATCGCGGATCCAGCAATACCGATAATCCCAGTTGCGGGATCCGCCCAGCGACTCCGGTAACGAGGTCGTCGGCGCCGCAACGATCCCACCGCTTGGACTATAGGTGAGCAGCTTCAACGTGATCAGCGAGCGCTCGACAACCTCGTTCCATGGACCTTGATAGGTGCTGCGTGCGGACCAATCGCGCCAGAACCTCTCGACCCTATCCATGAGCCCAACGGCATCTCCTACGGCCGGGGGCTGCCGATGAGAGGGAAACCAGGTCAGAACGAAAGGGACGTATTCGCCCGCGTGAACCGCGAACTCTGCCTGAGTAGTCAAGTTCCGGTTGTCGAGCTCGACTGGCGTGTACAATCGGACTGCATCAGGGCCCGCGACGGCAAATATGCCTTTCGCCGTCCGCTGTAGCCACGGAACGAGACGGCCGTAATCCAATCGGAAAAGGATTGTCGTTGCCATTTCGATGACGCCGCGGTCGCCGCGCACCAGGCGAATGACCTCATTGACAGAGTTGTCGGCGGGCGGTGGCATAAAATCGATGACCGTCGCTGCCCCCATCTCTGTCTCAAAGCGAGTTTCGAGGATGGCCGTGCCCGGGCGATAGCGCCGAAAGATCCGCGCTTCACGGTCTTTGGCGCGAAGCTGCCAAGACCCGTGCCTCTCGTCTCCAAGCAAGGCCGCAAAGATGGCGCCCGAATCGAAGCGTGGCAGGCACAGCCAATCGATCGAGCCGCTGCGTGAGACCAGTGCCGCGCTGTGGGTGTTGCCGATGAGGCCGTAGTCTTCGATACGCCGCATGCGTTTCTCAAATCGCGAACCGGTTGTTTCAGGCTTCTCGCTTGCCGAGGTTGGGCTGCGCAGCCGTGCTCATCCGCATCATTAGATACGGCGATCCGTAGTTCTGATAAGGGTGGCGGTTGAACACAAACTATTCGCGGTGCGCGAACAATCCGTTGCGCATGATCGAAAGCGAACGCATCTCGCTGCATCACGTTTTCTTCTGAAGCTCGTCGAAAATCATAATTTTTGAATCGGCAACGCCATCAGTAGATAGGAATTGAAGTCGGTCGTTTGTCGACCGATCGACGCACAAATAATCGGAGGGACTATGACTAGGATGAAATCTCTTGGATCCGCAATCGTGTTGGCTATGTCATCGCTGACAGTCGCGTGTACGCAATCCGGCCCAAAGGTCGACGCGAGCGGCAGCGCTTACGATCATTCCGGATTCGAATACAGCCCTGCAAGCGCCAATTGCATCCCCGACATCAATCACTGCGCGAGCTACCCGACCGGAGACGTCACGAAAGACGGTCCGCCGGGAAAACAGTCTCCGACGGGAAAACAACGTTAGGAGTGTTCCGTCGGGGCGATGCTTGAGCTGCAGGATCGCTTGGAGCCCGAGCTTTTCGCCGGGAGGAAATCGTGAGCGCTGTTTGGAACAGCATTTTAAGCGGTCTGCCGGTTCTCATTGTCGATTTGGGCGTGACCACGGTGCTTCTTCTCTGTGGCATTGCCCTCTATGTCTCCATTGCCCCCTATCATGAGCTTCGTCTCGTCAGGCAGGGCAACGTCGCTGCGGCGATCGTGCTGGCTGGTCAATCGCTGGCCCTCGCGATCCCGCTCGCGGCGATGATGGCGAACAGCGTCAACGTTCCCGATATCCTGGTTTGGGGCGCGGTAACGATCATTCTGCAATTCGTGGCGATTGTCGCCGCGCGACTGGTGATCCCGCATTTGCCGTCTCTTATCGCCAAAGGCGAGATAGCGCCGGCGCTTCTCCTGGCTAGCGGTCAGATCATTGCAGGCTTGCTCAACGCCGCCGCGATGAACTGAAGCCATGCCCCAGGCAGCGCGCGTTCTCTTTTTTGGCTTACTTCTATGTCTTGAGACGTTCGCACTTCTGCACGATGAACGGGGGTGGCAGGAGGTCTCCGGGCCCCGAACCGCGACAACACGATTTGCCATCGGACAAAAGAGCGACGCCGCGTCGCGCCGGGGTCAGCCGACGGCCGATCTTACGGCGCGGGATGTCTTGCCTGGAATGCACAACTCCTTGCTTACGGTTCCCATCGAAAGAATCCCCTCTGGGATGAACGTGCGCGGCACGTCGTTTCCGCTCGGTCACAATCTTTGGATGACCGCGAGGCACGTTGTCAGCGCCGATTGCGATCGAATCGTGCTTATTGTCGACGGAGAGCAGATCGCCGCGCATATCAGATACATCGATCCAAATGCCGATGTCGCGGTGCTGGAGGCGTCAACGGCGACCTCACCTCGATTGTTCGTGGCGAGCGACGCGGTCGGCAAAGACGAAATCGCTTTTGCGTACGGCTTCCCGCATGGTTCCCTGGGAGGAACGAAAGACGAGTTCATGGCTCCCGCCCGCATGCGGCTCGTGGGGCGCCTGAGCGGCATTGCGCCCATGCTCGCCTGGGCCGAGGTCGATCGCTACCCGGACACGCTCGATTCGCTCACGGGTATCAGCGGCGGTCCGATGATCGACCAGAATGGCCATGTGGTCGGCATCTTGGTGGCGGCGTCCGTTCGGCGAGGGCGAAGCTATACGATCGCGCCCGAGGTCCTCCTCGAAATTGAGCGCTCGCTAGGATCGCTCGCCTCGGCACGATCCGACAAGCCTTCAGCCGACACGATCGCCACGCCCCTGTCGCTGGAAGAAGCGGCGACGGCGATGAAGACGAGCGCGCGTATCGCGGAGACCTATTGCATTCGCTCGTAATGGTGCGCGAAAGATCCGGATCCACGGCCACTGGGTCGGGAAGATCATTGTGCTGCATCTAGCCGCGCTGGAAAGAAGCAAGAGGATGTCGACGGCGGCTCGGTCGCCGACTCATGCATCAATTTGATGGCGCTCTCCCGCAAGCGATCGAGAACCGCTCCGATAAGCGGCGACCGCGGCTGGGGGAGGCGCGATAGGGCAACGAAATCGGTCTCCAAAATCGGATCTACCAGCGGGGTAAGCGTGAACTCGCGTTCCGCCAGTCCTTTTGCGAAAGCGATGCCCGGCAGGATCGTAACCCAGTCTGTGTGGCGTATGAAGTTCAGCGTCGCTAAAGCACCGTCGATCTCCAGCTTGCGCGCGACGTCAGCGCCGCTTGCGATGAGATAAGAATCGATCGTTTTCCGCCGTTCGCAGCGCGGGCCTGGAAGCGCGATTTTCAATGGGCCTAGCGCGCGCAGCGGAATGTTCGCGTCGTTTGGCGTCTCCTTTGTCCGGGCAGAAACGAGAAATTCGTTCGTTCGCAGAAACAAGCTTTGGCTTAAGCCGGGTTTACGATGCGCCCGAGGAACGATCGCGAGATCTATCTCGCCGCCCCGCAGTTGTTCAGATAGTTCATGGCTCGCTCCTTCGAGAACGCGGATCTTGGCTTTCGGATATTCTTCGATAGTCGAAGAGAGCACTTTCGCCGAAATCTGCGACAAGAACGGTGTGACGCCGAGCGCAATTTCCTCGCCGCCGGTTGCAAAGCCACGCATTTCTTGCCGGGCTTTTTCCTCCAGGCAGAGCAGATGCACCGCGTTTGCATAGAGGCTCTCGCCCGCAGGCGTAGCGATTACCTTGCCCTTGCTGCGCATGAAAAGCGGTATGCGAAATTGCTGCTCGAGCTTGCGTATGTGCTGCGAAACGCCTGACTGGGTCGCGTGGAGGCGCTCGGCCGCAACCGTAAATGACTGTTCTTCATAGACGGCGACGACCATTCGGTAGTCGTTCAAAGTTGCGCGCGCGCTCATTTCTCTGTCCTAAGCAAATTGCCGATTTGGGAGTGCATCTGCGGACAAGCAGAAAGATGTGTGCGCCGATCGGAAGATTAATATTGAAGCGGGAAAAGAATGTTTTCAGCGGAAGCCAACAATTTATCGAGCGAACCGGGGTGGCTTTTGACGAGGGCTCTGAAAAGACCCGTGGTCGGGAGCGGTTCCCTTGTGAGATTCCCATGAAAAAGCGTGCGCACGATCGTTATTCTCGGCGCACTCGGTCTTGGCATCGTTGCTTGTTCTGCGGCGCGAAACGATCCGCGCAACCAGGCGTGTGAGCAGGAAGCCGGTCCCACCCTTCGTCCGAGGGCATGGGGTTACTGGCCAGGTTACAGATGTGGTCCCATCCCGCCGGCAGAGACGCATTTTTCCTGATCGCGCGCGGCGCGATCGAGCCCCCAAAAGGGGACAGTTCACATGACCGATCGAGTGACGTTGGCGCGACATCGCGTTGCGCAGCCATCACCGCCGCGCCGGCAGGCGCTAGTGCATGAGCTCCCGTACTCGGATACCGGTCTTCGAGGATGGCGCCCCTAAGGCCACGCGTAGCTTCTCGATCGCCCTAACTTCGATTTGCCTTACGCGTTCGGGGGAGAGCGAATAACGGTCCGACAGCTCGCGGAGCGTAACCGGCTTTTCCTTGAAACGGCGTTCGACGATTATCTCGCGTTCTCGCGGACCGAGCCGCGCCATTGCCGATTTGAGCAAAGTATGCCGTCGTGCGTGCTCGTCTGCCTCACCAACCACCGTTTCTTGATCCGGACGGTCGTCCGGCAAGAGATCGATCCATTCGGTCGAAGCGTCGCCGGCAAGATGCGCATTGAGAGAATTGTCCGGGGCGCTCAGGCGTTCGTCCATCTCGGCGACATCGCTCTCTCGCACGTTGAGTTTCGTCGCGATCATCGATGCGGTTTCGGGCAGTAGGCCGTCCTTATCGGGATCCTGCAGCTGCAGCTTGAGACGGCGCAGGTTGAAGAAGAGGCGCTTCTGCGCGCCGGTGGTCCCTATTTTGACGAGAGACCAAGAGCGAAGTATGTAAGCTTGGATGGAAGCGCGAATCCACCAGACGGCATAAGTTGCGAAACGAAATCCGCGTTGCGGCTCGAACTTATCGATTGCATGCAGCAGACCGATATTGCCCTCGGCGACCAGGTCGGCGAGCGGAAGCCCGTAGCCTTTGAAGCCGCGCGCAATTTTCACGACCAGCCGCAAATGACTCCGCGTGAGTTCCTCGCGAGCGGCACGATCGCCTCGATCGTGCCATGCTGTCGCGATCTCGAGCTCGCGCTCCGGCGTGAGCATGGGAAAACGCTTGGCGTCGCTGACGAAGCTGCGCAAGCTGGGCTCGACCTGGATGTTGCTCGGCATATAGCTCATGGCTTGTTCTGTCCCACCGGTTGGTGCGGCTAGGCCGCATTCGCTGTCGCAATGCTGACGAGGACGACGACATCGTCGTGGCGTATGTCCACGCGAGCTCGCCACCTTCCGTTCGCCCAGCCGAACGGAAGGAAGAGGAAGCCGCGCGAAGCCAGGTATTCGTGCGCCTCGCGCCGGCTCGGATAATGACGCTCCAGGTGGGCGCTGCATGTAACGCCACCCGCTTGCGTTTGATGGTCGGCCCGGACACGTGGTTTAGTTTCGTGCGGGAACCGGATCACGGTTGCGGTCATGGATGCTCCCCTCGTTTCATGCTGGATAGTTTGGCGAGCACACCGGTGCCGACCAAGAAGGATGTTCTGAAAGCAGTATTCGGCGGGGCCGAAAGGTTGCGGGAGGAGTCCGGAAGAAAAATCTGCGTTGCGCGGCCTCGCGTCGCAGGCGCGGTTCTATGGGGCTGCGGACGCGGCAAGCCCGGCGGCTATCGTCCGGCGAGGCAATAGCGGATGCAGCAAAAGTTTGGGTCGCGATCTATGTCTTATTCGATCGCTTTCGAATAATCTTCAAGCAGCTGATGTGGCGGACGCGATCGGATTCATCCAATTTGGATGGTGCAGCTGCTTTGCGGCCAAATCGATGAAGCAGCGTACTTTGGGCGACAAATGGCGGCGATCCGGGTAGATCGCATCGATGCTCAATTGGACGGGTACGTAATCTTGCAAGACTGCGACAAGACGGCCCGATCGCAGTTCGTCGGCAACGACGAAGATCGGCATGTAGATCAAGCCTTGACCCAAGACAGCCGCGGCCCGCAATGAAGTGCTATTATTGGCTTCTAGGTTGCCGACGGGGTGAATCACCTCTTCGCTGTCGGGGCTGACGAAACGCCATTCGCGGTTCCAGCTCGATTCGTAGAAGACGACGCAGTTATGCCGCTCCAGATCGCTCGGGCGTTCGGGGCGGCCGTGATTGGCGAGATACTGCGGTGCTCCGCAGACCACGAACGGATAGGTCGCGAGGCGGCGCACGATGTGGCTTGAATTCGCCTCAGGCGTGATGCGGATCGCCAAATCGACGCCCTGATCGACCATGTTCGTCATTTTGCTCGTAATCATCAGTTGGACGGACGCCGCCGGGTAGGTCGCCGTGAACTCGGCGATAACGGGCGCGATGATTTCGGCAACCGGCGGCGCGATGTCGAGCTTCAATACCCCGCGAGGCTCCGACTGCATCTCCGCGGCGATACGATCGGCATCTTCCAATTCGGCGAGGATTTGCACGCATCGCTCATAATACGCGTGTCCAATGTCCGTGAGACTGACGTTGCGCGTATTGCGATTGAGCAACCGCGCGCCCAGCTTTTCCTCAAGCCATTTGATGTGACCCGTCACAATACTGGCGGATAGATTGAGCCGCCGCGCGGCGGCTGAAAATCCTGCACTCTCGACCACCTTTACGAACGACAGCATGCATGTCATGCGGTCCATTCGGATTCCTCCGTTCTAGCGGCTCTGCCCAGGTATCGCCGCATTGTTTTTCCACGGCGCGCAAAGAGCGCCCGATGACGTTGCCCAGCTGGATTTCCGTGAAAAAGGTGCAGCAGCGGCGCGCAATTTCGTGCGCCTCTGATCGAAGCAAAGACTGCAACCGGCAACCGAGCGCATGCGAGTCACGGCTACCGATCGTTCGGTAATATCGCTGCCCGTGGCCGTCAAGGTCGCGCCGAACGGCGCGGGGACCGGGAACGCGTGTGCGGCGCCGGAGTGTTCGTCTGCCGAATAGCGCGCTCCTATATGTCGCTTGGCGGAAGGCGGAAATCGGGATCCCAACCCAGCTGCGCTAGCGCCTTCTCGACCTTCATATAGGCGTTTGGCTGCGCGACGTTGTAGATGCCCGGTCCGCCGCGTTCGATCGCCAGCACCGCAGCATAAGCCGCGGCATCGACATGGACCGGCGCGGAGACCGAGGGTTTGTCCGAATGCGTGCCGGGGCCGTAGAGCTGACCATAACGCAAGACAACGCCTTCCAGAGGTGACGATTTGAGTGTCCAGTCCTCGAGCGCGATGACGCCGCGCACGGTGATGCCGCGGTCTCCCGAGGCGCCACGATCAAGCGGATCGCTTTCCAGATAGGGTTCATTACCTGGTGCGTAGGCCCAACCGATGCTTTGGGCAATGAGGCGGCGCACCCCAGCTGCCTGCGCGGCGCGCACAAGATTACGCGTTCCTTCGCTGCGGATTCGGGCATTGCGCAGGATCGCGTGACCCATCAGAGCCGGGTCGAGGTCTTTCGGAAGATCGGTGAGTTGATGAATAACGATTTCCGGACAAGCATTTTTAACCGCGCTCAGGACGACGTCCGCATCAAAGACATCGACCAGAACCGGCTCGACACCGATGGAGCGAAGCATCTCGGCGTTTTCTTTTGATCGCGTCATGCCGGTCACGGTATGACCGGCCCGGATCAATTGGGGAACGATGCGACGTCCGATTGCGCCAGTGGCGCCCGCGACGAAAATACGAAGGGTCATGAACGCTGGACTCCATCACGAGCGGCCTCAGCCGACCATCAACAGGCAAAGCGGAACGGAGCGCCGATAAATGACGGCATAGGCCCCATTCGCTCCGTAATGACAGTAAGCGCTCACCCGACCGACAATTAGAGCGAAATGCGGTAAGGACTGTTCGGCCGAACGAAACAATCGAAACATCCGTCACGGCAACGGCGCCGTGCTCGCGCACAGATGCGACCGGCTGCGCGAGTGGCCCTTCCTATTGCCTCGTTGCGAAGGCCGAACCATGTGCCTTGGCTGCCGCCCATCGCCCCGGTTTCGATTCCACCGACGCCAACTCTCGATTGTTCGCTCGCTGCGAATGGGCATTGCGGCGTCGCTGAATTGTGATTCGCGCGCAGCGACCGCATCTCTTGTTCAGCACGTAAGTGCTCTGCAACTAGGGGGCGGATCATTGGAGGCCCTCCATGCACGAGCTTGTCGTCGTCATTCTGATCGTATTCGCTTTCACCGCCCTCATGGGCTGGCTCGGCAACAGGAGATAGGTGATGTTCTCGTCGGAACACGCATCGGCGCCTGCCGCTCTCGCCGTCAAGCCGGCCCCTGGGCTGGGACGATTGGATCATGAAGCCAAATCCGCCTATTGGCTACGTTTCCTCAACGGCCGCTGGCTCGTCTACCGGCATGAGCGCGTTATCGGCAACTTCCCGACGGAGAAGGCGGCGATGGCGCCGGAGTTCCTACGCCTCCTAAAGAAAGCGAGCCGCCCAGACGTCGATGAACATCTAGTCCACTTTGCTACTGCTGCCGCCCGGCAGTTACGGCATCGCGAAAAATGATGCACCTGACGGGGGCGGTTGTGAAGAATGAACAATCTGGGCTCAAGAATTTGGTCCGCCGTATTGACGAAGGCGCTGCACGACTGAACCCCGGCCTCTCGGCGATCGCGATCGTTCTGCTGACCCTCGTGACAGGCGAAGCGGCCGTCCGGTTTGTTTCTGTTTGGGCGGACGAAGTCGCAAGTCAAACCGTTCGGCCGACCATTGATCCAACGTTGTCGGCTCCGAGCGATATTCCTCTCGATGATTGAGATGTTGACACCTGACATTGATCCAGGGGCCGCTGGTCGCGGAAAGTCCCCGTCATGTCAATTGACGCCGATATTCGCGCGCCGATAAGCCCGCCGCTTTTCGGAACGCAACGGCAAAATGACTCGAGCTCCCAAAACCGGTTGCCAATGCGATTTCCGTCAATGAGACGCTTGGATCCGCCATCATTTCCTTGGCTCGCTCTATTCGGCGATGCAGTTGATAACGATGAGGCGGTATCCCCAGTGATTGTTTGAACGCTTGGCAGAAATACGCGGGCGTAAGATTGACGAGATTGGCGAGCTCGGCCAGCGAGACATCGGTAGCGAGATGCTCTTCCAGATAATCCCGCACCCTGCGTTGCTGCCAGCCGGCGAGGCCGCCGCGATAAAGCGTTTTTTCTCGATTGGCGCGCAGCCATCTCACGATTTCCACAGCCAAGACACAGCCGAGCGCTTCCGCATAAAGCCGTGTCGTAGGGCAGGAGGTCTTGTTCGTTATTTCTTGCAGCTTGATTGCTGTCGCGCGCAGCGCTGGGTCGGGATCGGTGTAGGGTCGGGGAGAAAGTTGCTCAAGTCCCGACCGAAGTTCTGGATCGAGAAAAGGAGCGGTGGGGCCGATAAAAAATTGCGTCCCACGTGTGATCGACGGCGAGACCATCCAACCGTGTATTTTTCGTCCGGCCGGCGCAAAGAGCATCTTGCCGTCATAGTTACGAGTGCTGCAAAGCCGCTCGCCGCTAACGAGTGTCTCTCCTTCTTGGCGCTGGAACTGATGGATGAACACAAGAACGTGGGCCGAATCCGGGTATTCGAATTGCCTGAAACCAGGCCCGATACAAAAATCGGCAACCTCCAATTGTCGCCAATTGGCCGGGTGACGGTTCACTTCGCCTTCGCTCTTGAGGGCAAAGGCTCCGTTGCTCGGTAGGCTCACGTTCTGCCACGTGCCGCAGGATTCATTGTCCGGCACACCCACGTCGGCAGATCCCGACTCCCGTTGTTGCGTTTCTTTGAGAGCGTTGTGCATGCCTCCCCATACGCCGGTTACGATTTAATCGTACACGATGTAATCGGGCACGTCAAGCGCTTGCGACTTGATCGTACACGATTTAATATCTAGTTCGGTGCAACGAGGGGATGATGAAAAGCCGCCGACACGAGCCTTCGAGTAAGACCTCCTTGGAACTCAATGATTTCTTGTGCTTCGCCATCTACTCGGCGAATCACGCGTTCAATCGCGTGTACCAACCGCTGCTGAAAGGCCTTGGCCTGACGTACCCGCAATTCATTGCCATGGTTCTTCTCTGGGCGCAGGACGGGCAAACGGTCGGGGATCTCGGCCAAAAGCTTTTTCTGCAGTCGAACACCCTAACCCCGATGTTCAAGCGGTTGGAAACACTCGGCTACATCAAGCGAAGCCGGGATTCTGCCGACGAACGTCAGGTCCGCATCAATCTGACAGAAACTGGGCGGAAGCTACACCTTCAGGCATCCGAGATTGTGCTGCGCGTCCGGGACGCGACCGGTCTGCAGAACAAGCAAGTGGAACAACTATTAGACGAGGTCGGCGTGTTGCGGGACGCGCTTGACCGCCATACTTCGCGCTGAAGATCACTCGCCACCTCACGCGATCGCGAAGGCCACGAACGTCGGACAAATGACCGGCAGCCACCGTTTAAGGCCTATACCATCGGCTTAAGGCCCCTGTCGGCGAGGACGCGGTCGATCTCTCCCGTTGCCGGCGTTGCCTCGCTCTTCGCAAGGTGCCCGAAACTCCCGAAAGATTCTGCAACTACGCAGAAGCGGATGAAAGCAGCGAGAGCCGCGCTCGCACACAATAAGGGCTATCGACGGCCATCTGGGTACGATCATGCCAGTTCTGGTGCACAAGGTTGGCGCTCCTCTACGGAGTGCGGCCCGCCTGCGAGCGGCCAATCTGGCCACAACGCATCGCGACACCGCGCATGACGGCGTTCGCCCATGCCGAATGAACCGCCGGCTTTGGCCGACAGGGATGGCAGCGACGGCGCTTAAAAAAGGAGGCAAATGTCATGGACCGGATGGCTTGCATGCTGTCCTTCGTGAAGGTGGTCGAATGTGCGGGGTTTTCTGCAGCCGCGCGGCGGCTCGCAATATCGACGAGCGTCGTGACGGGGCATGTCAAATCGCTCGAGGAGAAGCTCGGCGTTCGCCTTCTCACCCGAAACACTCGCGTCGTGAGGCTGACGGAGGTTGGCCAAACCTACTATGAACGCTGCGCAAAAATCCTTGCGGAATTGGATGCAGCGGAGCAGATCGTCGCGGAGACGCGGTCAGAGCCGCGCGGCGTGCTGAAACTGAACATCGCGCCGCCAATACCTGAGATCATCGCGCCGGTCATCGCGGAGTTCACGGCGACCTACCCCAACCTGTCGGTTCAGGTGACGGTTACGAGTAAAATGATTAACCTGATCGACCAGGGTGTTGATCTGGCGCTCCGCGTGGCGCCCAGCGCGAACTCCAGTTATATCGTCCGCCGCTTGGCAAGCTATCCGTTGGTGGTCTGCGGAGGCCCGCATTACTTCGCGACTCGCGGCCGACCTGAACACCCGGCTGATCTGGAGCGGCACAATTGCATCGTCTTTTCGGAGCTCCCATCGAACACAGAATGGCGCTTCGTCGGCCTGGGCGGCGGCGAGACGGAGATCCGCGTCTCCGGAAACTTGCAAGCCAATGACAGCACTTCCTTGCGAGCGGCCGCGATCCTCGGTCAGGGGCTGATCTATGTTCCTGCTTTTCTCGTCGCCGAGGAGTTGCGTTGCGGCCGCCTTATCGCAACGTTGACTGACTTCACGTCGACCGAGTTGAGACTTGACGCAATCTACCCCGATCGTCGGCACCTCAGCGCAAAAGTGCGCAGCTTCATTGATTTAGCGGCAAAGCGGCTTCTTCGCGCAAATTGGAGGTACCCGGAGCACCAGATCAATTTAAAGCAGAACCATCTCGATCTCTCGTCTAACCGAGTATCGCCGACGAACCTTCCGGCGCTGCCCCACAGTCTCATCGGTCCGGGCATCGTTGTTCCCCCGGCGCCCAATTCTCAAGCGGGAAACGAGTGAGGCGTTAGGAATCCGCGCGATCCCGCTGCTCGGTCGCTGCGCTTTGCGATTGCGATGCGCCGGCGTTTTGCGCGTGGCGGAGCAACCAACAGCGCGCAACTTTGTTACCCAACCAAAATCCATTCACGAAAAGCAGGCGCCTGCCGATGTTGTAGGCGCTACGGAGGTGATTCATGAAACGCACAGGGATTCCCGCAGCGTTATTTCTGTCCGCCGCACTTGCCTTTCCGGCCTGGGCGCAACCGGCTCCATCCGAGCGGCCAGTGATCGAGCAGCCGATGTCGCGCGATGGCGTGCGCGCCGTGCAACGCGAACTCCGCGATGCCGGTCTCTATCGCGGGCCCATCGACGGGAACTGGGGCCGCCGCACGGAGGCCGCTCTCGGCGCCTATCAGGCGAATCGCGGTCTCGCCGTTACGTGGCGGCTCGACCCGGCGACGATCCGCGCAATGGGCTTCGACCCCAATGAATTGGTCGGACGCATGCCTGAACAAGCGTCCGATCTCGCAGCGCGTCAGCCGCTCTCGCGCGAGACCGTGCGGCGTGTGCAGGAGCGTTTGGCGCGCGCGGGCTTCCGGCCGGGTCGCGTCGATGGCATCTGGGGAAGCGGCACCGAAACGGCGCTGCGCGATTTCCAGCACGCACGGGGTCTACAGCCCACGGGCGATCTCAACCCAATCACGGCACGCGCGCTCGGCTTCGATCCGAACAACCTCGCGGCTCCGCCGCAACAGGCCGAGACGCCCTAAAACATCGGCGGCAGCCATCGCGCCGCCACCGCGCGATCGAGAGCACGCCGCGTAGGCAGGCCAAGCCCTGGTGCTTGTTGCGACGGCGAGCGATTTCGGATCGCGGCATCGAAGTGGGATAAAATAAGGACGAGGACCCGGAAGGTCCGTCGCCTCCTGGTCCCTCGTTTCGGCGACGGCACCGGCGGTCGCGCTCCCTGGCCGGCAGCGAAAGGCTCTCGAACGGAAATATCGCGCTGGGCCGCTCGCCCGGGCCGGAACCTCGGCGAATGCTCGACGTTGCCCTTCCGTCGTCCAACAGCGCAGGCGGGAATCGGCAGGTGAGCGACGGCCGCAAGAGCGAATCCTCTGGAATCGTTGTCTCGGTAGCCCTCGGCGCGAATATCGCCATCGCGGTGGCAAAGTTTATTGCCGCGTTCGCTACCGGTAGCTCTTCGACCATGAGCGAGGCCGTCCACTCTGTCGTGGATTCAGGCAATGAAGGCTTGATGCTGATCGGCATCAAGCGCGCCCGGAAACCGCCGGATCGCCACCATCCGTTCGGATATGCGCGCGAGCTCTATTTCTGGCCCTTCGTCGTGGCGCTCGCTCTTTTTGCCGGAGGGGCAGTTGTATCCGTCGGCGACGGCATCACGAAAATCTTGCACCCAGAGCGCATAGGCTCGCTTTGGATTAATAACATCGTGCTGTGCGCCGCGCTCGCATTTGAGTCGATCAGCTGGAGCGTTGCGTGGCGGCATTTCAACCGTGAAAGGAGCAATGCCCCGCTCCTCGAGAGCCTTCACGCCAGCAAGGATCCGAACTTGTTCGTTGTCCTCTTCGAGGATAGCGCAGCGATCCTCGGCATCATCATCGCTCTCGCCGCGGTCAATGCGGCCAAGCTGCTCGACCTCCCGGTGCTCGATGGCGTCGGATCGGTACTCATCGGCCTTTTGCTCGCTCTCACCGCAAGCTGGCTCGTCTACGAGACCAAAAGCCTCCTGATCGGCGAATCCGCGCGGAGCGATATCGTCGACGGGACGCGGGAAGCGATCGAGGCGCTACCCGAAACCGTGCGCGCCAACGAAGTTCTGACCGTGCATCTCGGGCCGAGCGATGTGCTCGTCGCCGCAAGCATCGATATGCGCGACGACATAACCGCGGGGCATGTGGAGGAAACATTGGCGAAGCTCGAAAGCTCGCTCAAGCAGCGATTCCCGGAGATCATGCGGGTCTTTACTGAGGTGCGATCCTCCGCAAAGGATGCACGTGGGCCGAACTCCTAAGGGGCGGGTCCGCCTTCCGACCTATAGGAATTCTACATAGGCTGCGTAACGCAGTTTGCGATACTCGGTCGCGACTCAGCGCCTCGGCTTCGGACGCTTGGGGCCGATATCGAGTACGACCCAGGCCGGCGCATGATCACTGGCCTTCTCCCAGCCTCCGCACATGCCGATCGACACCGGCAGCGGAAAAGCCTGCCCGCGATGGAGGGGCTCAACAAGAGGTGATCGAACATTCACTCCGTTCACATTGAAGGTCGCGATCTTTATCGACGACGCTTAGCACGCCGCCTCTTGGCAACGCAAAATCGACGACTACCCAGGATTAGCGTCGCTCGGCGGGCTTTTGTCGCAATCGATGCAACTGCGGCCTCGACGCCGGATTGCTCTCATAGAGACAAAAATAGGAGGCTCGATATGGCCCAATGTGCTGCAAAGCCTTGGAGACCGACTGTCCCGCTGCTGCTCGTGCTGACCCTGGCATGCGCTTTGGTCGGATGTGAAAGCCCGGAAGAGATTCGGCAAGCCTATGCGCAGCAATGTGCGAGCAACGGCTTTCAGCCGGGCACCGCTCCGTTCGCAGAATGTTTGCAGCGTGAGAGCTCGGCTGCACGCTATCGGCTCAATCAGAGTAGGGCGACGTGGGGTCCGCCCAACGCCGTGCCAGCCTACGCCGTGCAAGGGTCGAGATAATTAGCAGCAGATTCTTGTCACCTACCCGGCGGCAAATCAGGGCCTTCCCCGAGAAATGCTGGGGATTTCCCTGAAGATGCTCTCAAAGGCACGCCGCAACCGGCATTGGGGTGCCGGTGACTGGGGACCATCGACTGAACCTAGGACGCGGCGAATAGCGCGCGCGCATCGCTCTGGAGCGCGGCGCGCGATCCGGGCCGCAGATACATCATGTGCCCGCCGGCATAGAGCTTCAGCGCGATGCGGTCGCGCGTCGCCGGCGGCATGTGATCGATCACGTAAGCATTCATGAAATAGGGCGCGACCAGATCGGTCATGCCGCAGGCGAGCATGATCCGGAGCTGAGGATCGGCCTGCAGCGCGCGGCGCAACGCTTGCGCGGCGCCCGGTGAGTCGCCCGAGCCGTCACTGTCCCAATTCCATTGACGCGCGGCCTTGCCGTTCAGGAGCACATAGGGGCGGTCGGTCTTGAACTGCAGCTCGTCGCGCAAATAGCGCACGAAGCCATCGGTCACCGGCCGCGTCAACGCGCGGAGGATCGGATCGCCGCGATTGTCTCTGCGCGCCCAGGGATCGGCGAGGGGAACGGCGACCGATCCGTCATAGGCGCTCGCCATACCGCCTTCGGCACGGTCGATCTCGCGGGCGAAGGCGCGCATCGGCAGCAGCCCATTCCAATAGGCGATCACCGGCGCCGGAATCCCAATCAGCTGCGCGGCGGTGTTGTAGGCACGCTCGCGTCGCGCGGCGTCGCTGAGTGGCGCAGCCAGCGCAGTGAGATAATCGCCGAGCGCGAATCTCTCCGCATCCGTCAGCGCTTCGGGCGCGAGCGCGCCGTGCTTTTCGAGATTCACTGCCGCATAGGACGGCAGGCGCAAGACCCAGGGCAGCGGGTTGAAGGCGTCGCCCTGCATGAGCGAGAATTCGATCACCGGCGAGAGCAGGATTGCACCGCTCACCTTGATGCCGTGCTTTTCGGACAGAAGCAGGGGCAGGCGGGCGGCGCGGAATCCGCCATAGCTTTCGCCGAGGAGATAGACCGGCGCGTCGCGGCGGCCGAGCTTCGTCAGCGCAAGATCGATGGCCGCGCTCAGGGCGTCGAGATCCGCGCGCACGCCGAAGAAGCGCTTTTGTGCATCCTGATCACCCTTGGCGATGCTGTAGCCCGTCCCGATCGGGTCAATGAAGACGAGATCGGTGAAGTCGAGCCACGTATCCGGATTGTCGATGATGTCGCCATGCGCCGGCGGCAATCGCCGTCCATCGCCAAGATCGAGGATGCGCGGTCCGGTCGCAAGCAAGTCGAGATAGGCAGAAGAGGCGCCCGGACCGCCATTCAAGGCGAAGGTGATTGGGCGCTTCGCGCCGCCATCGCGAAGAAACGCGACATAAAAGAGCTCGGCGGTTTCAAGGCCCTTGTCGTCGGTGAGCGACAGCGATCCGGCCCGTGCGGTGTAGTCGATGGTCCGGCCAGCGAGCACCAGCCGATGCGGGGTCACGGCATCGGGCGGCAGCGTCGCCGCGGCTTCCGGCGATTTTTCGCTTTGCTCGGCCGAGACGGATGGTGGCGACGCAGGCTGCGAGGCCTCGGCCCAGGTAGCGCGCGGCGCAGCGGCGAAATTCCACGCCACGCCGAGCACGCCAACGATCAGCCAGGTGACGAGGGATCTCAGAGCCATCGCTCGCTCGTCCGAAGGAATATTTCGCGTCTAGCCGGGCTTCACCTATTGGAGCCTATGCGTCGCGGGTTTCTATATTACCTGTCCTGAGGGGTCTAAACGACGCTGATCATCGCGACCTATCATCCGTTCGGGAGATTGCCACACGGGGGCGAGGTCGCCATCGCCGGCGTCCGGTTTTTCGAGAGTGGCGCCGAGCAAACTTTGATCGCGTGCGATCGCTCACGATGGCGCAAAGCCGCTGGCGTGGCTCGGCATCGTCGAAGAATTCTGGTTCGCAGCCACGCGCCGCCTCCTGCACATGAACTGTCCCGTCAAATCGGCAAAACGCAACTTCCGCGGCTCAAAAGGATTGTCCATCGCGCGCTCGGCGCGATCCTTGTGGAAGCAACTTCCTGGCGTTGAGTTCCGCATCGGCGAACTTTTCCAGCAGGAAAATCAAACTCGACCCTTACCTTATTGCGCAGCATGGCGATGCGCGCTTGCTGCTCGGGATTAGGGATGACAAAAGCGTAATCTTCTGCGCCTAGCGCAAGCATGACGGCGCTGGGTTCGCGCATCGACAGGTCCTGCGCAACTGAATTGTCGGCGGCAAATCATGCGACCCACTGGGCTTGCTTCGCTGTCCGGGCCCGTGTTCCGTAAATCGGAACGGAACTCGTCGATCGCAGTTCATTAGGTAGCGGGCCGGCCGCACGCGGCTTCGCGCCCAAAAGGAAGCCGAATTGGCTGCGTATCACACCGGCTTAGTCGGCACCGCGACCCGGCGACCGGCGCCGCGAGCGAAGCAGGTATTGCCGGGTGATTGGTTCGGGCAAGCACTTCGCGGCGCCGATCGGCTGCTTCGACGCCGCATGGGCATCGAGGAATTTTGCGCCGATGAAGCCTGCATCATCCGTGTCGCGCTCGGGACGGCGGATCGCGATCTATGTCTCGCGGACGGGACGCAAATTCGAAAGGGCAACGTCATCGGCGAGCTTCACCTTTGGAACGAGCACTTGCCACGGGCGTCGGAATCTGAGACTGCTGTCGCGTGGGCGCTCGAAATTCGCCGCCTCTTCGCGTTTTCCCTTGCCCTGCTCGCGCAATACGTCGAAGTAGATCCGCGTTTCCGCGATGTGCCGGCGTTCCACGGCGGAGTCAGCTTCGCCAACCAGTTCCAGCGCGATGCCAAAGTAGGCCGCGTGATGGCGTGGTTCGGCATCGAGACGCTGCCGAGCGAGCCGACACCGTTCGAGAATCTGCACGAGTTCGGCAACGCGCTCTTTACCCTCGCTGTCATCCATGCTTTCCATCTCGGCGGCTTATTCGTGGCGGCTCCCCTGCGGCGCCGGCAGTATGAGATCTGGCTGTCCCGGCGAGTATTGCTCGAACGCTATTCGGGCGCGAAGCCCTGCCTAAGCGACGGGAAAGCCGCCGCGATGCAAAAGGGCGCGGCATGACAGCGTGGCCGATCGTCGCCGCCCTGAGCTTTGCCGCCATCGTTCTTCTCGCGCTCTGCCATATCGTGCAGCAATTCCGGCAGTACCGCGGCCTGACCCTCGGCTCGATTTGCGTCAAAGAGATGCTGTTGCCGTCTGTCACGGTGATTGTCCCGGCGCGGAACGAGCGCCGCAACATCGGGCTCTGCTTGCGGCGTCTGGTCGAGCAGATCTATCCGGCGGACAAGCTGCAGATCATTGCCGTCGACGATGAGTCGCGGGACGGAACGATCGCGGAGGCGAGGGCGGTGGCAACGGCGACGGGCCGTATCGAGTTGATCGAAGCAGGGCCTCTGCCGACAGGATGGACAGGTAAGCCGCATACCTGCTGGCTCGGCGCGCAAGCCGCAAAAGGCGAATGGCTTTGCTTCATCGATGCGGACACGATGGCTGAGCCGATGCTGCTCCAGACCGCGATCGCCGCCGCGCAGCGCTGGAGCGCCGATATGATCTCGCTCGAGCCGTTTCAGGAGTTATCGGGCGTTCTCGACCGGCTCGTCATGCCGCTCGGCTTCATGGTTCTCGCCGCCACACAGGCGCTCGGCGGCGTGGCGGTCAACGGGCAGTTCATCCTCATCAAGGCGGAGACGTATTTCGGGCTGCGAGGCCATGCCGCTCATCCCGACGCGGTCTGCGAGGATTTGGCTTTGGCGCGCGCGGTCCATGAGGCCGCAGGCCGGATCGTGGTGCTCGATGCCGAAGGACTGATGCGGGCGAGAATGTATCGTGATGCGGGAGCGCTCTGGGAAGGGCTGTCGAAGAATCTAACCGAGATCTATGGCGGGCCGGGGCGAACGCTGCTCATTGCCGCGCTGGTTCTCTTGGTCGGCTGGGGCTCGGTGCTGTTGCCGCTCCATGCGGTTCTCGATGTGGTCCGGGGCGGCGGGCTCGGCGCGCTCGCCGAGCTGGCCTTGACGCTGCCGATCGCGCTCATCGTCTTTGCGATGCAGATGGCTCTCGCACGTCATTTTCGCATTCCGATACGCTATGGCTTGCTCTTTCCGCTGAGCGCAACCGCGGGTGCCGCGCTTGCGCTCAACGCTGTCCGCCGCAAGCTGCTCGGCCGCATTTCCTGGAAGGGCCGCGTCTACAGCACATAAGAGTGGCGCGGGCGCGCCAGGGGGCTCGCTCCCTCCGTTTTATTCGATTGCAACCCTGCGCTCGAGATGGCGGCTGGTGAATGAGAGACCATTGACGCGACCCAAGATACCAAGGTGGCCAATCGCCACCGCGGCGCCTTCGCTGCATCGGGTTAGGCTCGCGTCCGCCGCATGCTGCTGCGCCGGGCCGCTGCGACCCTATGGTCGTGGCATCCGGCTCTTGGCGCGGTTAGAACCCGGCCAGGTGGTCGCACGCATATCGGCCTGCATCAAGGAAAACGAGAAGGAATTAGGTTGGCCGATAAAACAAGTCGCGTGCTGCTCGTCCTGGCGGCGACGGTCGCTTTGAATTTGGCCGGCGGCGAAGCGCAGGCGAGCGATACCCGCATGGCGGGAGACTGCGCCCGGGGCTCCGCCTTGGTTCAGCCGCTCGCGAAGATCATCAATACACGTGATGCGAGTTTCAATTGTGTCGGTGTCAGTCTCGACGATCGCGCGAATATCCTCGCTATCCGGTTCGAGAAGCATGGAGGAGACAGGGCTCATGGAGCGGCGGGGGACGCGGCCGCCGATGTTCATGTCCGCGAATTCACGCCGGCGGAACTCGCGAGCGACCGTGGTGCAGTGCTCGACGGCGTTCCAGGCCATGATGCCGTGTTGCTGAAGGGGACCGTGAAACCGGCTCAATCGGATGTGCCGCTAGTTCTGAGCTTCCTCTATAACGGCTTGACGGGCGAATATCGCGGCTGCGACACCACGCTGACACGTGGGCCGGACGATCGCTGGCATCTGCTCGATGCACAGCGGCGCCCCGTTTCACTGGTGATCGTGAAGACCTGGGGAGTGCCGGTCATTGGCACTGTCGGCATCGAAACGCTGCAAGGCATCTGTTCCGCGCAACGGTAAGCGAATCTCCTGGCGCGGAGGGGCGCAGCCATCGGTCTAGTGTGCGCGCGTGAGATAGTCGATCACGCCGAGACCAAACAGAAAGGTGAGCCAAAAGAAGCCCGCGCAGGCAAACACCCTCTTGATCGCGGGCGGCTCGCGCAATCGCATGAAGATCGCAAAGACGATCGTGGCTTGAACGATGGCGATGCCGAAATTCGCGAGCGGATGAAAGCTGCCGAGCGGCAAATAGGCGGTCAGCACGCTGAGGCCGAGGAGCAGGAGCAGGAGCAGCCAGGAGATGAGATAAGGCAGCAGCATGGTTTCCTCTCCTATGCCCGCCCGATGGGGTAGATCGCTGCAAACAGAAAGAGCCACACTGTATCGACGAAGCTCCAATAGAGGCCGAGGACCTCGAGCGGCGAGTAATAAGCAGCGGAATACCGGCCGTGCCGCGCATGCAGCGCCAGGACGAGCACCGCAACGATGCCGATCGATAGATGGATCGCGTGGATTCCGGTTGCGACGAAATAGAACATCCAGAACAGCTCGACCACCGGCTGCTCGCGCGGCTTCAAGACGAAGCTCAGCAGCGGAACGGTGTGATCTTGGTAGTCCTCGAAATACTCGTATCCCTTGACCCCGAGAAAGGCGAGACCAAGCATGGCCGTCACAAACAGCATGGTTGCGGCGCGCGATGGCTCGCCGCGCTTCACCAGCTCGATCGCTGCGACCATGGTGAGGCTGCTCGTGACGAGGATCGCCGTGTTGATCGAGCCGAGCAGCAGCTTCGCATCGTGCCCAGCGAGCACGAATTGATCCGGATAGCTGATGCGATAGACGTAGTAGCCGAAAATCAGCGCGCCGAAGAACAGCACCTCAGTCGCGAGGAACACCCACATGCCGAGCTGCGCGGCCTCCGTCTGCTGCTCAAGCGTCGCGAATTGTACTTCGGGACGGGGGTTAGGCATTCGCCGCCCCATCTTGCGCGACGTAGCTGTCGTCTTCGGGATTGTATTGGTAGGGCGGTGTCGTCACGACCGGCGTGCGCTCGAAATTATGCTCGGGCGGCGGCGAGCTCGTACGCCATTCGAGCCCCGTCGCCCGCCAGGGGTTCGCGTTGGCGCGCGGCCCCCAGAGCAGCGACCAGCCGAGGTAGAAGAGCGGCATCAGATAGGCGATGGCGAGGATCGACGCGCCGGCCGAAGACAACACGTTCCATGTCTGGAGATCGGGCGCATAGGAGTAGTAGCGCCGCGGCATGCCGAGATAGCCGAGGATGAACTGCGGGAAGAAGGTGATGTTGAAGCCGATGAAAGTCAGGATCGCGGCGCCGCGCGCCCACATCTCGGGATAGAGGCGGCCGGTGATCTTCGGCCACCAGTAATGCAGTCCGCCGAAGAAGGCGCTGACCGTGCCGCCGACCATGACGTAATGAAAATGGGCGATGACGAAATAAGTGTCGGTGACATGGATGTCGATCGGCAGCGTCGCGAGCATGAGGCCGGTCAGCCCGCCGATCGTGAACAGGCCGACGAAGCCGAGCGCGTACAGCATGGGCGCATCGAAAGAGATGCTGCCCCGATGTAGCGTCGCGGTCCAGTTGAAGACCTTGATCGCCGAAGGGACGGCGACGATGAAGCTCATGAAGGAGAAGACGATGCCGGCGAACACCGACATGCCCGAGGTGAACATGTGATGGCCCCAGACGAAAAAGCCGACCACGGCGATCGCCACCAGGGCATAGGTCATGCCGCGATAGCCGAAGACGGGGCGGCGCGCGAAGCAGGGGATGAGCTCGCTCGCCACGCCCATCGCCGGCAGGATCATGATGTAGACCGCCGGATGCGAGTAGAACCAGAACATGTGTTGGAAGAGCAGCGGATCGCCGCCGAGATTCGGATCGAAAATGCCGATGCCGAAGCCGTGCTCGAGCGCAATGAGTAGCAGCGTCATCGCCAAGACCGGCGTCGCGAGAAGCATGACGAGGCTCGTCGCGTAGATCGCCCATACGAAGAGCGGCAAGCGGAACCACGTCATGCCCGGCGCACGCAAACGATGGATCGTCACGACGAAGTTGAGCGCCGTCATGATCGTCGAAAAGCCGTTCACGAACACGGCGACCGCGGCGGCGATCACGTGAGAATTCGAGAACAGGGTCGAGTAGGGCGTGTAGAAGGTCCAGCCGGTATCGTCGCCGCCGGCAATGATGAAATAGAGCGCGAGGATCCCCGAGATGTTGAAGACATACCAGCTGCCGAGATTGAGGCGTGGGAACGCGAGATCGCGTGCGCCGATCATCAGCGGAATGAGGAAATTGCCCAGCGTGGTCGGAATCGAAGGGATGAGGAAGAACCACACCATCACGATGCCATGCATCGTGAACATTCGATTATAGAGATCGGCGCCGAGCAGATTGCCCGCCGGGTTGATGAGGTTGAGGCGAATCAGCGTCGCGGCCGCGCCGCCGATGAAGAAGAACGCCGTCACGGAGGCGAAGAACAGCAGCGCGATGCGTTTGTGATCCTTGGTGAGGAACCAGGAGGCGATGCTCGATTCATTCGTCAGATAGGTCTCGGACGGCCCAGCGGTGACGGCGCTCACGGTGCCTCCTTTGCTGCGCCCAGCGATTGGATGTAGGCGACAAGTTTCATCAGGTCGTCTTCCGGAATCTGGCCGGCGAAAGACGGCATCACGGGCGGATAGCCCGCGACGCGCTGGCTCGCCGGCAGCAGAATGCAATCGCGGATGTAACGCTCGTCGGCGAACACAGTCCGGCCATCGGCCATGTGCTGGTAACTGCCGTAGAGTCCGTTGAGTAGCGGGGCATGGATCGTACTGCGCTCGCTGTGACAGCCGCTGCAGCCATATTGACGGAAGAGCGCCGCGCCCTGCTGTGCCAGGGTCGGCTCAGTGCCCTCGTTCGAGAGCCACTTCGCGTAGTCGGTCGGGCTCAGGATATGGACGGTGCCGATCATCTTCGCGTGATCGGTGCCGCAGAATTCCGAGCATTCGAGCTGGTAATCGCCGAGCTGGGTCGGCTTGAACCAGAAAGTTTCGTACGTGCCCGGCACGACGTCATGCTTCACGCGAAAAGCCGGGATATAGAAGCTGTGAATCACATCTTCCGAGCCGAGCACCACGCGTACGGTCTTGCCGAGCGGCAGATGTAGCGAATCGATTTCGCGCTGCCCGCCGGGGTACTGCACCTTCCACATCCACTGCTTGCCGACGACGTAGAGTTCGAGGTCGGCTTTCGGCGGCTTGTAAAGATAGAGATAGGCCTGCGCGCCGAAGGCGAAGAGCACGAGGAAGGCGATAAGCGTCGCGCTGGTCCAGCCGATCTCGAAATACCAGGTCTTGGCCACGCGATGGCTGCGATCGGCCGTGCTGCCGCGGCGATAGCGGATGACGAAGGTGAACATCATCCCGAACACCAGCAGTAGCACGAGAATAACGAGCGCAAGCTCGCCGAAGGTGATGGCGTCGACCGTGCTCGCGGTGGTGGAAGCGTTCGGGGGCCAGAAGGGCAGCCAGGTCACGCTTCATCTCCTGCGCAAGGAGACGCCGGAGAGGCGCAGGAGCATGTAGCCTAGGCCGAGCACCGTCGCGCCGCCGAGTATGCGCATCGCCGTGTTGATTTGCGTGGTGTAACGGCCGGTTGCCGGGTCGTAGCAATAGCAGAGGAGCAGCAGCGCGGTGGCGGGAGTCGAGATCGCGCCGCGCGCCGCTTCGGTGAGCGCGAGACGAAGATCGAGCGGCGCGTAGTCGACGCCCAAGAGATAGCGCGCGATCCGACCGTCGGGAGACGCAATGGTGATGCCGGCCGGATGCGCATATTGATCGGCAGCGGCATCGTAGAGATAGGGGAAGCCGATCGCGTCGGCGATGTGGCGCACGGAGGCTTCGCTGCCGGTGAGGAAATGCCAGCCGTCGGCCCGCGATGTCCGCGCGAGGTATTGGTCGCGCGCGGCGCGCGAATCCGCGGGTGTGTCATGCGGATCGATGCTGATCGCGACGACGTCGAAATCCTTGCCGGGTATCAGCGGGACTTGCGCCGTCGTGTGCACCAGATCGCCAAGTACGAAGCCGCACAGCGTCTTGCAATGGAGATAATCCAGCACCACGACGACTGGACGATGACCGAAAAACGAGCCAAGCGTGACCGTCTGCCCCGCTTCGTCGGTGAGCGTCGTATCGAGCGGCAGCATTGCGCCGGGATGCTGGTGGAAGGAAAGATCGGCAAGCTGGCGCGTCGTGAAGGACGATTGTTGCGCCGCTGCCGGCATCGCCGCAGCGATGACGAGCGCCAGCCATGCGAGCGCGAGCCGCTTCATGGCTGCGCCTTGGGAAAATCGGGAATGCCGCGTGCCGCGACGTCTTTCATCGCTTGCGCGAGCGGGATGTGGGCGATCCCTTTCCCGCGATCGACCCAGCCATAGCTCTCGAGTTGCGTGTCTTCGCGCACGTTGAGCGCTTTGAGATCGGCCGGCGCGTCGAGCTGCAATTTCGGCCCGGGCGGATTGATATCGAGCTGCCGGCTGGCGTCGCTGAGCGCCGGCTGATAGATGCGGGTGAGCACGAAGGGCGCGATGCAGACATAAGCGAGGACGACAACCGCCAGCAGCGCGATCACGCCGACACTCATATCCGAGCGCTCGAAATCGACGCGCTCGTTGGTGGCGTTGCTTTTCTCGGCGTCGCTCACGGCTTGGCTCCGCTGAGATGGGGCTTCGTGCCGACGGACAGCCAGCTGCCGCGCTCGAATCGCCACAGGAACAGCCACAGCCAGGCGCCACCCAAGGCCAGAAGCGCGACCGGCGCGCGCCAGGCGATGCCCGGATCATGGAAGGGCGGCAGGACGAGCCACCAGGTGTGCAGCATGCCGCCCAGCAGCAGCAGAATGGCGACATTGCGCACGAGCCGCGGCCGCCGCTTGGCGGGGCCCCAGACCAGCGTCAGCAGCGGGACGATAAGGTGAGCGACGACGATTGTCGCGATGATGGCGCGCCATAGCGGGCTATTGCGCTCGAGATACCAGCCGATCTCGCTGCGGAGATTCTCTTCCCAAATGATGACCCACTGGCTGTAGGCCGTGTAAGCCCAGAAGATGTCGACCGCGAGTAGGATCATCGCCAGGCTTGCGATATGGCGGCGAAACGCCTCGTCCGCGACGCCGCTAACGCCACGCAGGGCAGTGATCACGACGAGCGCGAAAGCAAGCGCGATCACGAACTCGCCCGAGCCGGCCATCATCCCGTAGATGCTCGAGAACCAATCCGGTTCGATCGACATGATCCAGTCGATCGAAGCCCATGTCACCGAATAGCCGAGCAGAATAAGGCCGATGCCGCTCAGGACCTGCGACTTCGTTTCGCTCGGCCCCCCTTTGGCTCGCCCTGGCCGCAGCTGCCAAAACGCAAAGAAGTTCCACACGATGAAATAGATCGCCGCGCGGATCCCGAAGAAACGCAGGTTGAGGTACCACTCATTCGATGGCGGCGTTCGCGTCCAGGAATAGAGGTCGTGCAGGCCGATGAGCACGGGCACGAAGGCGAGGATGAAGACAGGCATCGTCGCGGCAATCGATTCGAGCGCTGTGCGCGCGCTCGCCTGCCATTCGCCGCCCGTCATGTTGTGGATCATCAGGAGCGCCAGCGCGCCGAGCGGCAGGGCCAGCCAGTACCAGAAG
>Ga0157369_10001216_pt1 | contig 32070 bp, 28 predicted proteins | sample C25metaG_FD_113461 | JGI IMG/M metagenome (GOLD analysis project Ga0157369, IMG submission 113461) | Corn rhizosphere microbial communities from Kellogg Biological Station, Michigan, USA - C2-5 metaG | ecosystem: Host-associated > Plants > Roots > Rhizosphere > Soil | place: USA: Michigan... | reverse complement strand
TCACCGGCCATTCCGTGTTCGGAGATAGAAGAATGTTTTTCGCACGCGTGACGATGTCCATCTGCTCCCCTGATAGAGACGTGGACTGGGTCACATCATAGCGCAAAACCGCCGGCTCGCCTTCGGTTATCGCGTTATGCCGGGCGTCCGCCGCGGCGCCCGGATTGCGCCATGGCACCCCGGCGCATCATCCAATGGGCGGATATTGCCGGGAGAACGGCCAGCCTCGGTCATGGCAAGCTCTCGATCGCAAACCGGACGTTGGGGGGCCCATGGTCAAGCGATTGATCCTTTGCTTCGACGGTACCTGGAACAGCCCCGGCGAGGATCCCGGGGCGGCGAGCACGATCCAAACCAATGTCGTGCGCTTCTACGAAGCGGTGACAAGCGGTGCGCAGCCGGATGGCGCCACGCAAACGAAATGGTACGACGATGGCGTCGGTACCAATTGGTACGACCGGATCGGCGGCGGCGCTTTCGGCTGGGGCCTCGATGAGAAGATCCGCGAGGGCTACGCGTTCCTCGTCGAGAATTACGCCGAGCCCGATCCGGGCGATCAGGAGGTCTTCATCCTCGGCTTCAGCCGCGGCGCTTACACCGCGCGCAGCCTCGTCGGCATGATCCGCAATGTCGGTCTGCTGCTACCCGAGAATGCACATCGCATCGGCGACGCCTACGCACTCTATCGCCAGCGCGACGGGAGCGCCGACACGGACGAGGCCAGGGCCTTCCGCGACCGCTATTCGCGGGAGATCAAGATCAAGTTCCTCGGCGTCTGGGACACGGTCGGCGCGCTCGGCATTCCGCTGCCGGCGCTGCAATGGCTCAATTCCGCGGTCTACAGCTTCCATGATACGGAGCTCAGCGGCATCGTCGCCAATGCCGCGCACGCGGTCGCCATCGACGAGCACCGCATCGATTATCAGGTGACGCTGTGGACGCAGATCGCCAAGGCAGGCCAGGCGGTCGAGCAGCGCTGGTTCATCGGCGCCCATGCCGATGTCGGCGGCGGCTATGCAAGCCGCGATCTCTCCGACATCACGCTGAGCTGGATGATGGGCAAGGCAGGCGCGCTAGGCCTCGCCTTCGATGCGGGAGAGGCGCCGGTCGTTGCAGCGAAGAACTGGAACGGGGCAGTCACGGATTCCTATGGCGCGTTCCTCGGCGGCGTCTATGCGGCAACGCATCCGCCCTACTACCGCCCGATCGATCTCTCGGCCGCGAACCAGACCATGGACGCGAACGTCATGGATCGCTGTGCCGCCGATGCGCGCTATCGTCCGCTCAATTCGGGCTTTCCGCCGATCCCGCCTCCTGCCGCGTTGATCGCGTAGAACGCGCGCGGGCCCTAGTCCCTCACCCCACCCCTCTCCCCGCTGGGGAGAGAGAGGGACCCGCGTCAGCGGGAGGTGAGGGGAAAAACGCGCCGCTAGTGCAGCGGCACCGCGTAGCGCTTGTCGATCATCTTCTCGCCGTCGGCATTGGCGGGCAGCATGTTCTGCGATTTGAACCAGTCGATCTGGTGCATCACGTCCTGCACGTCGAGCTTGGCGTCGGGATCGTCGAAGGAGATGGCCTGCTCGAGCTGCGCCACCGGCTGGTTGAGCGCTTTCGACATGATGGCGAGGATCGCCGGTGCGGTCGGGCCGTCCTTGCGCTTGCCATCGGGAGTCGTGAACGCCTCGTAATAATCATGCGCGCCCTTCCTGTAGGCGCGCATGAAGGCATCGATCATCGGCTTGCGCTCGTCGGCGCTCTTGGTCGAGACCATGATCAGTGTGTTCTGCCACGGCGTCTCGTCGCCGACCCAAGCGAGAAGATGCGCCTTCTGCGTATCGATGAGCTTCAGCGTGAAGGTGCTGACCTCGACGGCCGCATCGACCTGGTTGCCGGCGACGGCCGTGGCGGTGTTGGAAAGCCCTTGCAGCGCAACGAGACGCTGGCTCTTCGGATCGATGTGATATTTCTCGTTGGCGAGCTCGACCTCGTAATGAATCGGGCCGCCGACCTGCACGATGCCGATCGTCCGGCCGCCGAGATCCTTGAGCGATTTAACGCCTTTGTCCCAGCCCTCGTTCGAGGCGATGATCGCGGCGCCATGGAACGTCGGCACTTCGCGTCCCTGCCCGCCGATGATCTTCAAGCCGCCCTTGGCGCCGAGATTGTAGGCGGCGGCGGTCGCCGCGGTGGCGCCGACATCGAGCGCGCCGGCGACCACGCCCTGCGCCACCGATTGCGCCGCATCCATGCTCACCATCTCGGCCTTGATGTGCTCGGCGGCGAAATAGCCGCGATCCTGCGCGATATAGAGCGGCCCCGAAGCCGTGACCGGGCCGGTGCCGATTTTGATCGAATAATCCTCGGCCTGGGCCGAGAGCGCGAAAGCCGCGACGGAACAACCGGCAACCACGGTTTGGGCAAGCGCTACCAATGACTTCATTACTCTCTCCCCTCACCCTTTTATGGGGAGCAGCTTAGCTCAACCGGCGAGGAGGTACACGGCCAAGATGACGTAGCCGAAAACCGCCACGCTGGCATGGACGCCGATCGCGATCCCCGGCATGCGACGGCGGAAAAGATGCAGCACGAGGCTGACGATGCCGATGACGGCCGCGAGCAGCAGCAACAGCGCGGCGATGAGACCGAAAGACTGCGTGCCGGTCGCAGCACCCCGTAGTTGTTGGCCAGGGGGAGGTCCCATCAGCGCGACCAGCAGCACGCCATAGCTCAGCAGCGCCGCGATGCCATGCAGCCAGGCAAGCAGCCGCGACGGCGCACGCGTCGGCCGGCGGAGGATCTGGATCGCCAGCGCTCCGCCCAACAGCACGACGATGGTGAAGGAGAGAACGGCGAGTGAGAGACTAAACACGTTGCAATGTTATCGCGCGTCTCCTGAGCTTGACGAAGGGCGACTACGCTTCGCTCCGCTCAGGACGAGATGAATAGAGTGCGTGGCATCTACCACTGGAAGATGCCAGTATCAAATAGTCCTCATTCTGAGCGGAGCCGGCACGAAGCGGCGGGTAGTCGAAGGGCGCAGGATAGAAGTGCAACGAACAGAAACGACGTCGGGGAGGAATGCCATGGGTCGGAAGATCGCGCTCTTTGTCCTTGTCTGCCTTGCGGCGCTGCGGCTCGCGCCGGCCGAGGCGGCGGAGAAAGTGACGGTCGGCATCGTCGGCGGTTACAACGCTTTCGTCTGGCCCGCCTCGATCGCCCTCGCCCGGCATCTTTATGCCGAGCATGACGTCGAGCCCGAGATCATCTTCATGCCCTCCTCGCCCGGCATGCTGCAGCAACTCACCGCCGGTTCGCTCGATGTCGCGGCGAGCGCCGGCCTCGTCGATCCGGTGCGGCTGATCGCGCGCAAGGCCGGCGTCGCGATCGGGCGCGTCTCGCTGCGGGTCTCGCCTTACGCGGTCGTCGGCAAGCCGCAGCTGCACAGCATCGCCGATCTCAAGGGCAAGAATGTCGCGATCGGCAGCCGCAAGAACATCACCTATGTGCTGATCACGAACATGCTGGCGGCGTTCAAGCTGAAGCCCGACGATGTCGAGATGATGTTCTCGGGCTCGACCGTCTCGCGCTACGCCGCGCTCAAGACCGGCGCCTATGACGCGACGATGCTGGCGCCACCCGCTTCCTTCATCGCCGAGAACGAAGGCTTCAAGACTCTCGGCATCGCCGGCGACTACAACAAGGACCTGCCCTTCACCGGCTCGATCATCAACCGCGCCTGGGCCGCCGCGCATCCCAATGCGGCGAAGAATTTCTTCGCCGCCGAGGATGCGGCGACCGACTGGTTCTACGAGGACGTCCATCGCGACGAGGCGATCAAGATCCTGATCGAGGCGTCGAAGAGTAATCCCGAGGACGCGGCGCGCAGCTACGACTTCCTCCGCAAAGGCGCCTATTTCGACCGCACGCACAAAGTCTCGCGCCGCGGCATTGCGGCGCTTGTCACGGCGCTGCACGAGCTAGGAGACAAGGATGTCGAGGTCACCGCCGAGCAGGCGGTGATTCCAGGGCTGACGGCGGTGAGCGATTAAGCAGGACGTTGCAATCGCACCGTGCGTCCTTCGACTTCGCTCAGGACGAGGAGAATTTGAGCGTGGCATCTTCCGATGGAAGAGGCCAGAAAAGATCTACCTCGTCCTGAGCGAAGTCGAAGGACGCGCGATGCCCTTGCAACGACGGAAAGCTAAGCCCCGATCCGTGCCAGCGCGGCGTTGAGCTTGGCGAGCGTTGCTTCGTAGTCGCTCTGGCGCTCGCGCTGTTCTTCGATCGCTTCGGGCTTGGCTTTGGCCATGAATTGCTCGTTGCCGAGCTTCTTCGCGATCTTGTCGAGCTCGGCGGTGACGCTCGCCGCTTCCTTGGCGAGGCGAGCGCGCTCCTTGGCGAGATCGATCGCGCCCGCGACATCGATCAGCACCGTCGTGCCTTCGACCACGACTTGCAGCGCGGTCTTGGCGTCGGCACCCCCTGTATCACCCTGGGCGCCGATGACGATGCTCTTCAGCCGCGCGAGACGCCGGATCTGCTCGCCATGCGTCTCGATCCAGCCGCGCGCTTCGGGACGGATTTCGGTGATCGTCGCGTTGAGCTCGCTCGCCGCCGGGACATTCATCTCCGAGCGCGTCGCCCGGATCGCCGAGATGAGGCTCACCACCCATTCCATTTCCGCGACCGCGGCTTGATCGGCAGCAGCACTCGTCTCCGGCCATGGCGCGGTGATGAGCATCCTCGCCTCCTCGCCCGCTATATGCTTCCACAGCGTCTCGGTGATGTAGGGCATCAGCGGATGCAGCAGATGCACGATGCGCTCGATCACCCAGATGGTCATCGCGCGCGTCTCGGCCTTCGCCGCTTCGTCGCTGCCGGTCAGGATCGGCTTCGAGAACTCGATATACCAGTCGCAGAAATTGCCCCAGGTGAATTGGTAGAGCGCGTCGGCGGCCTCGTTGAATTTATATTCCTCGATCGCGCGCGCGACGCGTTCGCCAGCGGCGTTGGCCGCCGAGACGATCCAGCGATTGACGGTGAGCTTGGCGCTCGCCGAATCGAAGCCCGGCACGCGTTGGCAGCCATTCATCTCGGCATAGCGCGTCGCGTTCCACAGCTTGGTCGCGAAATTGCGATAGCCTTCGATGCGGCTCTCGGCGAGCTTGATGTCGCGGCCCTGCGCGGCGAGCGCCGTCAAGGTGAAGCGCAACGCGTCGGTGCCGAAGCGCGCGATCAGATCGAGCGGGTCGATGATGTTGCCCTTCGACTTCGACATCTTCTGGCCGCGCTCGTCGCGCACCAGCGCGTGGATGTAGACCGTCTTGAACGGCACATCGCCCATGAATTTGCAGCCCATCATCATCATCCGGGCGACCCAGAAGAAGATGATATCGAAGCCGGTGACGAGCACGTCGGTCGGGTAATAGCGCTGCAGCTCGCGCGTGCGCTCGGGCCAGCCCAAGGTCGAGAACGGCCAGAGCGCCGAGGAGAACCAGGTGTCGAGCACGTCGGGATCGCGGCGCAGATCGGCATCGTGCCCATAATGCTTGGCGGCGGCGGCGAGCGCCTCCTCTTCCGTCTCCTCGACGAAGATCGCGCCATCGGGCCCGTACCACGCCGGGATTTGATGGCCCCACCAGATCTGGCGCGAGACGCACCAGGGCTGGATGTTGCGCATCCAGTCGAAGAAGGTGTTCTCCCACATCTTCGGGACGAACTGCGTCTTGCCGGTCTCGACCGCGGCAACCGCGGCCTTGGCGAGCTCGCCCGCGTTCACATACCACTGATCGGTCAGCCACGGCTCGATGACGACGCCGGAGCGATCGCCATAGGGCACCATCAGCGTATGCGGATCGATCTTGGCGACGAGGCCCTGCGCCTCGAGATCGGCGACGATCTGCTTGCGCGCGGCAAAACGATCCATGCCGCGATAAGCGACGGGCGCTTCGTCGTTCAGCTTCGCGTCGCGATCGAAGATGTTGACCATCGGCAGGCCATGACGGCGGCCGACCTCGAAATCGTTGAAGTCATGCGCCGGCGTGATCTTCACCGCGCCGGTGCCAGCGGTAGGATCGGCATGCTCGTCACCGACGATTGGAATGCGCCGCCCGACCAGCGGCAGCACCGCGTAATGGCCGATCAGATGCTTGTAGCGCTCATCCTCGGGATGAACCGCGACGCCGGTGTCGCCGAGCATCGTCTCGGGACGCGTCGTCGCGACGGTGATGAATTCGTCGGGGCGGCCCTCGATCGGGTACTTCAAATACCAGAGTGAGCCCTTGGTCTCCTTGCTCTCGACTTCGAGGTCGGAGACCGCAGTGTGCAGCTTCGGGTCCCAATTCACCAACCGCTTGTCGCGATAGAGGAGGCCTTCGCGATGAAGCTGCACGAAGACGCGGCGTACCGCGGCGGAAAGCCCCTCGTCCATGGTGAAGCGCTCGCGCGACCAATCGGGCGAGGCGCCGAGCGAGCGGAGCTGGCGCGTGATCGTGCCGCCTGATTCGGCCTTCCACTGCCAGACGCGCTCGATGAATTTGTCGCGGCCGAGCTTATGCCGGTTCGACTGCTCGGCTTCGAGCTGGCGCTCCACGACCATCTGCGTCGCGATGCCGGCATGATCGGTGCCGGGCTGCCACAGTGCGTCCCGGCCCTTCATGCGATGGTAGCGGGTGAGGATGTCCTGCAGCGTGAAGGTCAGCGCGTGGCCCATATGCAGGCTGCCCGTGACATTGGGCGGCGGCATCATGATGCAATAGGGCTTGGCCGCGCTGTCCGGGTGACAGGCGAAAGCGCCGGACTTTTCCCACGAGTCGTAAATTGCCGCCTGGATGGCGGCCGGGTCGAATGTCTTGTCGAGCATTGCCGCTTTTTAGCGGCGTTGCGTCCCTAGGGCCAGCCTCCGGCTGGCAGTGCCCGCTAACGACGCTGCGCGTCGAGGGCGAGTCGGCCGATCTCTTCGCGCACGATGCGCTCGACGATCTGCGGCAGGTTGTCGTCGAGCCAGTCCTTCAGGATCGGCCGCAACAGCTCGCGGGTGAGGTCTTCAAGGGTCTGGTTGGCGTTGCCCATGGGCAGGCTCTCAATGTTTGGCTCGCGGTAGCTGCGGGAAACGAGTTCGCTCATCGCCGCGAGCGAGGCAGCGGCGGCGCGATCGGAAAGCAAGCGATCGACGAGCGAGCCCTGCTCTTGCCCGGGCGCCGCTGCAGCCTCTATCGGCTCGGGCTCGGGCTCAGGCTCGAAACTCAGCGGCTCAGGCGCGCGCCGAGGCGGCTCGGGCGGCGGCTCGTCATCGAGCGCCAGCGGCGATTCGCGCAGGGACGGCGGTGGCGGCGGCGGTTCGTCCACCGCCTCTTCGGTCAGCAGCAACACGTCGCTGTCGTCTTCGACCGGCTCTTCGCTCTCGACATCGGCGATCAGCGGCCGCTTCGGACGCTCGGCGGCGGCTGGCGGAGGCGCTGCTTCGGCAGCGGGCGACAGCGGCGCGACGGGCTCAGCCGGTGCCGCGGGCGCGGCCGGTGTTGCAGGCGCGGCCTGTGCTGCGGGCGCGGCCGCGGGCGCCTCGGCCTTCGATGCCTCGCCCCCTTCACCCTCTCCATCCTCGGAGATGATGCGACGAATGGAGGCGAGAATCTCCTCCATCGAGGGTTCGTGCTGGTCTTTGCCTTCCGTGCTGTCAGACATGACTATCGCGCGGCGTCATATTCGCAGAACATGCGCTCTATCGTAGGTGAAAGCGGCGGCGAACACCAGAGAATGAGGGCCGCGCTGTGCTTTCGGCCACGCGACTCGGCAATGCTAACGCTTATTGGCCGTCATCGGCACTGAAGCCGATCGCCTTGTTGCGAACCGATTTGTAATGGACGTTCACGTCGTAGATCTTCACCCGCAGCTTCAGATCGGCGGCGGTGAGGCGGCCGACCTGCTGCGACAGGTTGAATTGCGCCACCGACTGATCGTGCTGCGACTTGGCGAGATTGACCTGGTCGGTGAACAGCGTCTGCTGCTGATTCAGCACATCCTGCACCGTGCGCTGACCGACCTGTTGCTGCTGCGTTATGCCTTCGAGGGCGATTTGCGCTGCATTGATCGTGGTCTGCAGCGAGCGGATGCTGGCGGTCGAGGAGCCCATCGTCTCCCAGGCTTGGGTCGCGCTCTGCACCGCGGCGCGGCGCTGATCGTCGGTCGTGCCCTGAGCCTTGCCGACATTCTCGATCGCCTGGCGCGATTGCGACCAGATATTGCCGGCCTCGTAAAGTGGAATGGTGAGCTGCGCGACGCCCGAGTAGTTGGTCTGCTCGCGGCCGTTGAGCTGGCTTTCCTGCAGCCGCTGCACGTTGCCGACCAGCGCGAGACTGGGCAGCAGCTGTGCCTTGGTCGCAGCGACGAGATCGCGTGCCGCGTCTTCGGCATATTGTGCGGCAATGACATTCGGATTCTCGGTCGAGGCCAGGGCCAACGCCTGCTCGCGCGTTGTCGGCAGCGGCAGGATGAATTTCGGCTGCACCAGATTGACCGGCGGATGGCCGACGGCGCGAGTGTAGTTCGCGCTGTCGTTCTCGAGTGTGCCCTGATCGGTCAAGCGCGTCGCTGTTGCGGCGGCGAGCGCCGATTGCGCTTGCGCGACGTCGGTGCGTGTCACCTGGCCGACGCGGAACTGATCGGTGGTGATGTCGAGCTGGCGCCCCAGCACCTTCTCGTTATTGCGATCGAGCTCGACGACCGCCTGATCGCGTAGCACGTCGAAATAGGCCTGCGCCGCGGTGAAAAGCGCGGTGCTTTCGGTGGCGATCAGCCTGGCGCGCTCGCTCTGCACATTGTCTTCCGCCTGCGCGGTCCTGGCGACGGTATTGCCGCCGTTGAAGATCGGCTGATTCACCGTGAGGCTGTAGGTGTGCGGTTGGAGCGATTGATGCGCCGGCGAATTGGCGGTCGAAGGCGGTGTGTTCTCGGAACGCTCGGCGCCGATCGAGCCGCTGAAGGTGACGGTGGGCCGCCAGCCCGCCAACGCCTGCGGCACGCCTTCATCGATGGCGCGGAGATTGGCGCGCTCGGCGAGGATTTGCGGATTGGTGTTGTAGGTCGAGGCCAGCGCTTCTTCGAGCGTCTCGCCATGCGCGCCCGTTGCGGCAAAGGCACCGATCCCCGCGGCAACCGAAGCAAAAACAACCCGACGCATCACAGGCCCCCTGAACACTGATGCCAGTTGCGACCGCGACGTTCTCCGCGCCGCCTTGCGAGCAAACCTCTCAGAACACGAAAGCCGGACGCTGCGCAAAGCCTGGCAAGACTTCGACGGTCGCATCGAAGACCGAACGGCTCGACAGCTTGCCTTCAGCGCGCGTCATCAGCACGGCGTAGCCGCAACGCGCCTCGGACGGGCTGGTCTTGCTTTCGGTCACGGTGACGAGACGCCCGCCTTCGGCGAGCTGATCGCTGATCGCCGCGGGAATCTCCGCGACCCCGCCATTGACGAGAATGACGTTATAAGGCGCACCCGCACGCCAGCCGGCATTGAGCGGCGCCTCTTGCAGTTGCGCATTGCCGAGACCGAGCGCTGCGAGATTGGCACGCGCAGCTGCCGCAAGCTGCGGATCGCTTTCGACGGCGACGACGCTCGCCGCCATCTTCGCCAGGATCGCGGTCGCGTAACCGGTGGTGCAGCCGATCTCGAGCACCTTGTCGTTCTTGCCGATCATGGCGAGTTGCAGCAGTCGCGCCAGCACCATTGGCTCGATCAGGACGCGGCCATTGCCGAGCGGGATATCGTCGTCGACATAGGCGATGCCGCGCAAATGGGACGGCACGAAACGCTCGCGCGGCGTGGTGAGGAAGCCCTCGAGCACGGCCTCGTCCGTCACTTTGTTGGTGCGCAGCTGGCCCTCCACCATGTTGAGCCGGGCGGCGGGTTCGTTGATCATAGCTGCATAAGGTGAGTCATTGAAAACCTTGCGTTTATAGTGGCTTGTCGCGCATCTGACAATGCGCTCGATGAGTCGGGCGCAGTGTCGCGGATCGCGATTAAACCGTTGATAAGACGACAAGGCTTATGGACGGGCCGCTGATCGCGCCTTATATCTCGCCCGCGCCGTCGGCCGGATGGCAGAGTGGCTATGCAGAGGACTGCAAATCCTCGTACAGCGGTTCGATTCCGCTTCCGGCCTCCACACTTTTGACCGGCCGCAAGGAAACGGTCCCTTCGGCGGCGCTTTTTCTCCCGACGAGTAGGGCAGCCGGCAACCGCACCGTCACGGTGCAGTCGCGCGCTTCGGTAATGTCGAGCACGGCGTCAAGGTCGAGTCGCGCGATCCCTCCTACGATCGCACCGCTCGGGCATCACGTGGCATTTCCGCAATGTCGGCCTGGACGCCGGTTGTCCTGATCTCATGGATGAGCTCGTCGATCTCATCCTGGGCGATCAAGGTGAGCCGGCGGCCTCTAATGCGGACAAGACGCTCTATAAGCTGAGATTGTTTCATAGAGTCCTCGCCGGTTATCTCACGCTGCACGCGTGAGCGCGAGGCGCGCGATGCCGGCCCAAAAACGCGGTTGACGATGGCCGCCACCCGAGTCGCCCGTCACGCAAAGAGCAACGGCAGCGAAAATGAGAAAACCGATGAGATTGAGCAGCGGGCTCGTGGACCCCATCACCAAACATGTCGCGTCGCAATCCATGACACCCTCCCCTGCAATGATCAGCAAATCGATGCGATCCTGCGGCAGGAGCACGGAACCGGCGTGTGAAGCACTTCACACCCCAGCCAAAAAAATGATGCGTCTAAAGCAAAGCCGCGCTTCGGCACCCGCGCCGTCAGGGCACGGTTGAGCGCGCTTCGGTGATGGTCTCGAGCGAGAGCCGCCCCGTTTCCGGGACGAGGTAATGGGTGAGCACGGCCCCGGCGAGACCGAGCGCTGCGATCACCCAATAAGCACCGGCCTGGCCGATGCCGACGAAGAGCAGCGGGAAAAAGAACGCGCTGATCGCCGCGCCGATGCGGCCGCCGGCGACGGTGATGCCTTGCACGAGGCTGCGGATCCGCGTCGGCGCCAGCTCGACGCCGAGCACGCCCGCGCCCGAAACGAGGCCCGGCCCGGTCTCGGCGACATTGAAGAGGCCGTACACGATAAAGGCGATCGTCGGCATCGCCATCAGCGAGCCCTGCATCACCGCGAAAATGCCGAGCAGCACCGATCCGATGAAAAAGCCCCAGACCTGCAGCGGCTTGCGCCCGATGCGATCGAGGAGGAAGACCGACATGAGCACCGAGGCCGGCAGCACGAAGACGATCTGGATAAGCAGCGAGAAGCTCACCGGCCCGAGCCCCATGCTGCTCGCGATCAGCGACGGGCCGAAGAGAATGCTCGCGTAGACGACGAGGTCGTAGATCATCCACAGCAGCGCAGCCGAGAAGATCGCATGGCCATGCGCGGCGAACACGTCGCTCAAGCGCCGCTGATCCGCGGCGGGCGCGATACCGGTCCTGCCGCTGATATCCTCGATGACACGCGAAGCGGCAGCGCCATCGCCGGCCAGGCGGGCGAGATAGCGCGCCGTCTCGGGCATGCGGCGGCGGAAATAAAGCACGGCGAGCGCGGGGATTGCGCCGGCAGCGAGAACGAGGCGCCATTCGAGATCGCCGTCGATATTGAGTCCATCGAGCGCCAGCGTCAGCAGCGCCGCGGCCAACGCGCCGACCGGCCACATCGTTCCGAAGCCGAGCCCGAGCGCGCGGCCGCGATCGGCGCGATTGGCATGCTCGGCCATGATGGTCGGCGACAGCACATAGTCCGCGCCGACGCCGATGCCGAGCAGGAAGCGGATCGCGATCAGCCATGCGACGCTGGGCGCAAAGGCTTGCGCGATCGCGGTGATGCCGAGGATGAGGACGTCGAGACCGTAAAAGCGCTTGCGACCGCCTTGTGCGAGGGCGCCGAAAGCCAGCGCACCGATGACCGAGCCAACCAGCGCCGACGCCGCCAGCGACGCGCTCTCGATGCTGCTCAACCGGGCGTCGCCGAAGCTCTTGAGGATCAGCGGTAGGACGATACCGACCGAAGACAGGTCGTAACCGTCGCAAAAGACCCCGAGCCCGGTGACGAGCGTCGTGCGCCAATGGAACGCGGCGAAACGCTGCTCGTCCAGCGCCGCGAAATCGCCCTCGCGCACCCTGCTCTCCCCCTCTCGGCGCCTCGATCGTGCCTCATAGCCACTTTGCCGCGGCCGCGCCAATTCCGGCCCATACGCCGGAAGCATTGTTGAAAAAGTAAGGAAATCGACGTATGCAAGCCGTCCGCGGCGGCCGGGCCCAATCGGCGCCGGCGCCGCTATTCCGGGGTAGCTCAGCGGTAGAGCAATCGGCTGTTAACCGATCGGTCCGCGGTTCGAATCCGCGCCCCGGAGCCAGTTCAAATCAAGGGGTTAGGTGGCATTCAGGCCCCTAGCCCCTTGAGCATTTAGAGCCGGGGCTACACCCCAGGCGACGCCGCCCCAAATGGATCACGAAATTCGGCATTCCTTGCGAGTGGTCCGTCAGAACCCACCTACTTCAGGTCAAGCCTACGCCCTATCCAGCGCCATGTAGGGACCATGATGAAATTAGCCGCATTGCTGTCGCTGCTATTCTGGCTAACCGCGTGTGCCGCGGATGGCGCGGAGAACGCACGCTGTCAACAGGAAGCCCCGCCGAACGCGCGCTATCGATGGGGTCACTATGCTGGAGACGGATGTGGTCCGATAACGCCCGGTGTAACAGTTCCCTTCGGCTGAGTTCCGATCTCGCTCGGGCACGAATGGACATACGGCGCGTGAGCGCACGATTCCTACGTCGAGGATCGTCGCGCAGGACTGGGCCGACATCATGGTCGCGACCGATCGCGGAACATAGATATAATAGATATAGAAGCCGCGATGACTACCGCCTTTCCGCCAACTCCTTCCAAGCGCCGAGTAGGAGCAAGGTCTGGATCAGTAGGTCGGCCAGATCAGGACCAATAGCTTCGGATTTGATCGATCCAGGAGCGATGCGGCACGGGTACGGTTTCGGCATTGCGCGCAGTATCGTTAAAAAGCACCGACCCCAACGCGCATAGACATATAGACATATTGTATGAGTACATCGGTATTTAGTATCATCTTATAACAATGATCCCAAATTGACCGGGACGGCGACGCTCAACGTTTTCCTGGCGATAATTCAATGAGGCATCAGTCTTGACCTGATCGTCTCTGCAAAAAGATTTGGTTGAGGGTAGGTGAAACGCTTAGTCCCAAGCCTGCGGAAGCGTTGGGCCGAGTTACACGATCCCGACAGGTTTCGTCTCGTGCATCGCGCCGGCTTGACCTTCCTTGTGAATTACAACGCCTGGGCCGACCGGCAAGTGGTGATCCACGGCTTGGTGGAGCGCCCACAAATCTGTTCACCCGCATACGCGGACGGGCCTGCACTATGTTCCTCGATATTGGTGCGCATATGGGCATTTACGCCGCCCTCGCCGCCTCACGCCATCTCTGCGGTAGGGTAATTGCATTTGAGCCCGACCCGCGCAATTACGTGCGGCTCTGCACCCAACTACTCCTCAACGACTTGCTTGATGTGGTTGAGACGCACGAGGCAGCGGTAAGCAACACGGACGGCACCGTATCATTCGCCCAAGGCGAGTACGATGTTTGGTCCCACGTAGGCGCCGGCGATCTCAACGTACGGGCGCTGCGCCTAGACACGCTGTTGTCGCCAGTGGCGGAAAGCATCGCGATCAAGATGGATATCGAGGGGCATGAACTCACGGCCCTGGCTGGCATGACCAGGCTCCTGAACGCGAATGATTGCTTTTTGCAGATTGAGAGTTTCGCGGACAACCTGCCAGCGCTGATCACGACGATGCGGAGCCTGGGTTACACCCACCTTAATACCATCGCGCACGACCATTATTTTGCTAGGGACTGAGCTAGAACGCAGCGAATCACCAACATCACGCCACCACGGCATCTGGTTGCGCGTCCATGCTATGCGACCTCGCCAACGATCGGGCGCACCGCCGGAGGTATAGCGTCGGCGCTCCAGGGGATGGCTACGACTTCCTCACCCGACGATCGCTGGCGCGCGTCCTGTCAGCCGGAGGATATGTAACCTGCGGTAGCCAACCTGCCGGCTTGTTAGTCGGACGTACTCAGCTTCATCATGACCAACCCGCTGAGGATGATCGCAGCCGCGGCCATTCGGGCGGCGCTCATTGTCTCGCCATACGCGACGATACCCACGGCGAAGGTGCCAAGAGCACCAATACCCGTCCATACGACGTAAGCGGTTCCGAGAGGTATCGTTCGCATCGCGACGGAAAGCAGAGCGACGCTGGCAACCATCGCGGTTATGGTCACCGCACTCGGTGCGAGGCGGCTGAACCCTTCGGACTCTTTCATGAAATACGCCCAGACCACCTCGAACAGTCCAGCGGCGAATAGATATATCCAAGCCATCGCGCGACCCTTCACAAAGGGCCGGGCCGTCCCGGACTTCTGACCGCAAGCGGTGGAGGACGTGGCCTCGCTGTCGTAACTATAGGACAGGCCGAGACGGGCTCAAGAGCAGTTCACGGGAATGGCTCGCGGCGCACATTGAAGGCAACCGAGATGCGCGGATCGTCACCGCCGCGTTCGATCACTCGGCTTTTGGCATCTTTCTCTGCCGCATGTACTATTCCTTACGCGTAACCTCGAAAACGTGGAAAGCCCATGGCGCCATATCCAAGTACAGGCCGCGCGACGCGAGATCATTCCTGTCGCGGGTGTAATGCGCCGCGCCGAGCAAGTCTTTGAACGCGAGCGCTTGGCCACGCAGTTCCTGGACCGGAAGACGGACGTAGCACTGACTTTGATTGTCCGCATAGTTGACAGCGACAAGCCGCCGTTCCCCGGCTTCGTCTTCCCATGACGCGGCGATAAAGCAGTCCGAGCTCCCGTTGCCTTCCCAGGCCGGAACACATTCGAGCAGGTGCCACACACCATTGCGCATGATTGGCTGCTGGAGCACAGCCAACAAACGGGCATAGAACGCGTGCAACGCCGCATCGATCGGTTCCGACGGTGCGCGAACCACATGGGGTGAGATGTGTTTCTTGCGGCCTTCGAATTGGCCTTGGTGAAAGAAGCGCAGACCCGGCGAAAGGTAAGTGATGACAGCGGCAGCCTCGTGCATTCCGGGAGCGAATGTTGCCGCTGCTCGCGGCTCGTCATGATTTTCCAGAAAACGTGCGAGCTTATTTTGATAATCGAGTTCCGCGCAGAGATGCTCGCGGACCGGCCGTGGGTGCCGATCGCGGAGGCGGTCGTAGAGCCGCTTGTCATAGGCGTAATCGAAACCTTGCTGGAGCATTGTCCATTCGAGGTCCCAGTAAACTTCGGCCATGAACAGAAAATCCGGCACGACCTCGCGCACGCGACGTGTCGCATTCGGCCAGAACAGCGGCGCTCGCCGACCCCAGGTCCGCTCGAAGACGTCCGGCAGGACGAGCATGGCCATATCGCAGCGCACGCCATCGCACTGCCCAGCGATTTTCTGCAGCTCGCCAATCATCGCCTCTTGCGTTGCGGGATTGCTGTAATCGAGTTGCAGCGCGTCCGGCCAACCCGGAAAGTATGGATCCCGGCCATAGGCGAAAATCGGATCGCCGTGACGGGTCTCGATCCTGACGTAGTTCTGCGGGGCTTGTGCCAAACCCGCCGCGGTCCCTCGGACATAATATTCCGGATGTTCATCCACCCACGGGTGATCGAGCGCCGTGTGATTGGGAACAAAGTCGAGCATCAATCGCAACCCGCGCTTCCGGAGGCGCTCCCTCAATCTTGCCAGCGCCGCATCGCCGCCTAGCTCGGCGCCAACGGTGTAAGCCGTGATCGCGAATCCCGAGCCAGCAATATCGTCCTCGCGCAGGTCGGGCAGCGTTTCCTCGAAGCCCTTTCGCCACTCGGGGTTCGCGCGCGATACGCGGCGGCCGGCCGGCCCGGTCTGCCAAACCGACAGAAACCAGACCCAATCGAAGCCGACGCTCGCAAGGCGGTAGAGCTCATCGTCTGGAATATCATCGAGCGTCGCTGGCCGGTTGAGGGCGCGCGATAGCTCCGTCAGCCACACGCGCGTGTTGATCTGGTAAAGCGAGGGGTAGCGTGGGTTGCGCACGTCAGACCGCGCGACGGGCTGGGCTTTCGGTCGCCGGAACTTGCGCAGCATCGACTTCCGTGCCCACCGCTCTCTTCCCGAGTTCGAGCAATTGCTCGGCCGAGCTGGTCGCAAAGAGGTGCATGAGTCGAGCGACGACCCCGGTCCATCCGGTCTGATGGCTCGCGCCAAGACCGGCACCGTTGTCACCTTGGAAGTACTCATAAAACAAAACGTAATCGCGCCAATGCGGATCGTCCTGGAATTTGCGGGCCCCGCCATAGACGGGCCGCCTTCCCTCTTCGTTTCTCGTAAAGATGCTTGTCAGGCGGCGCGCGATTTCCTCCGCGACTTGATAGAGAGTCATGAGTTGTCCGGAACCGGTCGGACATTCGATTTTGAAGTCGTTGCCGTAGTATATGTAGTACTGCAGCAACGCCCTGATGATCAGCGCATTAACCGGCATCCAAATCGGGCCACGCCAGTTCGAGTTACCGCCGAACATGCCGGTATCGGATTCGGCCGGTAAATACGAGACCCCGAATTCTTTGTCTCCAACGCGGAAGGTATACGGGTGGTCGGCGTGATAGCGCGACAACGCGCGGATGCCGTAGTCGCTCAGGAATTCTTTTTCATCGAGCATTGTCCTGAGCACCCGACGGAGTTTCGTCTCGTCGAGCACCGAGCCGAGCAGTCGGCCGTGATATCCGCGTTTGAGAGGATCATGAATGTAAGCCGTAAGCTCTGGCCGAGCCTCAAAGAACCTGCGCAAACGCTGCCCCAGTTCCGGCATCGCTGCTAACAAGGCTCCTTCGAAGGTCGTGACCGCACACAACGGCAACAGGCCCACGATCGAGCGCACCTTCAAACGCTCGGCATGGCCGTTAGGTAATCGGAGAACGTCGTAAAAGAATCCGTCCTCCTCGTCCCACATTCCGATACCGCCGCCGGCGCGCACCAGGCCTGTCGCGATCCACAGGAAATGCTCGATGAACTTGAGCGCCATGTCGGCGTAAGTCGGCTTATGCAGCGTCAACGCAGCAGCGATCTCGATCATGTTTTGGCAGAACAGCGCCATCCAGGCGGTGCCATCGGCTTGCTCCAGATAGCCGCCCGTGGGCAGCGGTGCGCTCCGATCGAAAACACCGATATTGTCGAGCCCGAGAAAGCCGCCCTCAAACGCATTATTGCCAGAGCGGTCCTTGCGATTCACCCACCAGATAAAATTGAGCGTGAGCCTGTGGAAGGCCCGTTCGAGCCAATCGATGTCTCCTTCGCCGAACCGGATCTGCTGGAGGTTGTGGGTGAAGATCGTGGACCAGGCATGCACGGGCGGGTTGACGTCACCGAAGTTCCATTCATAGGCCGGAATCTGACCGCTCGGATGGAGATATGGGTCCCGCAGCATCAAATCGAGCTGCTCCTTGCCAAAGTCCTCGTCGACCAGCGTCAGCGCAAGAACGTGGAATGCGAGATCCCAGGCCGCGTACCACGGATATTCCCATTTGTCCGGCATGGAGAGGATGTCGGCATTGTACAAATGGTGCCAATGCTCGTTACGGGGCGCCATGCGCTGCTGACCTTTCAGTGGATTGGCGCCACGCTCATCCAGCCACCGATCGACGTCGTAATAATAGAATTGTTTCGACCACAGCATGCCCGCGAGCGCCTGACGCATGACATTCGCTTCGTCGGCACTGAGCGAGCGCGGCACGACCGTCGCATAGAAGTCGTCGGCTTCCTTGCGGCGCACGGCCATCATGTCGGCAAACGCATCGCTCGTCAGTTGCGGAGAAATCGCGTCGCGCAGTTGTAGGCAGATGAGGCGGGATTCGCGCGGCGGGATCGTGAGCCGATAAAGGGCGGAAGCCTTCGTACCGGTTTGCGCGGGATTGACCGCGCTGTGCCGACCATGCACGAGGTAGCTATCGATACCGTCTTTGACGAAAGCCGTCCGATTTGGCGCACCGAACAGTCTCTCGGTATTCGTCTCGTTCTCTGTGAAAAGTAATTCGTCGGCGCCGCCACAGGAGAGAAATCGCTCTCCAAGCTCCGGATGCGACGCCGTAATCGAGTTGGATGGCCCCTCGCTCAGCAGCGGCCGGATCGTGTCTCCACCCCACGACCAGGTATTGCGAAACCAGAGTGTCGGCAGCACATGCAGCGTTGCCGGATCGGGACCGCGGTTCGCGACGGTGATCTGAATAAGGATATTTTCGGGAGAGGCTTTGGCGTATTCGACGAATACATCGAAGTAGCGATCGTCATCGAAAATATGCGTATCCAGCAGCTCGTATTCGAAGTCCTGCCGGCCGCGTTGCCTACTGGTCCCGATTAGATCGCCATAGGGAAAAGCTGCCTGAGGGTACTTGTAGAGGTACTTCATGTATGAATGCGTCGGCGTCGAATCGAGATAGAAATAGTATTCCTTCACATCCTCGCCGTGGTTCCCCTCGCTGTTGGTCAGCCCGAATAGACGTTCCTTGATGATCGGGTCTTTGCCGTTCCAAAGCGCGAGCGCAAAGCAGAGGCGCTGTTGGTCGTCGCAAATTCCGCCAAGGCCATCCTCGCCCCAGCGATACGCTCGCGAGCGGGCTTGATCGTGCGTAAAGTAATGCCACGCATCGCCGCCTTCGCTGTAGTCCTCGCGCACGGTGCCCCATTGCCGTTCGCTGAGATACGGGCCCCAGTCTTTCCAGGGCACCTTCCGTTCGCGCGCTTCTTTAAGCCGGTCGTGTTCTGCGGTCATGCGACTGCTCCGAAGATTGAGTTCGGAATTGGCAGAAAGTCAGCGACAAGACACGGAACGCCGGAGCGATGCCATTCGCCAATCCGGTAAAGCATGCATTTTCCGGATGTAGTCGTCCCGACAAGACGACTTCGTCGTTTTCCAAGGCGTATGCTTAGATCGGATATTTAGATCGGATATATGGAGGATGTGATGCGCGCTATGGCGCGCGTTTCTTCGCCGACCGCCGGGGCTCACCGGCAAATCCGCGAATGCCTTCAACGAACCATAGAAGTCAGGAATGCAATTGATCTCGAAATGCCGCGGCGACAGCGGCACGACGCTTCAGAATCAAAGCGGGTTTTTGACGCCCCAAGGGCTGCGGAGCTGATTGGGGATTTGCGCGCCGGGCTGGTCGAAAGCGCTCGGGGTGACCGGATTGCTGACTTCGTAGATGCTAAGGCAGAGCCCCAATACGATGCCCGTAATGACCCAATAGCGGCCGCTGACGCCGAGATAGCGCCGATCGAGCAGGCGTGGCGGCGGCCGGTGGTCGCGACGGGATTGAGTGGGCGTATGAGTGACCATGCACCCATAGTTAAATCTATTGCGGTTAAAAGATCATTACAGCGAAGCCCTAAGAGGACTCCAAAATCGCAGCTTTCCCTCAAAGCCGCTTGACTCAGAAGGAAAAATCGCCGCCTTTCCTCCTCTTCCTTACCCGCCTGCCTGCCCCGTAGCCCGATGATCTTTGCCGTCAGCATCGCCACTTTCTTCATGACCCTGCTCGGCGGGCTGCTGGCGCTGCACCTCAAGGACCGGCTGCATCTGATCCTCGGCTTCAGCGCCGGCGCGGTGATCGGCGTCGCCTTCTTCGACCTGATCCCGGAAGCGCTCGGCCTCGCCGTCCCGCCCTATTCGACGCCGGCCGTGCTCGCCGTGGTTGCGCTCGGCTTCATCATCTACATGATCCTCGACCGCACCGTCGCGCCGCGCGGCCACAAGGACGCGCCGCAGCGGCCGCGCTGGCAGCGCAGCATGCTCGGCGCCGGCAGCCTCGCGGTGCACAGCTTCTTCGACGGCTTCGCCATCGGCCTCGCCTTCCACGTCTCTCCGTCGGTCGGCGCGGTCGTCTCGGCCGCGGTGCTGGTGCATGATTTCTCCGATGGCGTGAACACAGTCGGCATCGTGCTGAGCAATGAAGGTGGCCGCCGCCAGGCGCTCGGCTGGCTGCTGATCGATGCCGCAGCACCGGTGCTCGGCGCCGCGGCGACTTTGCTCTTGAGCCTCGAGGAAGCCTCGCTCGGCCTCGGCCTTGCGCTGATCGCCGGCTTCTTCCTCTACATCTCGGCCAGCGATCTTTTGCCGGAGAGCTATCACGATCACCCGACCGGCTGGACGACGGCGATGACCATCCTTGGCGTCGCGGTGCTTTACGTCGCGATCCGCCTCAGCGCACTCTAGGCGCCGGGCCTGGGGGCGTGATGAAGCTCGGCAATATCTTCGGCGCGCCCGCGACGGTCGCCGAGCAACTCGGCATCTTCAACAACTCGGGTCTCGGCGGGCCGATCCTGCGCTTCGATATCGGCCCGCATGCGGAAGAAATGTCGCGCGTGAGCCTTGAGTTGTTCGCGCGCGAGGTCGCGCCGCGCTTGCGCCCCGCGAACGGTTAAAACGGCAGCAGCTTCTTGACCCGCGCCGAAAGACCGTGGCGCAGGCGCTCACGCCGCACCACCGCTTCGCTCTCGACCCAGTTGAGCTGAACCACGCGGCGCGGCCCGCTCGCCGGCGCGTGGCCGTGCCAGGAATTCTTCGTCACCTTGAAAGCGAGCAGCGTTCCCGCCGCCGGCGGCACTTCGGTGATCGCGTCGTCGAGATTGTCGGGCGAGCGCAGCAGTCGCAGTCGGCCGCCCGGCGCTTCCCACGCTTCGTTCATATAGACAAGCACGGTGATGAGCTTGCTCGGCGTATCGGTGTGGATGCTGCCGTCCTTGAGCTGCGCCTGGCCGCGCACCGTCACCATCGTCGGACGGTCCGTAAGATCCATACCGAATTTCCGCGCGAAGACATCGCGCATCGCCGGCCCTTCGAGCGCGCCAAGAAAGTCGCGGAAGGCAGGACCGAATTGCAGATCGCCGGTCGGAAAACTGCCGGGCCGGTCGATCTTCGGGTAATCGGCCGAGAGCGCAGCGCGCGCCGCTTCCGGGACGAAGCCCGGAACAATCAAATAGGGAAAGGGGTTGGTTTCGAGAGGCGTACGTTCGACCAAGCCGAGGTCGATACAGCGTTCCGCCAGTACGGTTTCGTTCATGTAACCATCTTAGGGGGATGGGCCACGAAAACCAATCCGAACGCCGCAATATCGCCTCAACTGCGCCCCAGAAATGCGCATAAGCGGCGCCAGCCTCTCACTGCCGGCTAAAAATTCCGGAGACGAACATGAAGCTCTTTCTGACAGTCGCTCTGTCGCTGACGATGATCGCGCTGATTGCGCATGCGCAGTCGCTGCCGCCCGCTTATCCACCGCCCCCAACGAATTATCCGCCCCCGGCCTATGCGCCGCCGCCGCCACCACCGCCGGGCATGATGCCGCCGGCGCCGGGCAGGACCGAGGTCATTCCGCCGCCGCCATCGTTGCCCCCCGCGCCGCAACAGGCGATGCCGCCGGTGATGCCGCAAGTGCAGAACCAGGCGCCGCAGCAGCCTCCGAGCCCGCCCGCGCTCCAGGCGCAGCAGCAGGGCAATATCACTTTCGTCAGCGGCGGTGCCGGCGACGAGGATCGCGATGCGCTGAAGCAGGTCGAGAGCCAATACAATCTCCGCCTGCTGTTCGCGGCGCGGAACGGCAACTATCTCGCCAATATCGCGGTGAGCTTGAGCGATGCGCGCGGCAATGCCGTGCTCGACACGATCGCGGATGGCCCGATCTTCTACGCGCGTGTCCCGCCCGGCCGCTATCGCTTGACCGTCTCGAACCAGGGTCAGGCCCAGAGCCGCGACATCAGCATCGGCAACGGCGCTGTTCGTCAGGATTTCTACTGGGCAAGCGCGAGCTAAGCGGCATCCTCGCGGGGCGGAACTCCGTTTCCGCCGTGGCGTTGCCACGGTAACGGAAAGGAGCTTTGCCATGAGCAATCCGCAAAGTACCGCAAGGATCGGCGGTCATCCGCTGCATCCAATGATCGTCCCCTTCCCGATCGCGTTCTTCGCGAGCGCATTACTCTGTGACTTGGTTTATTGGGGAAGCGGAAACACCGCATGGTCGACGGCATCGATCTGGTTGATCGGCGCCGGTATCGTCATGGCACTCGTGGCGGCGCTCGCGGGGTTCACCGACTTCTTTGGTGACCAACGCGTGCGCGATCTCAGCGCGGTGTGGTGGCATTTCATCGGCAACCTCGTCCTGGTGGTGATCGAGGCGATCAACTGGATCGTCCGCTACCAGGGCGGAGACGGCGCCGTGCTGCCTTGGGGCATCGTGCTTTCTTTCGTCGCCGTCGGCCTGATGCTGTTCACGGGCTGGAAAGGCTGGGAGATGGTCTACCTGCATCGCGTGGGCATCGCCGATACGATGGCAGCACCACCCCCTTCCTCTGCCAATCTATCCGGCAGCTCCGACCGCGCGGCGTGATCGTCGGTACGGTTTGATTGTCGCTCACCCGCCTCTTTTTCTAAAGTAGCCGGGTGAGCGACGACGGCATTCAAATCACCAAACGCGAAGACCTGCATCGCGGCTTCTTCCGCCTCGAGCGCTATCGGCTTCGCCACAAGCTTTATCGCGGCGGCTGGAGCGCCGAGATCGAGCGCGAGATCTTCGAGCGCGGCCGCACGGTCGGCATTCTGCTCTACGATCCCGATCGCGACGAAGTCGTTCTGGTCGAGCAATTCCGCCTCGCCGCGCATCTCGCCGATATCCCCGCCTGGGTGCTCGAGATCGTCGCCGGCATCGTCGACAAGGAAGGCGAGAGCGAAATCGAGCTAGCGCGCCGCGAATCCCGCGAAGAAGCCGGGCTGGAGCTGATCGGCGAGCCGATCTTCATTCATCGCTTCATGCCGAGCACTGGCGGTTGCACCGAGGTGGTCGATCTCTTCGCCGGCCGGGTCGACGCCAGCAAGGCAGATGGCATTCACGGCCTCGTCGACGAGCATGAGGACATCAAGGTCGTGGTGCTGCGCTTCGACGAAGCAATGCAACGCGTACGCGCCGACGCGATCAAGAACGGCCCGACCCTGCTGGCGCTCTATTGGCTCGCGGCCGAGCGCGAGAAGTTGCGCCGCGCGTGGCGCGGCGTGTCATCCGTCGGCTGACGACCTGCGGCGATCGCGCCGCATTGATCGGCTGACTCTCGCCCCGTAGCTTCGCCGGTCATGAGCGCGATCGCGATCATCATTCTTGCTTTCAGCATGTCCGCGGACGCGTTCGCAGCGGCCTTGACCAAAGGCACTTTGCTCGAGCGGCCGAGCCTTGGCGAAGCGCTGCGCAGCGGACTTATCTTCGGCGTCGTCGAGGCTTGCACGCCGCTCATCGGCTGGGCCGCGGGTCTCGCCGCGGCCTCGTTCATTCAGGCCATCGACCATTGGATCGCGTTCGGCCTGCTGGGCGTGATCGGCGGCAAGTTGCTGTGGGAAAGCTTGCGTCAGGCCGAAAGCGAGACGAAAGCAGTACGTCATTCCTTCGGCACACTCTTCGTCACCGCCATCGGCACGAGCATCGATGCGATGGTGGTCGGGATCAGCTTGGCGCTGGTCGAGGCCGACATCCTCATCGTCGCACTGGCGATTGGATTGGCGACATTCACGATGACGACCATCGGCATCATGATCGGTCAGATGGTCGGCAAACGGCTCGGCCGGCTCGCCGAAGCACTCGGCGGCATCGGCCTGATCGCGATCGGCACCACGATCCTGATCGAGCACACATTGGGCAACTGATGGGGGACGGCTGAATGGGCCGCCGATATTGATCGGCCGCGCCGGGGGTTTTAGTCTCGGCTCCATGGACATTCGTGACGGCTTCATCGGCTCGATCGGCAATACGCCGCTGATCAAATTGCGCCGCGCCTCGGAAGAGACCGGCTGCACCATCCTCGGCAAGGCCGAGTTCCTCAATCCCGGCGGTTCGGTCAAGGACCGCGCGGCGCTGTTCATCATCAAGGACGCGGAAGAGCGCGGCCTGTTGAAGCCGGGCGGCGTCATCGTCGAAGGCACTGCGGGCAATACCGGCATCGGCATCGCCCTGGTCGGCAATGCGCTCGGCTACAAATCGGTCATCGTCATGCCCGAGACGCAAAGCCAGGAAAAGAAGGACATGCTGCGGCTATGCGGCGCCGATCTGCGCCTCGTTCCCGCCGTGCCCTACGCCAATCCAATGAATTACGTGCGCTATTCTGAGACGCTGGCGAAAGAGGTCGCCGCGAGCTCGCCGAATGGCGCGATATGGGCCAACCAATTCGACAATGTCGCCAACCGCCGCGCGCATGTCGAGACGACGGGTCCCGAGATTTGGGAACAAACCAACGGCAAGGTCGATGCCTTCATCGCCTCCGTCGGCACCGGCGGCACGCTCGCCGGGACGGCGATGGCGCTGAAGGAGCGCAACAAGAATGTGAAATGCTACCTCGCCGATCCGATGGGATCGGCGATTTATTCCTACTACGCGACCGGCACGCTGAAAGCCGAGGGCAACTCGATCACCGAGGGCATCGGCCAGGGCCGCATCACCAAGAATCTCGAAGGCGCGCCGCTCGACGGCTGGTTCCAGGTCACCGACGAAGAGATGCTGCCGGTGCTGTTCGATCTCGTAACCGAGGAAGGCCTCATTCTCGGCGGCTCGACCGGCATCAACATCCTCGGCGCGATCAAGGCGGCAAAAGAGCTCGGCCCCGGCCATACGGTCGTGACCATCCTCGCCGATTACGGCACGCGCTATCAGTCGAAGCTGTTCAATCCCGATTTCCTGCGCTCGAAGAATCTGCCGCTGCCGCAATGGCTGGTGGAGAAATAAAGTGAATTCGTCATTGCGAGCGAAGCGAAGCAATCCAGGACAGCATGTGAAGCTCTGGATTGCTTCGTCGCGCTTGGCGCTCCTCGCAATGACGGTTTGGAATTAGCCATGCCCTACGCGCATCCGGAATCGCTGATCTCGACGGAATGGCTCGCGGCGCATATCGACGCGCCGAATCTGCGCGTCTTCGATGCGTCATTCACCCTGCCGAATGTCAAGCCGACGGCGCAGGAGGAATATGCGCGCCGGCATATTCCGGGCGCGGTGTTCTTCGATATCGACGGGATCTCGGATCATTCCAATCCCCTGCCCCATATGCTGCCGAGCCCGGAAGAATTCGCGCGCATGGCCGGGGCGCTCGGCATCGGCGACAATCGGCAGATCATCCTCTACGACATGGCGGGTTTCGGCTCGGCGCCGCGGGCGTGGTGGATGCTGCGCGCCTTCGGCCATGACAACGTCGCGCTGCTCGATGGCGGGCTGCCGAAATGGCTCGCCGAAGGCCGCGCGGTCACGACCTACGTGCCGCAGCCAAAGCCCGTCACCTTCACGCCGCGCTTCGATGGCACGCGCGTGCGCAGCAAGGCGCAGCTGATCGCCAATCTCGACGAGAAGCGCGAGCAGGTGCTCGATGCGCGCAGCACCGGGCGCTTCGCCGGCACCGCGCCTGAGCCACGGCAGGGCCTGCGCGGCGGTCACATCCCGGGCAGCATCAACGTCCCCTACGACACGCTCGGCGATCCAAAGACGCGCCGCTATCTGCCGGCCGAGCAGATCGAAGAACGCTTCCGCGCCGCCGGCGTCGATCGCAGCAAGCCGATCATTACGAGCTGCGGCTCGGGCGTTACGGCTTGCGCGCTGACCTTTGCGCTGCACCTCGTCGGCTGGGGCAAGTCCGCGGTCTATGACGGCTCATGGTCGGAATGGGGTCTGGAAAATAGCGATACGCCGGTCGCCACTGGTTCCTAGGTGGACGGCTCTTAGGGAGGTAGAGTCATGTCGGATGCGTCGCAACGCCTCGTCGATGAAAGCGAGATCAGGCGTATCCGAAGGCTGTGGGCTTTCGCGCGCGACCAGGGCGATTGGAATACGGTCGCTAGCCTCTTCCATCCGAACGCGCCGGTGGCGATCTCCTGGTACAACGGCAATGCCGAGGGCTTCGTCGAGAATTCGCGCCGGATGTTCGGCCACAATAAGCCCGAAACCCGCAGCAAGCATTGGTTCGGCAACGACCGTCTGATGCTTAACGGCCATCGCGCCCTGCTCGAGACCGATATCGAGGTGCGGGCCCGCGACAATATCGACGGCGTGCTCTTCGATTTCACCTATGAGGGCCGTTTCTTCGACCGGTTCGAGAAACGGAACGGCGCGTGGAAGATCGCGCAATGGACCTGTCTCTATGACAGCGATCGTGTTGCGCCGGCCATTCCGGGCACGATCCCGCCGGGCTTCTTCGACGGACTCGAGCTCGGCGGCGTCGAGAGCCGCATCGCCTATATGCGCTTCCGCCAGAAGAAGATGAACCGCCCCGGCGTGCCGGTCATCATCGGCGGCACCGAGGCCGAAGCGAAATTGAAAGAGGACGCGGCGCACTGGCTCCGCCAGGCGACGACATGACCCCGGCCGGCGCGAGCGATGCGGTCGAGCGCGCCCGCGCGCTGGCACCGCTGCTCGCTGCCGAAGCCGGTGAGATCGAGCGCAATCGTCAATTGACGCCGAAGGTCGTCGCCGCGCTGACCGAAGGCGGCTTCTACAAGCTGCTGCTGCCGAAAAGCATCGGCGGCGCCGAAGTGCCGCCGGCGGTGTTCCTCGGCGTACTCGAAGAAATTGCGAAGGGCGATGCCAGTACCGCCTGGTGCCTCGGTCAATGCGGCGTCTGCGCCATGGTCGCCGCCTATCTCGATCCCGCCGTCGCGCATGAGATCTTCGATCCGCCGCAAGCGATCCTCGCCTGGGGCGCGACCGCCGGCGAGGCGCGCGCCGTGCCCGGCGGCTATCGCACGACCTGGCGCTGGCATTTCGCCAGCGGCTCGCGCCAGGCGAGCTGGATCGGGGCGCATGTGCAGATCATCGAGCCGGACGGCAAGAAGCGCTTAAAGCCCGACGGCAAGCTCGCCGTGCGCACGATCCTTTTTCCGGTGACAAACGCGACCTTCCACGATGTGTGGGATGTCGTCGGCCTCAAAGGCACCGGCACCGACGATTACGCGGTCGAGGATCTGTTCGTGCCGGAGAAATATTCGGCGCTGCGCGACCATGCGAGCGAGCAGCGCGAGAGCGGGCCACTCTACAAGATCAGCTCCAGCATGATGTACGGGCTCAGCTTTGCCGCGATCGCGCTCGGTGTCGCGCGCGCGACGCTCGATGCCGCGATCGAGACGGCACGCGGCAAGCAATCGCGCGATCTCAAGACCGGCATGAAGCACAACAACGTCGTGCAGGCGACGATCGGCCGCGGCGAAGCGAAGCTGCGCGCAGTGCGCGCCTATCTTTTCTCGACGCTCGCCGAGGTATGGAGCGAGATCGAAGCCGGCAGGCCGCTGACGACGGATCATCGCCTTGCGCTGCGCCTCGCCTCGACCTGGACGATCCACCAATCGGCGGAGGTAGTCGACGCCGCCTATCACATGGCCGGCGCGACTGCGATCTTCCACGCCCAGGCCTTTGAGCGCCGCTTCCGCGACATCCACGCCATCGCGCAGCAGATCCAGGCACGCGACATCCATTACGAAAGCGTCGGCCAGATCCTGCTCGGCCTCGATCCCGACGCGACGGTGTTCGCGACTTAGTCCGCTCCGTGTTGCTGAGGCGCCGGCGCCGGGAGGATCGCCTCCTCCGTGCCATGGTGATGCTCGGCGCCGATCATCATATAGACCGCCGGCACGACGAAGAGCGTGAAGAGCGTCCCGATCGCGAGGCCCGAGAAGATGATCAGGCCGATCGAGAAGCGCGATACCGCGCCCGCGCCGCTCGCCGTGAGCAGCGGCACCACGCCGAACACCATCGCCGCCGTCGTCATCAGGATCGGCCGGAAGCGGATCGTGGCCGCTTCCTCGATCGCCTCGCGCTTCGACTTGCCCTGCTCTTGCAGCGCGTTAGCGAATTCGACGATCAGGATGCCGTGTTTGCTGATGAGGCCCATTAGCGTCACCAGCCCGACCTCGGAGTAGATGTTCATCGATGCGCCGGGCATCTGCAGGATCGAGCAGATAAGCAGCACGATCAGCGCGCCGGCAATCGACATCGGCACCGAGACCAGGATCACGACCGGATCGCGGAAGCTTTCGAACAACGCCGCGAGCGCCAGGAAGATGATGATCACGGCGAAGCCGAAGGTCCCGACAAAGCCGCTCGATTCCTGCACATATTGCCGCAGCGAGCCACCGTAATCGATGGTGTAGCCCTCCGGCAGGGTGCGTGCCGCGAGGCCTTGCAGATAGGTAAGCGCGTCGCCGGTCGGCACGAAAGCCACGCCCTGGATCGTCGCCGAATTCTGCTGTTGGAAGTGGTTGAGCGATTCGGGGACCGTCTTGGTCGTGATCGTCGCGATGGTCGAGAGCGGAATCGTGCTGCCATCGCTACTGCGCAGATAATAATTTTTCAGCTGATCCGGATTGAGCCTCGCAGTCTGCTCGACCTGCGGGATCACCTTGTAGGAGCGGCCGCTGAGACTGAAGTAATTGACGTAGCCGCCGCCGAGTGCCGAGGCGAGCGCGCTGCCGATATCGCTCATCTTCAAGCCGAGCTGCGCCGCCTTTTCGCGATCGATCTGCACTGTGCTTTGCGGCTGATCGAAGCGTAGATCGGTGTTGATGAAGAGGAAATTGCCGCTCGATTGCGCTTCCTTGAGGAAGTTCTGCGCCACGGTATTGAGCTGATCGAAGGGCTGCGTCGTCTTGATGACGAATTGGATCGGTAGGCCGAAAGCGCCCGGCAGCGACGGCGGCAGCGCCGTCGCCACCTGCTCACCGGCGACCTGGCTGTTGACCTGCTGTTGCAGAAGCGGCGCGATCTGGTTCGCCGTGCGCTTGCGCTCGTCCCAGGGCTTGAGATTGAGACCGGCGATCGACTGACCCGGCACGTCAAGCTGGAAGACGTGCTGCAGCTCGGGATAGGTCGAGAAGATGTCGTAGAGCTGCTTCGTATAGAGCAGCTTTTGCTGCAACGTCGCGTTCGGCGCCGTGGTGGCAAAGCCGATGACGAAGCCCTGATCCTCGTCCGGGGCGAGCTCGGCCTTCTCGAAGCCCCAGAGGAAGTAGATGCTGACGAGAATGAGCGCCGCGAAGACGCCGGTCACCGGCACGGTATTGAGACTGCCATGCAGCATGCGGCGATAGGTATCGCGGATACGATTGAAATGGTGATCGATGAAATCGGTGAAATGCGATTCCCAGCCTGGGTCGCCCTCGTGATGCGGCTTCAGGAGCCGCGAGCACATCATCGGCGAGAGCGTCAGCGCGACGATCGCCGAGACCGTCACCGCGCCGACCAGGGTGAAGGCGAATTCGGTGAAGAGCGCGCCGGTAAGGCCGCCCTGGAAACCGATCGGCACGTAGACCGCGACCAGGACCACGGTCATGGCGATGATCGGCCCGCCGAGCTCGCGCGCCGCCTGGATCGCCGCGGCATAGGGGCTCATCCCTTCGTCGAGGTGCCGGTTGACGTTCTCGACCACGATGATCGCGTCGTCGACGACGAGACCGATTGCCAGCACCAGTGCCAGCAGAGTCAGCAAATTGATCGAGAAGCCGAAGGCCAGCATCATCATCAAGGTGCCGATGAGCGACACCGGGATCGCGATCGCCGGGATCACCACCGAGCGGAGCGAGCCGAGGAAGATGAACACGACCACGATCACGATCAGCACCGCCTCCGCCAGGCTGCGGATCACCTCGCGGATCGAGCTGTTCACGAAGTCGGTCGAATCGTAGATCACCGCGGCCTCGAGTCCTTGCGGCAGCTGCGATTGGATCTCGGGCAGCGCCTCATGCACCGCCTTGATGACGCTCAAGAGGTTCGCAGCCGGCGCGACCTGGATACCGATATAGACCGCGTCCTGCCCGTCGAAAGAGACGCGGGTGTCGTAAGTATCGGCGCCGAGCGTCACATTGGCGACGTCCTGCAGCCGGACATTGGCGCCGTTCGCCTGCTTGATGATGAGGTTGCGGAACGCATCGAGCGAGCGCAGATCGGTCGAGGCGTTGAGATTGAACTGCACCATCTGGCCCTTGGTCGAGCCGAGGCCGGAGATGTAGTTGTTCGCCTGCAGCGCCGCGGCCACATCTGCCGCCGTCACGCCGAGCGACGCCATCTTGTCCGGCTGGAGCCAGGCCCGCAGCGCGAAATTCTGTGCGCCAACGATCTCGGCCGTCTGCACGCCCTCGATCGCCTGCAGCTTCGGCTGCACGACGCGGACGAGATAGTCGGTGATCTGATTCTGGCCGAGCACCTCGCTCTTGAAGCCGATATAGGCGGCGTCGAAAGTCTGGCCGACCTTGATGGTCAGAACCGGTTGCTGCGTGCCTTCCGGCAACTGGTTCAACACCGAGCTCACCTTCGAGGTGATCTCGGTCATTGCCTTATCGGGATCGTAATTGAGCCGGAGATTGACGGTGATCGTGCTGACGCTCGTCTGGCTCGTCGAGGTCATGTAGTCGATGCCGTCGGCCTGAGCGACCGCGTTCTCGAGCGGCGTAGTGATGAAGCCCGCGACCACATCCGGATCGGCGCCGTAATAAGTGGTGGTGATGGTCACCACCGCGTTCTCGGTGCGCGGGAATTGCAGCACCGGCAGGACCGCGAGGGCGCGCAGTCCCAGCACCAAAATCATCAGGCTGACCGTGGTCGCGAGGACCGGACGGCGGATGAAGAGATCGGTGAAATTCATCCTCTTATCCTTCGGTCGGATGCGGATTGGGATTGTCGGTCGGCTGCACGCTGTTATCGATATGCAGCGGCGAGCCATTGCGCAGCTTGATCTGGCCCGCGGTCACGACCGTGTCGCCGGGATTGATGCCTTTGACGACGGCGACCTGATCGCCCCGCGTGTCGCCGGTCGTGACGAAGACCTGACGCGCGACGAGCTGATCCTGCCCCTTCGCGTCTTTGCCTTTATGGTCGACGAGAAAGACCGTGCTGCCGAACGGATTGTAGGTAACGGCCGTTTGCGGCAGCGTGACGTATTTCCGCTGGCTGCCGACATCGATCGTCACCGTCGCGAACATGCCGGGCAGCAAGCGGCGCTCGGGATTGGCGATTGTCGCACGGACTTGCACATTGCGCGTCGCCGTATCGACCTTCGAATTGACCGCGGCGATGGTACCGGCGAAATCCTTGCCGGGATAGGTATCGACCCGGACATTCACCTTCTGGCCGACGCTGATCTGGGAAAGGTCCTGCTGCGGCAGGGTGAAATCGACAAAGATCGGGTCGAGCGATTGCAAGGTAACAACCACGGTGCCGGGCGCAAGATACTGCCCGACATCGACCTGGCGGATGCCGAGGCGGCCGGCAAAGGGCGCGCGGATCATCTTATAGTCGAGCGTCGCCTGCTGCTGCGCGACTTGCGCCTGGAATGAGCGGTAGTTCTGTTCGTCGGTGTCGACGACCTGCTTGCTCACCGCCTGCGCCTGCAGCTGGCGCTGATCGCGCTCATAGGTGATGCGCGCGAGTTCGGCCTGAGCCTTCAGCGAGTTGAGCTTCGCGAGATCATCCGCCGAGGACAGTTCGATCAACAGATCGCCCGCCTTCACATCGGCGCCGGAATCGAAATGAATCGCGGAGACGGTGCCGCCGACTTGCGGCGAAAGATCGGCGCCGCGCATCGCGCGCAAGGTGCCGATGGCCTTGAGTTCCGGCTGCCATTCCTGCTCCGCCGCGACAGTCGTCGAGACCGTCTGCGGCGGGTTCGCGAATTGCGCGAGGACCTGCTTCTTGAAGATCGGAACGAGCACCCACTCGAAGACGAAGATCGCGCCGAGCACGATCCCGACCGCAAGCAGCATGATGATCATTCGCTTCCACATCGGACACCCTACTCTTTCGACTGCTGCGGTTTGGGATCGGCATTGTTCGCGGCGACATCGCTGCGGTTCCACCAGCCGCCGCCCAGCGCCTGGAACAGCGCCGCGGTGTCGGCATAGCGCGTTGCCTGCGCAATCACGCGATTGATGTGCGCCGTCTGATAG
>Ga0157369_10001215_pt1 | contig 32072 bp, 30 predicted proteins | sample C25metaG_FD_113461 | JGI IMG/M metagenome (GOLD analysis project Ga0157369, IMG submission 113461) | Corn rhizosphere microbial communities from Kellogg Biological Station, Michigan, USA - C2-5 metaG | ecosystem: Host-associated > Plants > Roots > Rhizosphere > Soil | place: USA: Michigan... | reverse complement strand
CACCCGCAAAGGCAACGGCTACTCGCCGGCGGAGAACGACGAGGCCGACAACTTCCATGGCATCTCCGTCATCGACCCGGCGACCGGCAAGCCCATTGCGGATGCGAGCCGGACATGGACACATGTGTTCGCCGACGAGATGGTCGCGATCGGACGTAAGCGCAAAGATGTCGTTGCGGTCACGGCCGCCATGTTGCGTCCGGTCGGCCTGCACGCGTTTGCCAGCGAGTTCCCGGACCGCGTCTTCGACGTCGGTATCGCCGAGCAGCATGCGGTGACGTCCGCCGCTGGCTTGGCGACCGGTGGTCTGCATCCTGTCGTCTGCCTCTACTCGACCTTCCTCAACCGCGCTTTCGACCAGGTGCTGATGGACGTCGCTCTGCACCGACTGCCGGTGACGTTCGTCCTGGATCGGGCGGGTGTCACCGGTGATGACGGTCCGTCGCACAACGGCATGTGGGACCTATCCGTGCTCGGCATCGTGCCCGGCATGCGCGTCGCTGCGCCCCGTGATGCGTCAACGCTGCGCGAGCTCCTGCGCGAAGCCGTTGCGTGGCAAGACGGTCCCACAACACTTCGTTTTCCCAAGGCCAGCGCCGGCGACGACATCCCAGCCGTCGACCGGGTCGGCGGCATGGACGTGCTCCGCCGGGACGAAGGTGCGGACCTCTTGCTGGTCTCGGTCGGGGCGATGGCGCCGCTGGTTCTCGAGATTGCCGACCGGGTGCATGCCCAAGGGCTCGGCGTGACCGTTGTCGACCCGCGGTGGGTGCTGCCGGTGGACGCGTCGTTGCCGGCGCTCGCCGCCGCCCACAGCCTTGTCGCCGTGATCGAGGACAACGGCGGCAACGGAGGTGTGGGTGACGCGGTTGCCCGCGAGCTCCGCGCCCGCCGGGTCGACGTCAGCCTGCAGACCTACGCGTTGCCGCAGCGGTTCCTGGACGCCGGCGAGCGTGCATCCGTGCTTCGGCGCGAGGGCTTGTCGGCGCAGGAGATCGCTCGATCGCTGGTCGAGGCGGCCAGTCGCGGAATGCTTTCCGTCGACAACTAGTTTTCCTCTGTCGTGCAGCCGCGATTCTCGATGAACCAGAAGATCGCGGTCGGCGTCGTCTACGTGACGGCCATGTTCTTGACGATCATGGACTCGACGATCGTCAACGTCGCGCTTCCCCAGCTGGGCCGGCAGTTCCACGTGCCCGCGGCGCACGTCGACACGGTCGTTGTCGGCTTCCTCGTCAGCCTTGCCGTCTTCATCCCGGCCTCCGGCTGGCTGGGCGACCGGTTCGGCACCAAACGCATATTTCTGACCGCGCTCGTGATCTTCACCGGTGCCTCCGCCCTGTGCGGCTTGGCGCAGAGCATCGACGAGCTGATCGTGTTTCGCATCGTGCAGGGTGTCGGTGGCGGAATGCTGACTCCGGTGGGCATGGCGATGCTGTTTCGCACGTTCGCCCCGGAGGAGCGCGTGACCGCCTCGCGGATCCTCATCATCCCCACCGCGCTCGCACCGGCGACCGGTCCAGTGCTCGGCGGGCTGTTGGTGACCGACCTCTCCTGGCGGTGGGCCTTCTACGTCAACGTGCCGCTCGGCATCGCGGGCTTCATCTTCGGCTTGCTGTTTTTGCAGGAAGCAACGCAGGAGGACGCGGGCCGCTTCGACGTCCCCGGCTTCGTGCTCGCCGGCGCCGGGCTCGGTTCGCTGATGTACGCCGTTTCCGAGGGTCCGGCCAAGGGGTGGACCTCGCTCGGCATCGTGGTGACCGCCACGGTGGGCGTCGTACTCTCCACGTCCTTGGTGTGGGTCGAGCTGCACTCCGAGCAACCGATGCTGGACCTGCGCCTGCTGCGCAACCGGCTTTTCCGCAGCACGGCGACTGTCACCGTGCTCAGCATGATTGCCTTCCTCGGCACGCTTTTTCTCGCGGCGCTCTTCTTCCAAGACGGCTTCGGCGTCTCCGCCCTTCAGTCCGGCCTGTCGACCTTCCCGGAAGCGCTCGGCATCATGGTCGGCGCGCAAATCGCCGCGCGCATCTATCCGTACGTCGGACCCCGCCGGCTGATGACGGCGGGGCTCGTCGGGGTCGCCGTCAGTGTGAGCCTCATGGCCCTCGTGCCGTTCACGGCGAGCCTGTGGGTGATGCGAGGACTGATGGTGATGCTCGGGCTCTCGCAGGCACACGTCTTCACGCCGGCGCAGGCCGCGGCGTTCGCGACGATTTCTCCGGCTGCGACCGGGCGCGCCTCCGGCCTCTACAACGCCGGTCGGCAACTCGGCGGTGCCGTGGGCGTGGCGGTGCTGAGCACGGTCATCTCGGGCGTCGGCGTCTTGCACCATGTCGGCGGCAGTGTGCGTCCCAACGCTGCTGCTTACCACTGGGCGTTCGTCGCCGCCGCTCTCGTGGCGTTGTGCGCCGCGCTGTTCGCGCAGCAGGTCGATGACGAGGCGGCCGCACCGACGATGCGGCGCAAGCCGAAGCCCGCCCCTGCCGACCTTGTCAGGGTCTAGCGGCAGAGCCGCCGCGTGCGCGTCCTGACAAGTCTTCAGACCTCGTGGGTGTCGAGGTCGTTCGGCGTCAAGACCGTCCCGGAGAAGACTGCAGCCGCAAGTGCCCGCCACTCGTCGAGGCTGCCGGGCGGGGGCGGCGGCACGTAGTGGGTCAGCGCCAGGGTCCGCAAGCCGGCTCGTTGCGCGGTGTCCGCGGCCTGCTCGACGCTGGAGTGGTAGTCGCAGACGTCGACCAGCCTGGCCACGCCGCTCGCGCGGAGGACATCGGCGCGAATGACCGTGCTGACCAGGGTGTCCGCGCCGGCGCAGAGTGAGTCGAGCCCCGTGCACGGCACGGTGTCGCCGGACACCACTACGGCCTTGTCGTCCGCTTCGATCCGGTAGCCGACACTCGGCGTCACGGGCCGATGGTCGGTTGGTGCTGCGACAACGCGTACGCCGCCGTCGTCGTGCACCGAGCCTTCCGTGAGTTCGATGACGTCGACCGGCGGTGGCCAGTTGAGATCGGCATGGTGGGCGAGGCGGTAGCCGATGTCGTGCGACAGCGACGCGAGGATGCCTTCCACGACTTCGCGTGTCCCCGGTGGTCCGACCACGCGCAGCGGCGAGGGCTCGAACGATGTCACCCATCGCGTCGTGATGACGTCGTTGAGGTCGGTGATGTGGTCGCTGTGCAGATGGGTCAGAAGCAGGGCGGTGAGATTTCCCGCTGTCGCACCGACCGCAGCGGCCCGCATCAGCACACCGCGGCCGCAGTCGACCAGGAACGTTGCAGCGCCTGCGCGGACCAACGTTGCCGGGCCGGCCCGGTTGGGGTCCGGAAGCGGTGAACCGGTGCCGAGGAAGACCACCTGAAGAGCCACGCCGACATTTTGCCGGGCGTCGGAAACTACATGCGGTGGTACATCACGTCGCGCAGGTCGATGACGGGGGCGATCTCGTCCTCGAGCACTGCCTTCATGAGGTCGCCGCCCTCCGGCACCATCGCGACCTCTTCGCGAGTGACGAGGAGTGGCCGGCTGAACCCGCGATCGTCGGCACTGGTGAGACGAGCGGCCGCGGCCGAGAAGGCCGGGTCCACTCGAGCAAGGTCGATCCAGCCGCGGTTGCGCATCGGTACGGCGATTGCGCGCATCCCGTCGGGCACATCCGCCACCATGGCCGCGCGCAGCGTCATCGATCCGAGCAGCGTGACGACGTCGCAGTCGCCCATCGGGCGAAGGGCCGATGAGGGGTTGCGCTGCATCCGCTCGGCCGCCATGCGTCCCATGCGCTCGAGGTAGACGATGGCGGTCGGCCACCAGTCGTCCACGACGACGCCGGCAGAGTCGAGCAGACGTTGCGGCACCGGCAGCACGCGGTCCGGATCGCGAGGGTCGAGGCCGACGAAACCGAAACCGAGGTCCAACGCGTCGCCCAGCACGCGGCGACGGACCCAGTCCAGGCCACTGTGCAGGGGAGATTCGACTGGTGCGCCGTAGGGCCGGGCACGGCCGTAGAGGTCGTCCACCTGGCGGTCGGCCAGCCAGCGGCGCAGCAACAGCCAACGCGCCAGCCGGTGCCGCCCGTCGTCGGTCTCGGGGTCGACCCCGCCGAGCGCGCGGCGGCATTCAGCCCACGAGATCTCGAGCGGCGTAAGGCCGGTCAGGACGACGCCGTCGATCGCCGGCAGGACGTCCAGGTCATGGAGCACGGCCACTGCAAGCGCGCAGCGCCGCAGCACCGTGGTCTCCGAGAGTTCCCCCATGTAGGAAAAGTACCCAAGTCCGAGCAAGAACTTGATCCGGCAAACGGGTGAATCATCGAGGGGGATGTGAGGCCGCGTCCATCTCCGCCTGCACCAGCTCGCGCAGGCGGTGGTTGATGTCGTCGCGGTTGCGCTGCATCTCGGCGTCGGCCGCGGTGATCGCCTCGACCGGTGTGCGGACAGGCGTCGCCGACGCGGTCGCGGCGACGAAGTCGGTGAGCAGTGCCGGCGGCGGACCGTTCCCACGCGGTTCGAGGTCCGCTTTGCGGGAGTTTGTCAGCACCGCCTCGCGGACGTTGGGTTCGAGGACGGCGAGATACAGGCGCGCGACGTCGATGAGGTCCACGTTGCCCCGTCGTACGGCGAGCGAGGTCTCCTGGCCGACCCGCTCGTGCATGAGCAGAGCGGTGAGCAGCTCGATGACTCCGTCGACGCCGGCGACCGAGACGGCGCGAGCGATGGCGCGGTAGCCGGCGCGCTGGCCGCCGGGGAGCAGGCCGGCAGCGATCGCCACCCGCAATCCGTGAACGCTCACGAAAAGCGGCGCCAGCGCGACCGGCAGCAAGAGCTCGGAGATGCCGACGCTGCTCGTCGGGCGGACCAGGCCGGTGATGGTGCGGATCGGTCGCCGTCGACGGCTGCGTTCGGAGTCGGGCTGCAGCAGGTAGAGCCAGTCGCCGATCGACGCAGCCGCGGCGGTGAAGACCGGCGCGGCACGTGGGTCGTCGGGCGCGGTCAGAGCCACGGCATACGCCAGAAGCGCGTGTCGTCCGGTCGGCGAGAGAGCCGACCACAGTGGCAGACCGACCCTCATCGTGCGCACGTCGGCCTCGACGTCGTAGTGGGGCGTGACAACCAATCGTCGCGGTGGACGTATCGCGAGCTCTGTCGCGATTGCATCGATCAGGGCGAACAGCTGTGGCGCGTCGTCGCGCGTCCAACCTTCAGTGCGGCGACGCAGCTTGATCGGGGCGACAACGAGGCCGAAGGCTGCGAGCAGCACGGTGACGAGCACCTTGACCACGCCGGTCAGGTCGGTGAACCAGATCGCGACCGCACCGCCGAAGAGCGCGGCGGTCAGTGCGTGCACCGTGATGGCTGTCACCAGAGCCAGCCGCTCCAGTGCGTGCCGGTCGTTCAGAGAATCCGGGTGGGCGGCGGCCCGTTCGTGTTCGGATCGGATCATCGCGTCTCGGCGCCGGGCGCGTCGTCGAGCCAGGCGGTCCAACACATGTCCAGTCTGCCGTTTCGGCCGCGAAGACGTTTCGTCACGTGTCTCTGCGTGGCAAACTGTTCGCGATCTTCATCCCTTCTCTTTCGCGAGGATGCCACCCGATGTGCTGTGGCCGGTTGCTGGCCGACCTGCAGCTCGACGGGTTGTCGACGGCGGACCCGTCGGCGCACATCGACCTTTCACCGACACCGACGGCAGCTCGGATCGCTCGTGCGTTCCTCGCCGACCATCTCGGCGGGCTGTCGTCAGAGTCGGCGGACGCCGCCACGTTGTGCGCCAGCGAGCTGGTGACCAACGGGGTGCTGCACGCCCGCACGTCACTCGTTTTCGGTGTCACGACCGGTCGCGACTGGCTGCTCGTCACCGTCGCCGACCATGCCGCTGGCCAGCCCTACCCGTCGCCGCCGGACGACGAGCGGCCGTCCGGACGCGGACTTGTCCTCGTCGACGCGCTGGCGACCCATTGGGGCGTGCACGAAATGGATGACGGAAAGACAGTCTGGTTCACGGTTCCGCGGGATGCGGACGTATACGAAGGGGCAGCGGGGGGCGACTGATGTCAACGAATGGCCATGGCATGCGTGCGCGGGCGGCGGACGATGCGGCACTCGCCGGGTCGCACGTCGTCGGCGTCACAGACGCACCAGGCGTGCCCAAGCTGGCGACGGGAATTCCCGGCTTCGACCACGTCACCATGGGCGGACTCCCGCTCGGACGCACCACCTTGCTGATCGGCCCGGCCGGAAGCGCGAAGACGGTCGTCGCGGGACAGTTCCTTGCCGAGGGGGTGCTTCGCGGGCAACCGGGCGTCTTCGTCACGTTCGAGGAGTCGACCGATGACCTGCGGCTCAACCTCTCCACTCTCGGTTGGGACATCCCCGCTTGGGAGGCGGCTGACCTCTGGCGTTTCGTCGACGCGTCACCGGTGGCGGGCACTGAGCAGGTCGAGGTCGGTGACTACAACTTCTCCGGCTTGCTCGCGCGAATCGGACAGGCCGTCGACCAGACCGCGGCGCAGCGCGTCGTCATCGACTCGATCGGTGCGGTCTTCGCTCAGTTCAACGACGCGACGATGGTGCGCTCGCAGCTGCATCGACTCGCTGTCGAGCTAAGGCGAATGGGACTGACCGTCATCATCACCGCCGAAGCAGCGCCGCAGGAGTCCGGATCCATCAGTCGACACGGTGTCGAAGAGTTCGTCGCCGACAACGTCGTCATCCTTCGTAACCAGCTCGAGGACGAGAAGCGGCGCCGTACGATCGAGGTGCTCAAGCTGCGTGGCGCCATGCACCGCAAGGGTGAGTACCCGTTCACGGTGCTGCCAGGGCAAGGCGTCGTCGTGATCCCGCTCTCGGTGATGTCACTGACGCAGTCGTCCAGTGATACGCGGCTCACGACCGGCAACACAGAGCTCGACGCGATGACCAACGGCGGGTTCTTCCGCGACTCGATCGTTCTTGCATCGGGGGCGACCGGCACCGGCAAGACGCTGCTGGTGACGGAGTTCATGGCCGGCGGGTGCGAAGCCGGCGAACGCTGCTTGTTCCTCGCCTTCGAGGAGTCGCGCGACCAGATCTTCCGCAACGCCAACGGTTGGGGTCGCGACTTCCATCGGTATGAACAGGAGGGGCTGCTGCGTTTGGTCGCGACCTACCCCGAGGTCGCGTCCCTCGAAGACCATCTCGTCGAGATCAAGAACGAGATCGACGAGTTCCGGCCGACTCGGATTGCGATCGACTCGCTGTCGGCGCTGGAACGCATCGGCACGACGAAGGGCTTTCGCGAGTTCATCATCGGACTGACGTCGTTCGTGAAGGCGCAGTCCGTTGCCGGCGTGTTCACCGCCACGACACCTGCCCTTCTTGGTGGCTCATCGATCACCGAAGGGCACATCTCCACGCTGACCGATGCGATCGTCTTGCTGCGCTATGTCGAGACCTACGGCGAAGTGCGCCGTGGCCTGACGGTGCTCAAGATGCGAGGGTCGCAACACGACCGCGACATCCGCGAGTTCCTCATCGATGGAAAAGGCATGCACGTTGGTGCGCCGTTCCGGGATGTGGCCGGCATCCTCACCGGTCGCGTCACCAACATCGAGCGCGGCGACGTCTCGATCTGACGGTCAGGCGCCGGCGGCACTCACGATGAAGTCGGTGGCGAAGCCGGCGACGAGCCCGGCGAAGACGCCCCAATACAGCATCTCCTTGTGGCCGGCCCGAAGAGCGACGCCCACCAGCTGAATGACGACGTAGAGGATCGAGCCGGCCGCGAGGGCGAGGAAGGCGACGGACACCGCGTCGTTGGTGAAGGCCTGCCCGAGGAGGGTGCCGAGGAAGGTCGGGCCACCGCCGACGAGTCCATAAAGGCCGAGCAACCGCCAGCTCGGCGGTTCTGCTTCGCCGGCCAGCGGGCCAACGATGCCGAAGCCTTCGGTGGCGTTGTGCAGGCCGAACCCGATGACCAGGAGTACCGCCAGGCTGATCTCACCGGTGGCGGCTGACTGCCCGATCGCCAACCCTTCGGCGAAGTTGTGCAAGCCGATGCCGACCGCGATCATCAGCGCGAGCTCGCGCGCCGGTGATGTGGTGCGCTGACGGGAGCTGAACTCCTCGACTGCTGCCGCCCCCGGCCCAAGGCTCGCGGTCGGCGTGGTGCGACGGCGGGGGAGCAGGCGGTCGTAGTAGACGAGGCTCAGCAGCCCGACGCCCAGGCCGAGACCGAGGAGCCCGGCGAGGCCCAGAAAGCCCCACCAGGACTCGTGGGTGCCCGGATGGTCAGCGGCCTTGGTGAGCAGGTCGAGCCGGCCGTCGATCGGCTCCACCGCGTGCTCGAGCACGTCGAAGATCAGGAAAACCAGAATGCCGATCGCGATCGCGTTGAGGAGCGTGCGCACCTGCGGACGCATGCCGCGCATTCGGCCGACCGGGAGCCCGATGTAGATGGTCACGCCGGCAATCGCGCCGAGGCCGAGGATGCCGCCAGTGCTCACACCGCTCCCTTCGCCGATTTCCCTCACCCGCGAGGCTAACTAAGGTGCACCTTACCAAGATTTCTGGCCGGCAGGTCGAGCCGGTACCACGCGTAGCCCTCGACAGTCATCGTGGGCCGGAAGCCGAGCCGTTCCAACAGGCGTCTGGACGCCACGTTGTCGACGGCGACCTCGGCCACGACGGCCCGCACCTCGGCCCGGTCCGCCAGCTCGCCGAGCAGCGCCTCGACGGCTCGGGTGCCGAGCCCGCGACCGCGACTCGGTCCGACCAGCCCGTAGCCGATCTCGACGACGCCCGACGGGTCGGGCAGCGCCTTCACTCCGCACTCGCCCGCGACGTTGCCGTCGTCGTCGATGATCAGCCAGGTCCACGCGCCGTACGCCGAGAACGACAGACCCGCGGCCGTGTCGTCGTGCGGCCAGCCGCGTGCTGCGGGAAGCTCGGCGACGACCTCCGGCCGATAGGGCACCAGCCTCACGCGCCGGCGCCGCCCGCGGTCTCGTCCGGCGTCACGGAGTCTTCGTCGGTCGCCACGAGAGCCGTTGCGAGCGCGGCGCTGGTCTGGTTGACCTGCCAGTCGCGCGCCCCGGCCGCGCGCAGTGCGTCGGCCACGCTGTCAGCCGTAGGCGGTTGCGGCGGGGTCCACGCGAGCCGTCGTACCAGGTCGGGGGAGAGCAGGTTCTCCACCGGCAGCCCGTGCTCAGCGGCGATTTCGCCGACGACAGCGCGTGCGCGGGCCAGCCGGGCGGCGGCGGGCGGGTCGCGGTCGGGCCAGCGGCTTGCGGGCGGCGGGCCGTCGCCGGGCAGGGCCGGACGCGGCAGGTCGCCGTCGGCTTCGGCGAGCGCGACTTCGATCGCGGGCCACAACAGGTGCACGAGCCGCCGCGTCGCCTTGCCGCCCCAGCCGGGCAGGCGGCCGAGCGCCTCCGGGCTCGTGGGGGCGCTGGCGGCCGCCGCGATGATCGCGCTGTCCGGGAGCAAGCGGCCGGGAGCGATGTCGCGGTCGCGGGCCAGGCCGTCGCGGGCGGTCCACAAGGCTCGAACGATGCCCAGCTGCCGCCGCGTGCGCAGCCGGTGGATGCCGCTCGTGCGGCGCCACGGGTCGACGCGCGGGGGTGCCGGCTCGGCGGCCAGGACGTGCCCGAACTCTTCCCGCGCCCACGTCAACTTGCCTTGTCGGTCCAGCTCGCGTTCGAGCGCGTCGCGCAGGTCGACCAGGATCTCCACGTCCAGTGCCGCGTATCGCAGCCACGGCTCCGGCAGTGGCCGCCGTGACCAGTCGACAGCGGAGTGCTCCTTGGCCAGCTGCTGGCCGAGCACGATCTCCGACATCGTGGCGAGCCCGACGCGCTCGTAGCCGGCGATCCGCGCCCCGAGCTCCGTGTCGAACAGTTGCCTCGGGCGCATGCCCACCCCGGCCAGGCAGGGCAGGTCCTGGTTGGCCGCGTGGAGCACCCATTCGGCCTCGGCGAGCGCCTCGGACAGCGGGGCCAGGTCGGGGCATGCGATCGGGTCGATGAGTGCGGTGCCGGCGCCGCTTCGGCGCAGCTGCACGAGATAGGCCCGCTGGCTGTAGCGATAGCCCGAGGCTCGCTCGGCGTCGACGGCGACCGGCCCGTCGCCGGCCGCAAACCGTCGTACGACGTCGGCCAGCGCGTCAGCGGTGTCGACGACGGGGGGAATCCCGCCCCGGGGTTCGAGCAGGGGGACGACATTGGGCCGCTCGACGGCGACCGTGTCTTCCGCCTCCTCCGTCACAAGACGAGCCTAAGCGCGCCCAACCGCCGAACAATGTCTGACGATTCCGACACGCCAAGCACAAGATGTCCGATTAGACAGACATTGTTGGGCCGAGAGCCCGGGGTGGCTCCTAGCGGATGACGCCCGCTCGCATCGCCATGGCAACCATCTCGGCCCGATCACCGGTGCCGAGCTTGCGGGCGATCCGCGCGAGGTGGCTCTTCACGGTCAGGGCGGAGAGGCCGAGGGTCTCGCCGATCTCCTTGTTGGAGCGACCGTCGGCGACGAGGCGGAGCACCTCGATCTCGCGGCCGGAGAGCTCGGAGACGCCGTCTTGCTGCGGACCACCGCGCAGGCCGGCGGCCAGCAGCGAGGCGACCGAGGGGTCGGCGTAGACGCCGCCGTCGAGCACGCGACGGACACCGTCGGCGACGACGAGCGGGGAAGCGGACTTGAGCAGGTAGCCCTGGGCACCGGCGACGAAGGCGGCGCGGACCGAATAGGGGTCGTCAGCCGCGGAGAGCACGACGAGGCGCGGCCAGCCGCCGGCGCGCAGGTCGGCGAGGAGGTCGAGCCCGGAGCCGTCGGGAAGGCCGACGTCGAGCACGCAGAGGTCACGAGGACCGCCGGCGTGGGCACGAGCACGCGCTTCGGCGATGCTCGCCGCTTCGACCACTTCGCGGGCACCCATCGCCATGAGGCGCGCGACCATCGACTCGCGAACGAGCGGGTGGTCGTCGACGACCATTGCCGTGAAGCCTGGTCCCGGCCCCGGGTTGGGGACGGCCCGTTCGACCATCGCTGTCACTTGGTGCCTCCTGTGCTTCGCCGCCGGCCGGTGTAGGGACCGGTGCCGCCCGATCCGGGCGTTGATGCATTTCTCGGCGGCCAGACCGGCTGCCTGTAGCCCGAATCCGTACTGGATTGCTCCGTACGGGCGAAGTCGGGCTGCAACCGACAAGTTCGCCCTCTCATTTGCCGATGTGGCGCGGGTGAGAGCCTTCTGCGCCGCAGTCGCCGTCTCCCTCGGCTTGACCGTCGCCGGTGCAGCAGCACCGGCCGCGGCGCAATCCCCGTCGTCGCATTCGGTGCGCGCCATTGTCATGGTGCGCCCGGGCGTTGCGCTGCCGGTCTCGGTGCCCGGTGGCCGGGTCGAAACGGTGTTGTCGCACATCGGAGCCGAGGTCGTCACCGCGCCGGTCTGGTCGCTTCGTTCGCTCGCCTCCGACCCGCGTGTGCTGGGCATGTCGCCCGACCGCCGCGGTCACGTGGCCGGCGACGACAACGCCGACAGCGGTGACACCGACGGTGTGCTCGCCGCCCAGGCGCTCGGCGGCAAGGCCGGGCAGAGGAACACCGGTCAAGGCGTCAACGTCGCGCTGCTCGACACCGGCGTCAGCGACACTTCCGCTCTCAGCCGCGCCTCCGGCCGGATCACCGACGGCGTGGACACCTCACAGCTCAACGCCGGCGGCGACGCCCTGACCGGTGGCACGTTCACCGACGGTTACGGGCACGGCACATTCCTCGCCTCGCTGATCGCCGGCGGTAAGGTGCCGGGGAGCGGCGGTCGTGCCATCGGGGTCGCGCCGGCCGCACGCATCGTCGTCGTGAAGGTCGCCGACGCCCAAGGCAACACGAGCCTCTCTGACGTGCTCGCCGGTCTCGACTGGGTTGCCGCGCATGCGCGAGCGATCCAGGTCGTCAACCTCGCGCTGGCGGTCGACCGGCCGACGGCACCGGCGTACGGCGCCGACCCGCTGACCGCAGCTGTCGAGCACGTGCGCGCCGCGGGAGTCGTCGTCGTCGCCGCCGCCGGCAACCAGCCCGGTCAAATCGGCGACCCCGGTCTCGACCCGCAGTCACTCACCGTCGGCGCCGCCGATATCACTGGCAAGCGCCCATCCGTGACGTCGTTTTCCGGCAGCGGTGTCGTCGCGGGCGTCAGCAAGCCTGACGTCGTCGCGCCCGGTCTGCATGTGCTCGGTGTCATCAACAGCGACTCGCTCGTGGCGCAGCAACATCCCGAAGGCTGGGCCGACCATCACCTCTTCAAGGGATCGGGCACCAGCGAAGCCACCGCGATCGCGAGCGGTGTGGCCGCGGCGTACCTGTCCGACAACCCCGGAGCGACTCCGCTCGCGGTGAAGTCGGCGCTGCGCAACCAGGCCAGTTACCTCAACGACAAACGCGCCGGCGCCGGGTTGCTGAACATGGTCAACGGCAACGGTCCGAAGCCTTCGGTCGCCGACTCCGGCGAGGCGGGCTGGGACACCAGTTCCTGGAACGCCAACGCCTGGCAGGGAGTGCCCGACTGGCAGTCGCAGCTGGCGTCGATGTGGTCGGGCCCGGCTTGGGATGCGATGTCGTGGAGCGGCTCCACGTGGTCGGCGATGAGTTGGAGCGGGTCGACCTGGTCGGCGATGTCGTGGTCAGCGATGAGCTGGTCGGCCATGTCGTGGTCGGCCATGAGCTGGTCGGCGATGTCGTGGTCAGCGATGTCCTGGTCGGACTACGGCTGGGGTGACGCATGACTACCAGCAGCAAGGTCCGGCTGATCGCGGCAGGTTCGCTCGTCGTCGCTGCGGCTGCGGCAATGCGCACCGGCTGGGGCCATGCCGAGTGGTGGGCGGTTTTCGCACTCGCGGCAGCGGTTGCGGTCACCGAGGTCGCGGTCGTGCACCTGTCCGCCGGCCGCCAGCGTCTGACCTTCAGCCTCACCGAAGGTGCGATCGGTGCGGCGTACCTCTATGCGTCCGGCGCTTGGGTTGTCGTCGCCGTGACGGTGGGCTTGCTCGTCGCGCAGCTGGTGCGTCGGCAAGAGCGGCTGAAGCTCGAGTTCAACATCTCGCAGTTCGCTGCCTGCACAGCCCTTGGTGCGCTCGCCGCCCATACCGCCGGCGTCGGTGTGCCAGGTGCCGTCAGCGGCATGGCGGCGTTCTGGTTGGCCAACTGTGTCCTGGTCTCGTGGGCGATGTCGATCGTGACGTCGCAGCGCGTTTGGCCGCTGATGGTGTCGAGCGCTCCGCTCGCCGCCGTGCACTCGGCCGGCATCTCCAGCCTCGGCATCCTCGGCGCCTGGCTCGCCGAGCGCGCGCCGCTCGGTCTCGTCGCGCTCGTGGTGCCGTTGTTGCTGCTCTGGTTGTCCTACGACGAACAAACAGCGCGTGCAGCCGAAGCACGTTTGTTCGCCGAGCTGGCCCGCCTGCAGGAGCAGGCGAGCGGTCGCTCCATCGATGTATCGGCGCAGGTTGTCCTCACTGCGGCGGCACGGTTGTTCGGCGGCGCCGACGTCGAGATGGTGCTGATGGCAGCCGACGGTCCGGTGCACTACGCCGGCGACGAGCATGGAGTCATTCGTCAACGCGTCGCCCCCGACGTGCTCGACCGCAACTGGGTGATTCGCGCCCTGGGCGCCTCGACCATCCAGACCGGCGTCGAGGACGGGCGGGCGTTCTGCTCGGCCGTACTGGGTGGCCGTGAAGCACCGCTCGCCGTCCTCGTCGCCCGCCGGCAAGCCGGCAGCGCCGGCTTCGGTCGCCGCGAGGTGATGCTCGCCGAGGTCCTGGCACAGCAGGCCGAGTCGTGGTTGTCCGTCGCCGAGCTGGCGAAGTCACGCGACGAAGCAATCGCGCAGATGGCGGCCGCAGAAGATGCCGCCCGCGCACTTGGTGACATCGGTGCGCACACTGCACCGGCGTTGGTAGTGCTGCGCGAGTCGGCGAACCGGCTTGCGCGGCTGGCGAGCACCAACAGTGGACCCGCTGCTGTCGGCGACATCGTCGACGAGCTCTACGCGGTCGAGCGCGCGGTTGCGTCGCTGCTCGGCGCGATCGCGCTCGCTGCGGATCCGGACCTCGCCGCTCTCGACGCCGAAGGCGGTGCAGATGCTGCGGTTTCGCGCGGTGTCAACGACTGGACGACAACCGGCGTGCTGACGCCAGAAGGCGTTCTGTGAGCTCCTGATGCCTCGCCGTCGCCGGATGCGCGTTGCGCCGCTTGCCGCCATCGTCGGCGTTGCGGTGCTCGCCGCGTGTGTCTCTTTGCTCACGGTCGCGGCGGTCGTGTTGCATGCGGACCGGCGAACGATGGTGCCCGTCTGGCAGCTGCTGCTCGCCGGCGGACCGATGGCAGTGGTCATCTCGGTCGCTGCCGCATTTGTGGCGGCGCGTTTCGCGCATGCGTTGCGGTTGTTGCGCGCCGAAGCAGTGCGGCGTCTCCACGACCCGTCCGCTCCGCTAGGGCCCAGCACGAGTGCCGCGATCCCGGAATGGACCGGGTCTGAACTGCGCGCTCTCGCGCAGACGCTGGAAGCGCTGCACCTTCGGGTGCGCATGGCCGACGACGTCGCCGAGCGGCATCGTCGTACGGCGGAAACCGCGAGCGCCGGCATGTTCGAGTTGCTCTCCGGTCTCGTCGCCGCAGAAGAGGGTGCGCGCGGCCAGCTGTCCGCGGAGCTGCACGACACCGTCGCGCAGTCGTTGATGGCGGCGCGGTCCCGGCTCGGCGACATGTCCGACGACGCCGGTGTTGCGGATCTGGTCGCCGAGGCCGAGGAGCAAGTGCGCGCAGTCATGGCGCGCACGCGGCCGCCGGCGTTGCGCGACGGGGACCTCGCGCGCGCGGTCGGCGCACTGCGCGACGACATGCTCAACCGCTACGGCCTCGACGTGCACCTTGCGTGGCCCGAGCAGCCCTACCCGCTGCCGCTCGTCACGGCCGTCACGGTCTACCGATTCTTCCAAGAGGCATTGCTCAACGTCATCAAGCACGCCGACGTCGACGATGCCGTCGCCGAGCTGCGCGTCGACGACGACTGGGTTGTCGCGGTCGTCAGCGACCGCGGCCCTGGCTTCGACCCGGAACGCGTGCGCTCCGACCGTGGCCGGCACGTCGGCCTGTCGCTGCTGCGCGACCGGGCCCGCCTCGTCGGAGGTGCGCTGGACGTTGCCTCGTGGCCGGCCGAAGGCACGACACTGACGCTTCGCCTGCCGAGAGGAGCCGGCGCAGCCGCCGGCCTGCTCCCGCTGCAGCGCCCGTCAGTCGCCTGACGTCGCTCGTGTCGCGGCCGATCAGACCTTCGCGGAGCGCCTTCGGCGAGCCGGCATGGGCACGACGCCCGGTGGCGTCGGCGGCAGCCCGGCCGCGGAGCAGAGCAGCTCTCCGAACGCGACCAGATGTGGCGACAGCGACCCGACCGGCGACCACGAGGCCCTGATCTCCACGTCGGCGGCGTGCGGGTGGTCGGACAGGGCGCCGAAACGTTCCGACGTCGTGCGGGTCACCGTGCCGCCGGCCGCGCGATGGTCGGCCTCCGCGGCCGACAGTGCATCGAGCAGCCAGCTCCAGCCGACCGCCGGCAGCATCGGATCGCTGGCGATCTCGAAGTCGATGCCGGCCTGCACGTAAGCGACGCAGCGCGTGTCGCCTTCCCACACCGACTGGCCGTCCGGATCGTGCAGCACGACCAGGCGGCCCTCGGCGAGCTCGTCGCCCGCGCGGCTCACGACCGCGTGCAGCGCGACCGCGAACGGCGCCAGCCGCTGCGGCGGCGGCAGCTCGCTCAAGATGACCTCGGGTCGGATGTCGACCCCGGACAGTTCGGCGACAGCCCGGCGGAAGCCGGCGGGGAAGCCGGCCGGCGCGTGCACCTGCACCGACACACGGTCAGCCTAAGTCGCGATCGCGAGGTCCGCAGCCGCGACACGCGTCTGGTAGCACTGAGTGCGCCGTGGCCATCGTCCTGTCGCTTCTCGCCAGCCTCACCTGGGGCACGGCCGACTTCCTCGGCGGCACCGCGACCCGTCGACTGCCGGCGACGGCGGTCGTGGCGGTTTCGCAAACGTGCGCGCTCGCCGGCCTCGTCGTGGTGGCGATCGCGACCAGCGCGTACGACGCCTCCACCGGCTACGTCGGCTGGGCGTTGCTTGCGGCGGGCTTCGGCGTCGTCGGGCTGCTGGCGTTCTATACGGCGTTGGCGACAGGGACCATGGGCGTTGTCGCGCCGGTCGCGGCGCTCGGGGTCGTCGTACCTGTCGTTGTCGGGCTTGCCGGCGGCGACCGGCCGAGCGTGACGCAGGCCGTCGGGGTGGTCGTCGCGATCGTTGGGGTCGTCCTGGCCAGTGGGCCGGAGATGCGCGGCGGCAGTGGTGGGCGGCCGCTGCTGCTCGCGATCGTGGCGGCCGTTGGATTCGGCGCGGTGATCGTCTGCGTCGCCAAGGGATCGCGGTCCGACGTGACGATGACGCTGCTGGTCATGCGGATGGCGAGCGTGGCCATGCTCCTCGCACTCGGCATCGCCGGTCGCGCCGACGTGCGAGTCAGCCGAAACGACCTGCCGATGTTGGTCGCGGTCGGCGCGGGCGACGTCGGTGCCAACGCGATGTTCGCGGTCGCATCCCGGCACGGCCTGTTGTCGATCGTGTCGGTGCTGTCGTCGCTTTATCCGGCCGTCACTGTCTTGCTCGCCAGGCTGGTGCATGCCGAGCGGATGCGCATGGTGCAGAACGCCGGCGTCGTGGCGGCGATGGCCGGCGTCGTGCTGATCGCCTCAGGCGGCGCCTGACCTGCGTGCCCGCGGCCGGGCCTTCGGGTTGACGAGGTCGTCGGTCAGCCAGCCGTAGACGATCGCGGTGCCGCACTCCATGCAGAACCACTCCGGGCATTCGGCATGGCCGTCAGGACACGGCGGTTGCTCGACGGGGCGCTCGCCCCGGCAGCCCGGGCAATACCTCGCCTCCATATTTCGACGTTCCCACCGACTTCGGTATCGCCTCGACCACGACACGCCGATGGCGGGCCCCAAAAGTGGTCGAGGCGATACCGAAGTGGGGGGTTTTGGCCGCGTGGGACGATCCTTTGCGTGCCCGGTTCGACCAACAGCGCGTTCCTGCGCGCCTGCCGCCGCGAGCCGGTGCCGCACACGCCGGTGTGGTTCATGCGGCAGGCCGGCCGCGCGCTACCGGAATACCGCAAGGTGCGGGAGGGCGTCGGCATGCTCGAGTCATGCCTGCGGCCCGACCTCGTCGTCGAGATCACGATGCAGCCGGTCCGGCGCTACGGCGTCGACGCCGCGATCCTCTACTCCGACATCGTCCTGCCGCTCGCGGCCTCCGGGCACGACCTCGACATCGTCGCCGGGGTCGGCCCTGTCGTTGCGGATCCGGTGCGCACGGTCGACGACGTACGACGGATTCCCGATCTCGACCTCGACGGTGTCGCACCGGTCGCCGACGCCGTGCGTGGTCTCGTCAGCGAGCTCGGCGACACACCACTGATCGGCTTCGCCGGTGCGCCGTTCACCCTCGCGTCGTATCTCGTCGAAGGTGGTCCGTCGCGCGACCACGTCAAGACCAAGGCCTTGATGTACGGCGACGAGGACACCTGGCATGCGCTCGCGAGCAAGCTCGCCGAGATTGCCGCGGCTTACCTGCGCATGCAGGTGGACGCGGGCGTCAGCGCAGTGCAGCTGTTCGACTCGTGGGTCGGCGCGCTGTCGGCTGAGGACTACGCTCGGTATGTCCTGCCGCACAGTCGCGCGGTGTTGGCTGCGGTGCCGGAGGTGCCGCGCATTCATTTCGGTGTGGTCAGCGGCGAGCTGCTGTCGCTGATGGGGGAAGCCGGCGCCGACGTCGTCGGTGTCGACTGGCGGGTGCCGCTCGACGAAGCAGCGAAACGGATCGGCGCAGGCAGGGCTGTGCAGGGCAACCTCGACCCCGCGACGGTCTTCGCTCCCTGGCATGTTGTCGCCGAGCGGGTGCGAGACGTGTTGCGACGCGGAGCCGTCGCAGAAGGACATGTCTTCAACCTCGGCCATGGTGTCTTCCCGGACACCGATCCCGATGTGCTCACACGCATCGTCGAGCTGGTGCACGAGGAGAGCAGACGGTGACGATCGGTGTGGTCGTCATGGCTTACGGCACGCCGCGCGATCGCGACGACATCGAGACCTACTACACCGACATCCGTCGTGGCCGCGCTCCGACACCGGAGCTTCTCGCTGATCTGGTGCGTCGTTATGAAGCGCTGGGCGGCACGTTTCCGTTGCGCGAGATCACCGACCAGCAAGTGCGCCGCATCACCGATGCCCTTGGCGACGGCTACCGCGTCGCGCTCGGCACCAAACACTCGGTGCCGAAGGTCGAGGATGCAGTGCACGAGTTGGCCGACGACGGTGTCGAACGCATCGTCGGATTGGTGCTGGCGCCGCACTACTCGCGGTTCAGCATCGGCGAATACGCCGAGCGCGCTGCGAAAGCCGCGGCCGAACGCGGGCTCGAGGCCGACACCGTCTCGTCGTGGCACCTGATGCCGGACTATCTCTCTTTCCTGCGAAGAGCAGTCAGCGACGCGGTCGCGCGGGTGCCGGACGGCAGCCGTGTCGTGTTCACTGCGCACTCACTGCCCGAGCGCATCCTTGCCACCGGTGATCCCTATCCGCAACAACTGCGCGAGACAGCACAAGCGGTCGCCTCGGCGTTGTCCTTGAACGACTGGGATGTTGCCTGGCAGTCGGCCGGCCGTACCCCGGAGCCTTGGCTGGGGCCTGACGTGCTCGACGTCGTACGACGGTGTGCGGCTGATGGCGTGCCGGGTCTCGTCGTGTCTGCATGCGGATTCGTGGCCGATCACCTCGAGGTTGCGTATGACCTCGACATCGAAGCGGCGGCGCTCGCCGGCGAACTCGGACTTCCTTTTGCGCGGACCGCCTCGGTCAACGATGACGCGAGTGTGATGGCGGCACTGGCCGCTCTTGTTGCCGAGCGCTGATGACGCGCATCGCAGTCGTCGGCGGCGGCATCTCCGGACTTGCCGCCGCCTACTTCCTCCGCGACCACGACGTGACGCTGATCGACGGTGCGGCAGAGCTCGGCGGCAAGCTGCGCACGTCGCAGATCGCAGGAGTGCCGGTCGACGAAGGTGCCGAACAGTTGTTGGTGCGTCGGCCGGAAGCAGTTGCCCTTGCTGCAGAGCTCGGCCTCGGTGATGTGCTCGTCAATCCCGTGACAAGTTCCGCGTCGGTGTGGTCCCGCGGTGCGCTGCGGCCGTTGCCGCAGCGCACCTTGATGGGTGTGCCGTCGTCAGCGCGGTCGGTGTCCGGTGTGCTCGCTCCAGCCGAGGTCGCCCGGGTCGCCATCGATCATGTCTTGCCCGGCAGCGCTCCGGTCGATGACGTGTCGGTGGCGGCGTACGTCGGTCATCGGGTTGGCAGTGCCGTTGTCGACCGGTTGGTGGAGCCGCTGCTCGGCGGGGTCTACGCCGGCAGGGCCGAACTGCTCTCGCTGCAGGCAACGATGCCGCAGCTGCCGCGCGTCGACGGCTCGTTGATCGCGGCCGTGCGCGGCGCAGTGCCACCGCCGAGCGGCGCGCCGGTCTTCGCGGCGATGCCCGGTGGCATGAGCCGTTTGGTGGGGGCGCTGGAAAACGCAGTAAAAGCGCGGATCGTGCGCGGCCGGTTGGTACGCCGGATCGAGCCCGCCGAAGGCGGCTTTCGGGTGGTGCACGGCGCCTCCAACGACGAGCAGGTGCTGCCGGTCGAGGCAGTTGTGTTGGCCACCCCTGCGACAGCGACTGCCCGATTGGTGGCGGACATTGTCCCCGCAGCGGTCGGAGACCTCGCCGCCATCGACTACGCCAGCGTGGCGATTGTCACGCTCGCTTTCGCCGCAGCGGACTGGCGAGACGTCGGCGGCAGCGGCTACCTCGTGCCGGCACTGCCCGGCCGCCCGGTCAAGGCAGTGACGTTCTCATCCGCCAAGTGGCCACATCTGGCCGGTGACGTGACGATCGTGCGTGCGTCGATCGGCCGCTACGGCGACGTCACCGAGTTGCAGCGCGACGATGACGAACTCGTCAATGCGGTGCGCGCCGAGCTGCGGTCGACGCTGGGCATCCTCGCTTCGCCGATCGACAGCCGCGTGACGCGGTGGGGCGGCGGGCTCCCGCAATACGCCGTCGGCCACCTCGACCGGGTGCGCCGGATCAAGGCGGCCATCGCCGCGGTGCCGGGGCTCGCGGTCTGCGGAGCGGCGTACGGCGGGCTCGGGGTGCCGGCATGCATCGGCAGCGCCCGAGAAGCAGCCGCGCTCGTTGTGTCGCGACCCGATAGGGCGTAATCTTCGCGCAGACGTTGTGGTGTTTGGTGGCAAACCGGGAGGGGCCATGCGTCGTCGATTGCTCGGTCTTGCGCTCGTCGCGACCACGATGGCCGGCGTGCTCGCCTCGGTCGCCGGTGCGCCGGCGACCGGCGCCACACAGTTGGTGCTGGGGCCAAATCATCACCTGGCCGCCAAGCCCGGCGGCGGTGGCGGGCACGGCGGCGGAGGCGGAGGCGGCGGCGGGTCCGTCTGGCCGGGTTGGGCGTCGTCGAACTGGTCCGGTTACGCGGTTGTCAACGGCCCCTACACGGCTGTGACCGGTCACTGGACCGTGCCGACCGTAACGCGGACGAAGTCCAACACCTACTCGGCGGCGTGGATCGGCATCGGTGGGTTCAACACGGCCGACTTGATCCAGACCGGCACCGAGCAGGACTTCGTCAACGGCCAGCCCGAGTACGCGGCGTGGTGGACGACGTCCGACCAGGGCTATGCCGAGCAGCCCATTGACGCCACCATCAATGCGGGCGACCAGATCGACGCATCGATCGTCAACCACGGCGGCGACTCGTGGACGATGACGCTGAGCGATGGTGGCAAAAACATCCTCAACCTGCCGCTGAACTTCACGAGCTCGGAGTCGTCGGCGGAGTGGATCATGGAGGCGCCCGGCATCGGCGGCCGGACTGCGCCGCTCGCCAACTACGGAACCAACGAGTTGTTCGACCCCGGAACCGTGAACGGCAAGAACAGCGCCGGCTTCGCCGACACGGACGCCGGCATCCTCATCCAGAAGAGTGCGATCGTGTCCATTCCGTCATTCCCTGACCCGACGAAGGATGGCTTCGCGATCTCCTACGGCTCGCAGCAGCCCTCGCCGCCTGCCTGACCTACCCACTGCTCAGCGGAAGGCGACGCGGGCGTTGTCGCGCCAGAGGTCGAGCACCTCGGTCTTGCCGACTACGTCGAGCGCGGCTGTGTCACCTCGGTTCCACATGAGCAGGTAGAGGTCGCTCGCGCTGCCGCTCACCGTGCAGTCGGCGTCGCCGTCGTCCTTGCTCGTCTCGCGGCCGTCAGGGCCGATCGCGACCGTCCACGAGTCACCGAGGTCGGTCGTGCGTAAGCCGAGCCGCACCGGCGCATCCGAGCGCAGCCGCCCACCCGGCCGGCCGAAGAACCCGAGCAACAACTCGTCGAGCCCGTCCGCGGCGAAGGTCGCGTCGTACGACGGTTTCACGCCGGCAGCGAGCTCGGCATCGGCGCGATGGACCGCAGTCTCGTGCGCCTGCCGGCGAGCCCAGAACGCGCGGGGTGACGGCGCAGGGAGGAACGCCCAGCAGTCGAGCTGATCCGACGCCGCCCGTAGCGCCTCGACCAGCGCCGCATGTCCGTCGCGGAACCAGCCGATGAGTTGGTCGTCGCCAGCCGGCGGCTCGGCCAGCTGGTCACCGTCACCCGGCGGCGTCGCGCGTCCCGTTGTCACATACGACGTCGCCCATCGGTGCACTTGGCTGACGTGCGCCAGCAGGTCGCGCAGCTGCCAACCGGGACACGTCGTGACGGTCGCGTCGAGTCCGCATTGCTCGGCCGCCGCAGCCAGCCGGCTGCCGTCGGCGACGAGGTGCTCGAGATGCTCGGCGATCTGCATGGCACCGACGCTCTCACGAGCCGGTGACGAAGACGACATGCGACGTGGTTGCGACAACGATGCTGTCGCCGACCGGCACCGGCGTCGTGAACCGGGTCACGTTGCCGACGTGCACGCGGTGAAGCTCTTGACCGCCAAGGCTCAGCTCGGCGAGTGAGGCGCCGTCGAAGGCGTAGACGACATTGCGGCAGACGATCGGTGAGCCCGTGATGCCGCCGGCACTCCATAACCAGTGCATCCGGTCGCCCGTGACGGCCAGTGCGCGCAGACCGTCGTTGCACGGCAGCACGACGACGTTCGTTGTCACCACCGCGCCGCCGTAGGCAGCGCACCCGGAAAGTGTCGCGAGCTGTCCGCCGACACCTCCGAGCGAGGAGGACAACAGATAGACGGTGCCTCGCTTCCCGGCGATGACGAGTTTGTCGGCGACGACCGCCGGCGACATCGAACCGAGGTCGAGGTCGTCCGCGTTGTCCTGCGGCCAAGTCGCAGGAGCAAACAGGGCAACCTTGCGCAGCGCGGCGGTCAGCCTGATGACACTGTCGCTGCCGTCGTAGTTGCCGCCAGTCTCCGCGCCGTTGCCACTCGCGACATAGACGTCGCCGTCAGACCCGACCACCGGCCCGGGCGGTGCCCACATCCCGCCTTCGCGAGCGGTCGGCACGGCGTACGTCGACACAGCACCGCTGCCATTGACGGCAACAGACGCGAGGTAGCCGACATAGTTGCCGCAGTCGCCGAAGCGACCACCAAACGGCACGTAGACGCGACCGTTCTGCACGAGCAGCGCCCCGCGCTGTTGCTCCGCGTGCCGGTCCCTGTTGCCGAGCACGTCGAGGTTGCGCCGCCACTTGACCGCACCGCTGCGTGTGTCGAGGGCGACCAGAGTGTGGTGCGCATCGCCGCTCTCGGTGACCACGAAAACCGACTCGGTGCTCCCGTCGTAGGCCGGTGTGCCGGTGATGCCGGACGGGTCGATGTTTCCGCACGGCAGGTCCGATCGGCGGGTAGCGGTCGCAAGGTGGGTGCGCCATGCGATCGTGTGGCTGGCCGGATGGATTCCGTAGACCGTGTCGTTCTCGGTCGCGACGATCACCAGCCCGACGGCGACGATCGGTTGCGCATAGGCGGCCGCGTCGAGCTGCACCGAGGCAGCCACCCGCAGCTTGGAGAGCACCGGTCCGGACGCGATCCCCGAGCGGCTGTTGCTGCCGTGGTAAGTCGGCCAGTCGGCTACTGCGGCCGCCGTCGGTGTTGTGGAGGGTGCGGTAGGCGTGGGGTGAGGCGACTGGCCGATCGGTGTCGGCCGCGAGCCGCTGGAGCAGCCCGCAGCGACAACAGCGGCAGCGATCAAGCATGCGGTGGCGCGGTGCACGAGCACAGTGTTTCCCAGGCGACAATGGACCGGTGAGCAGCGAATCCAAGAGCGTGGGCAAGCGGGCAAATGACCTCAACGAGCTGATCCGCTACGTGATGTGGAGCGTCTTTCGCGTCAGCAAGGCGGTGCCGCCGGACATTCGCGACGATCTCGGGGCCGAGCTCGACGCCCTGCTCGAGCAGTTGGCCGACAAGGGTGTCGTCACCCGCGGGCTCTACGACGTGAGCGGTCTGCGCGCCGACGCCGACTTCATGTTCTGGTGGATCGCCCCGACGTCGGAAGACCTTCAGGACGCCTATCAGCGGTTCCGCCAGACCGGTCTCGGCCGCCATTGCGAACCCGTCTGGTCGCAGATGGCCTTGCATCGCCCGGCGGAGTTCAACAAGTCGCACATCCCGGCGTTCCTGGCGGGTGAGGAGCCCAAGCGGCACATCTGCGTCTACCCGTTCGTCCGCAGCTACGACTGGTATCTCCTGCCCGACAACGAGCGGCGAGAGATGCTGGCCGAGCACGGCCACATGGCCCGCGACTACCCCGACGTGCGCGCCAACACGATTTCGGCTTTTGCCCTCGGTGACTACGAGTGGATCCTCGCCTTCGAGGCCGACGAGCTGCATCGCATCGTCGACCTCATGCGGCACCTGCGCGGCGCGCGGGCTCGGCTGCATGTGCGCGAGGAGATCCCGTTCTATACCGGGGCCCGCAAGCCGGTCGCCGAGTTGGTAGCAACCCTGCCCTAGGTAGTCTTCGGCGAGCCGGGCGTCGGTCGAGGGGTTCGCATGAAGTTGCCACCGTTTGAATACGTTGTGCCGACCTCGGTCGACGAGGCGCTTGCACTCCTCGCCGAGCACGGCGACGAGGCCAATGTGCTCGCCGGCGGGCAGAGTCTGATCCCGCTGTTGGCGCTGCGCTTGGCGCGACCCGCGGTGCTCATCGACATCAACCGGATCGCCGGCCTCGACGAGTTGTCGGCAAGCAACGGCCACGTGCGCGTCGGTGCCCTGACCCGCGAGTACGTCGCTGAGGAGTCGCCGGTCGTCGCTGACAACGTTCCGCTGCTGGCTGCCGCTTTGCCCTTCATCGGTCACGAGGCCATCCGCAGCCGCGGCACGATCGGCGGGAGCCTGGCGCATGCCGATCCGGCCGGCGAGCTGCCCGCGGTCGCTCGCGCTCTCGACGCGGCGTTCGTCGTACGGAGCTTGAGCGGTGAGCGAGTCGTGGCCGCTGCCGACTGGTTCGAGGGCTACCTGTCGACGGCTCGGCAGGCAGACGAACTGCTCACCGAGGTGCGGTTCCCCAAAGCGACCGCGGGCACGGGAGTCTCCTTCGACGAGGTTGCCCGTCGGCACGGCGACTTCGCGATCGTCGCTCTTGCAACGTCGCTGACCATCGACGGCGGCGCGATCAGCGACGCACGACTCGCGTTCGCCGGCGCCTCGGACGTGCCCGTGCGGGCGAGCAAGGCCGAGCAGGTGCTCGCCGGCCAGAAGCCATCGACGGAGTTGTTCGCCGAGGCAGCTCAACAGGCTGCTGCCGATCTCGATCCGCCCGCCGACCTGCACGGCACCGCGGAATACCGGAAGAAGGTCGCGGCCGCACTCGTCCGCCGCGGCCTGGAAGCGGCCGCCGACGCCGCAGGAAGGCGGTAACCGCACCGTGCCTATGAAGACTGGGTCCATAACGCTGACGGTCAACGGCGCGAAGCGTTCGGGTTCGCCCGAGGCGCGCAAGACGCTCGCCGACTTCCTGCGCGACGACCTCGAGCTGACCGGCACTCACCTCGGTTGCGAGCACGGTGTCTGCGGTGCCTGCACGGTCGTCGTCGACGGCCGCGCGGTGCGGTCCTGCCTCATGCTTGCGGTGCAGGCCGACGGCAGCGACGTGACCACCGTCGAAGGTCTCGCCGCCGATGGCGAGATGACTCCGTTGCAGCAGGCGCTGTGGGACTCACACGGCTTCCAGTGCGGCTTCTGCACTCCAGGATTCCTCATGCAGGCGACGGCATTCCTCGACGCTCATCCGGACGCCGATGAGGCCTCGCTTCGCGAAGCGCTGTCCGGCAACATCTGCCGCTGCACCGGCTACCAGAGCATCGTCGACGGTGTGCTGCTCGCCGCCGAGCGCATGCGTCAAGGCTGAAGGGACATTCGATGGCGGAGATCCTTGCCGAGCGCTACACCGGCGCGAGCATCAAGCGGTCGGAGGACCCGCGCATCCTCACCGGTCGCGGACGCTACGTCGACGACGTCAAGCTGCCCGGCATGCTCCACGCGGCCTTCGTCCGTTCACCACTGGCGCATGGCAAGGTGCTGTCGGTCGATGTGTCGGCGGCCAAGGAGCTGCCCGGCGTCGTCGGTGTCTATACCGGCGCCGAGATGGAGTCGATGACGGTCCCGGGACCGGACCTGCTCGCGTCGATGATGGGCGGCGGCGTGCCGATGCCGGAGTTCACGCTGCTGGCGACGGACAAGGTCCGTCTGGTCGGCGATCCGGTCGTGCTCGTGGTTGCCGAGAGCCGTGCCCTCGCCGAAGACGGCGCCGAGCTGGTCGAGGTCGACTATGACGAGCTGCCACCGGTCGCGAGCGCCGCTGTGGCGCTCGACCCCAGCAGCACGCCGGTCTTCGCCAACCTGGGCAACAACGTCGCTCGGCCGCACTCGCGCAACGAGTTCGGTGACGTCGCCTCCGCCTTTGCGAACGCGGACCGCACCTACGAGTTCACCGTCAACGTGCACCGGCACCAGAACGTGCCGATGGAAGGCCGCGGCTGTGTCTGCGACTTCGACCCGTCCACGCAGACGATGACGGTCTACGCCGCAACGCAGAGCGTGCATGTGAGCAAGATGGCGGTCGCCGTTCGGCTCGGGCTCGAGCAGGACAAGGTGCGGGTGCTCGCCGGCGACATCGGCGGCTCGTTCGGTCTGAAGATCGGCGCATCGCGTGAGGAGCTGTCGGTCGCGGCTGCGTCGCGTGCTCTCGGCCGCCCGGTCAAGTGGGTCGAGGACCGGGGCGAGAATCTCACCACATCTGGCCAGGCGCGCGAAGAGAGCTTCGACGTCCGCGCCGCTGTCAGCAACGACGGCGACTTGCTCGCGCTCGACGTCAAGATGGTGATCGACACCGGCGCCTACCCGGGCATGGGCGGCATGGTCCCGAACATCATCGAGGGGATGCTGCCCGGGCCCTACAAGATGCAGGCTCTCGGTTTCGAGTCCACCGGGGCGATCACCAACAAGGCGACCTACGTCGCCTACCGGGGTCCGTGGGCGTCCGAGACCTTCGTCCGCGAGCGGATCATCGACGTGATCGCGAAGGACCTCGGAATCGATCCGCTCGAGATGCGACTGCGCAACGTCGTGGAAAACACCGACCCCCCGGCCAAGATGATCACCGGCCGGCCGCTCGTCGGAGTGACGACCAAGGAGTCGATGCAGCGCGTGGCCGAGCTCGTCGACGTGGAAGCGTTCCGCCGGCGGCAGGAAGCGGAACGCGCCAACGGCCGCTACCTCGGCCTCGGGATCGCGACGTTCATCGAGGCAGCGCCCGGACCGCGCTCGGCCGAGAGCGGGCAGGGCCTGATGGGCATGGAGCAGATGCGACTGCGCCTCGAAGACGACGGCATCGTCACGTTGTTCACCGGGCAGATGCCGCACGGTCAGAGCCATCAGACGACTCTTGCGCAGATCGCCGCCGACGAGTTCGGCGTGCCGTTCGAGCAGGTGCGCGTCGTCGTCGGCGACACCGACCAGGTGCCCTTCGGGCTCACCGGCGGCAGCCGCTCCGCGACCATGACCGGCGGCGTCGCGCTGCATGGTGCCCGCCAGCTGAAGGCCAAGGTGCTCGACTTCGCCTCCAACCTCATGGAGGCCAACGCCGACGACCTCGACATCGTCGATGGCCGCGTCGAGGTGCGGGGAGACCCGTCGAGCGCGATCACCGTCGCCGAGGTCGCGCATCAAGCCGGCGACGCCGATCTGGAGGTCCAGGCGACGTACGACGGCGGCGAGGGTGGCTGGTCCGGCGGCACGCACTGCGCGATCGTCGAGGTCGACGTCGAGACCGGCTTGGTGAAGGTCGAGCGCTACGTCGTGTCCGAGGACTGCGGCGCATTGATCAACCCCGCCGTCGTCGAGGGCCAGATCCGCGGCGGCGTCGCCCAGGGCATCGGCGCCGTGCTGCTGGAGCGGTCGGCGTACGACGACAACGGCAACTACCAGTCAGCGACGTTCATGGACTACCTGCTGCCCACGGCCTGCGACATCCCGCGAATCGAGATCGACCATCTGGAGACGGTGCCACTCGACGCTCACGTCAACTTCCGCGGCGTGGGGGAGGGCGGCATGATCGTCGCCCCGCCGACGGTGGTCAACGCGATCGAGGATGCGCTCGCGCCGTTCGGCGTACGGATCTTCGAGCAGCACCTTCCTCCGGCCCGCATTCTCGAGTTGATCGAGACGCCGACCTAGGCCGCCGCTCGCTCGGTTTTGTCCGGTTGTGGGCGGCTTCGCTCCACCGAAAGTCCGGACTCCGTAGTCACTACAGGTGATATTGCCCGTCTTGGCATGCATCCGTGATCACACGCTGCCGATCACTCCTTGCAAGGCGAACAGACATGTGTCTGACGGGGCACGCCTGGCAAACGGAGGCACAGATGAGCGCAGCCACTGCGGTGGCACCGCCTGTGGAGGGTGGTGCGCGCCACACCGACACGGACGCGCCTCGGTCTCGCCGGTTCAAGCGCCCGTGGTTCTTGCCCGAGGGTCGGCGCCTCTCCGAAGAGGTGTGGCGCCAACGCCACCGTGGCCTGACGCTGCTGCTCTGGGCGCACATCCCTGCGCTGTTCGTCTTCGGCCTCTTGCGTCATCTCGGCACCGGCTCGGTGGTGGGTCAGGTCTCGGTGCTCGTGCTGCCCGGCATCGTTGCGTCGTTGCCGTTCCTCGGTCGCAACGTGCGATCGGCCAGCACCTCCATCGGTCTCGTCGTCGGGGCATCGTTGCTGGTGCACATGTCCGGGGGGTCGATCGAGGCGCACTTCCAGTTCTTCGTGATCATCGCCTTCCTGACGCTCTACCAGGCGTGGCTGCCCTTCCTCCTCGCCTTGGCTTACGTCGTGATCGAGCACGGTCTGGTCGGGGCTATCGACCCGACCGCCGTCTACAACAACTCCGCCGAGATCCACCAGCCGTGGAAGTGGGCCGCCATCCACGGCGGCTTCGTGCTCGCCGCGAGCTTCGCGAACGTGCTCAGCTGGCGGCTCACCGAGCAGGAGGCGCTGCACGACGGGCTGACCGGTCTTCCCAACCGCGTGTTCTTCCTCGACGTGCTCGAGAAGGTTCTTGCCAACCGTGACCGTGCAACGACGGCAGTGCTGTTCGTCGACCTCGACAACTTCAAGGACGCCAACGACGCGTTCGGTCATCAGGTCGGTGACGAGTTGCTGATCGCCCTTTCGCATCGATTGCAGCGTCAGCTCCGCGCCGGCGACGTGCTCGCCAGGCTCGGCGGCGACGAGTTCGCGGTCGTGCTTACCGACCTCCTCGGCCGCGACTGCGCGCAGAGCATCGCCCAGCGGATGCTCAAGGTGTTCGAGGAGCCGGTACGCATCGGCGACGTGACGGTCGGAGCCTTCGCCAGCATCGGCGTCGCATTCGCCGACGAGTCGACGACGGCCGCGCACCTGCTGCGTAACGCCGACCTGGCGATGTACGAGGCCAAGCGCGACGGCGGTGGGCGGATCGTCGAGTACAAGCCGATCCTGCACACGGCGGCGATCCGTCGTACCGAGCTCGAAGCCGAGCTGCGAGTCGCTGTTGCGGAAGGCCAGTTCGTGCTCGACTACCAGCCGATCGTCGACCTGGCGACCAGCCGGATCATCGGCACCGAAGCCCTCGTCCGGTGGAACCACCCGACCCGCGGCCTTCTCGCACCGGGTGAGTTCATCAACGCAGCGGAGGTCTCCGGGCTGATCGTGCCGCTCGGTGCCTGGGTGATCCGTACGGCGTGTGAGCAGACGGCGCGCTGGCAGCAGCAGGAGCCGGACCGGGCTCCCATCACAGTCGCGGTGAACCTGTCTCCCCGTCAGCTCGTCGACCGCACCTTGGTCGCTACGGTCGCGCAGGCGTTGCACGAGACCGGTCTCGATGCGTCAAGCCTCTGCTTGGAGATCACCGAGGGCTCGGTCATCAAGGACTTCGACGCGACGATGCCGATTCTGCATGCGTTGCGCACGCTTGGTGTCTCGCTGGCACTCGACGACTTCGGCACCGGTTACTCGTCGCTGAGCTACCTGAAGGAGCTGCCGGTCACCTCCGTGAAGATCGACCGGTCGTTCATCGGCGATCTCGAGATCGACAGTCCCAACAGCCAGATCGTGCTCGCCATCATCGAGCTCGCTCACGCACTGGGTATGCGCGTGACTGCTGAGGGTGCCGAGACCGAGCAGCAACTCGACGTGCTCAAGTCCATGAAGAGCGACCAGGCGCAGGGCTACCTGCTCGGCCGCCCCATGTCGCCCGCTGCGCTCAGCGCGATGCTGGCCGCGAGCCTCGGTGCCGACTGCCCGGTGCCGGTGCCTCGCCAAACGTCCTACGAGTCCATGCCGACCGCGGCATGGTCAGGAGAGATTGCGTGAACATCGCTGCGGGCAACATCGTCCAAACGCACCTGGCCCACACGCTGGAAGCCCTCGCCTTCATCGTCGGCACGCTCGGCGTCGCCGCGGCCTTCGACATCCGCGAACGGCGGCGTGCGACTTGCGCAACGCGCCCGGCCAAGACGCCGGGTCCGCTGCTGACGTGGGCGGTCCGCACGAGTGCGGTCGGTGCCATCGGTGCCTCGGCGATTCACTTCCGGGTCATGCCGGAGCACTTCGGCGAGGCGTTCATCTACGGTCTCTTCTTCCTTGTCGTCGCCAGCACTCAGCTCGCCTGGGCGCTGCTGATGATCGTGCGACCGCACCGGGTCTTGTTCGCCGCTGGTGTCGCCGGTAACGCGGCAGTGGTCTTGCTCTGGCTCGTCACGCGCACCATCGCGATCCCGCTTGGTCCTGATGCCGGCTCGACCGAAGGCGTCGGCGCACTGGATGTGCTGGCGAGCACCAGCGAGCTGATCTGCGTGGTGGCGGGCGTGCTCGCGTTCCGCTCGCGCCGCACCGCAGCAGCCGACTTGTCAGACGGTGACGGCGCCATTGGGGCACCAGCGTCTGACAACTCCTATGTTGCCGTGGGCTGACGCTCGCGGAGGAACGCCTCGACGTCGGCGGCATCAGCATGGAGCGTTGCTGCGACGTCGTCGGGCAGATCAGCGAACGGTGCCAAGCTCACCTTGCCTTTGGTGAGACTCCAGGTGCCGGCGGCAACGCCGTCGACCAGCAGAAACGGTCGGAAGATTCCGTTGTCGGTGACGAGCCGCTCCGCCCGGACGACATCCGGAAGGATCCACGACCGGTCGCGCCAGCCGAGGAGTGCCGGCTCGAAGGCGCCGAGCAGCCGAGATGGCGCCAATTCTCTGGCCGGCGGTACCAGGCGGTTCCCGCACGACGTGAGTCCGCGCCGTGCGTCGCCGAGGGACACCTTTGCCCAACGGGCGAGGTCGCGATCGTCGGCATACGGGTGGCTCCGCAGATAACGACGGGCGAGTTCGGTGAGCGCGACGTCGCGGTCGAACGGCGGCGGCTTGCCGAGCCAGTCCCGAACGAGCACCAGGGCCTGTGCGTCGCCCCGCATCGGACCCCGTACGACGAGGCCGCGCAGTGACGCGAGGAACAAGACAAGCGGTAAGACCTGCGCCGGGACACCGACCGCAGCGGTGACGGACTCTCGCAGTTCGGTGCGCGTCAACGGTCCGTGCGCCAGCGCACGTTCGATGGCGGCGACGCCGCGTTCCGCTGCTTCCGGGTCAACGCCCTCCCTGGCCAGGCGACTCCGGCAGCCGGTTGCGAGCTGAGGGGTCGTCAGCTCGTGCAACCACCAGTAGTCCTCGCGCCCGACCAGGTGCAGCGTGCCGCGGTTGAACCAGCTGACAACGACGCGACCCTCGTCAAGCGCCGCGTCGACGTCGCTGACATGCACTCCGTTGCTGCGGGCTCGGATCGCCAGCCGGAACGCCCGGGCATCCTGTGCCTGCACAGCGAGCAGCCGCTCGACCACGCCTTCGACGCTGTCGGCCTTCTCGTCGCCGAGTAGCTGTGCCGTGAAGCGAGCGGCGGCGACGGACAACGGCTAGGCCCCGGGCTCGAACGTCAGCGCGATGGAGTTCATGCAGTAGCGGTCGCCGGTCGGCGTCTGCGGAGCGTCGTCGAAGACGTGCCCGAGATGGGAACCACACGTTGCGCAGCGCACCTCGGTGCGCACCATCCCGAGAGTGCGGTCCTCGGAAAGGGTCACCGCGTCCGTCGTCGACGGATCGAAGAACGACGGCCAGCCGCAATGCGACTCGAACTTCGTGTCCGAGCGGAACAGCTCAGAGTTGCACGCACGACAGCGGTAGACGCCGACCCGCTTCTCCTCGAGCAGCTCACCGGTCCACGGTCGCTCCGTTGCGGCCTGTCGGAGCACGGCGTATTCATCGGCTGACAGCTCGGCCCGCCACTCTTCGTCGGATTTCTCGACGCGTTGTGTCATAGCCCGATGGTGCCACGGCGCCCTGTGACAGGGTTGCCTGCATGGCGTCGCCGTTCGTCGACCTCGAGGTCGCTGGACGCACCGTCCGGATCACCAACCCGGATCGGGTCT
>Ga0157369_10001211_pt1 | contig 32139 bp, 26 predicted proteins | sample C25metaG_FD_113461 | JGI IMG/M metagenome (GOLD analysis project Ga0157369, IMG submission 113461) | Corn rhizosphere microbial communities from Kellogg Biological Station, Michigan, USA - C2-5 metaG | ecosystem: Host-associated > Plants > Roots > Rhizosphere > Soil | place: USA: Michigan... | reverse complement strand
CGGCCTTTTCGCTTCATAAAGTCTTGCCCGCCCCGCAGCCGCCCCGGGAAAACGGGCTTATAATGCCGGGTCAGGCCCCGTGGAATCCGACCAGGGCGGCCGCCCGCCTCTGGGCCCATACCGTGGGACCGGCTACATGCTAAACGAGGGGTGAGGCATGTCTCCTTTGTTTCTGCTTCTCAGCGCCTGGGCCGTCCTGACCACCGTTCTCGTGCTCCTGCTGATCTACCGCAGCACGCTCACCATGCACGAAGACGATCAGCTCTTCCTCAGCGAAGGCGAATCCCAAATGCAGCTCGATCAGGAAGAAAACCTGCGCAAGATCAACCGCGTTACGCCTTTCGTGCGGTTGCTGGGCGCGGCCTCGGCGTTCCTGATTCTCGTGATCGCTGGGATGTGGCTCTACGCGGGCTGGAACCAGATGCCCTGATCTTGCCGGGCGCGCGCTTCCTTTCTGCCCGCCGGCTTCGTGCAAAACGTTGTCGCGGAGGTGTGTCTAGTCGCCGGCTCGCTCTTGCGCCGCCGGCATCGCCTTGGCTTGCGCCTTCGCCAGCGTGCGCAATCTGCGGCAGCCTTCTTGCAGGTCCGCGTCGGTTTTCGCGAAGCAGAAACGCAGCACTGAGTCTCCTGCCTTCGATGCGTAGAACGATTCTCCCGGAACCGCTGCCACGCCCGTCTTCTCCAGCAGGTACATCGCTTTCTGCTTGCTGTCGGCGCCGGGCAGCGACGACGCATCGGCCAAACAGTAGTAGGACCCGCCGGGAACGAACGGTTTCAGCCCAACGTCACTCAGCGTCGAGCACAGCAACTCCCGCTTGCCCACGTATTCCCTGCTCAGCGACTGGTAGAAATCGTCGCCCAACTCGTTCAGTCCCGCCGCTACCGCGTGTTGGAACGGCGACGGCGCGCAAATGTACGTGAGGTCCGAGAAGTATCCGATCGCGTTCGCCCAATCCTTGCGGCACACCGCATACCCGACGCGCCACCCCGTGATGCTGAACGTTTTCGAGAATCCCGAAATCGAGACTGTGCGCTCCGCCATGCCCGTCAGAGTCGCCATGCTCACGTGCTTCCTCCCGTCATAGAGGAAGTATTCATAGATCTCGTCCGTGAAGCAGGCCATGTCATGTTCGACGCACAGCTTCGCAATCTTCTCCAGCTCGCCGCGCTCGAACACCTTGCCAGACGGATTCGCCGGTGTGTTGATCACGATCGCCCGCGTCTTCGGCGTGATCGCCTTTGTCAGCTTGTCGAATGGAATCTTCCAGTCCGGAGGCTCCAGAGTGCAGAACACCGGCTTCGCGCCGCACAACTCGAGCGTGTGCAGGTGATATCCGTAGAACGGTTCGAAGAGAATGACTTCGTCGCCGGGATTCAGCAGCGACATCGCCGCGCCATAGAACCCGCCCGTCGAGCCAACCGTCACGACGATTTCGCTCTCCGGATCGCAGGTCACCCCGTTGTAGCGCTGCATCTTGCGCGCGATCGCCCGCCGCAGTTCGGTAATGCCGTCCAGCCGCGTGTACTGGTTCCTGCCGCCTTCGATCGCTTCGTGCGCTGCCCTGCGTACCGGCTCAGGCACCTCCGTGTCGCAGATCCCCTGCGCCAGGTTCACGCCTTTGACGCGTTCGCACTCCACCGACATCACGCGGATTTGCGATTGCGCGATCCGCGACGCGCGCTGGCTTAGCTTCATCCTCGCCCCTCGAGGGCGAATATATCACTGCATCGTGTGGCACAGCCGCCCTCGGATGTGCGGGGGGCCGGCGTCCTCGCCGGCCACAAGTTGGCGCGATCCGCGCTCTTGGCCGTTGCCTCTCCCGGCACTTAGCTCAGTTTTCCCTTCATTCCGCGCTATCATGGTCCTGCTGCGAGAGTGGCGGAATTGGCAGACGCACCAGACTTAGGATCTGGCGGGGAAACCCATGGGGGTTCGAGTCCCCCCTTTCGCACCAGTTCTTTCGGCTTGCCCAAAGCAAAACGCGCTCCGTTTCGAGGAGCGCGTCGTTAAGGAACCACTCTTAGGATTGCCTACGTCGCATCTACCGCCGTCGTGAATTCGCCTGCGGGCTCCGGCTCGCGCTTCGTCCGCAGCTTCCGGATCTCCACCATCAGGCACTCCCAGATTACGGCGACAGAGTCGCGCCGGCCCAGGTCAGCCAGCTTACCTCCAACCCAGTACAGCAACACCAATCCCATCACCAGGTCGAACGCAGCGTGCAGGATTTCTACAGCCATATGACAAAAGACGGGCTGCACGCGCCGGAGGTTGTCCCGAGCTGCACCTGCTCCCTCGCAAAACGAGGGATTTTACAAACTGTTTACAAGACTGCCGCGATCCAGAGCTGGATCGCCCGAACCGCCCGTCCCGTGCCGTGTTCGGCCCGGCCTCTAAGGTTGTGTTGCAGGCTCAATACTGCGCGACAGCGCGTCCTGCTCCGCGGCACCACCTACCACGCGCATGACGCCGTATCCCACGACGATCAGTAGGACGTACACCGCAGCGTCGGCAAGGACGGGAGCAGCGCCCTGCGAGAACGTCATCCACGCCGGGAAGCGCGCGGCGATCAGGTAGTCGCGAGGCGGGCCAAGGATTGCGGTCCCGAGAACGCACAACCACAGTCCGCGAGTGCCGAAGCGTCGTACCACTCTCCATAGCACCAGGTAAGTGACGGCGCAGGAAATGGCGAACCCAATCAGGAGCAGCGCATAGAAGCTTGCGGTGGACGGCCGCGGCACTCGCCACCAGCCTTGCGACTCGCCCAGGGAGATCGACCACATCCCGATCACTCCGAATACCGCACCTGCGGCAATGCTCGCCGTAGCGCGCCTCGCTTTCGCGCGTGTGAAGTACACCGCGACGGCGAAGGCCACGGAGTAGAAGCCGATGATCAGAAGCAACTCGGTGGTGGTCATTAGGGCTGGGAGTGTAGCCCCAATCGGATGCTTTGTCGTCGAGAGACTTGTGCCGTAGGAACTCGCAGCCACCCGCCGCGGCTGCGGAATCGTTTATGCTAGTCGCGCCATGTCGATGCCCACACAACAGCAGATCAAGCTCACCAACCTTCCTGAATACCGCGAGCACTACGCCAACAGCGTGCAAGTCCGCGTGAATGTCTGGGACTTTTTTCTCGTCTTCGGCACGCTCCACCAGCAAACACCGGAAGAAGTCGAAGTCCGCAACTTCGAAGGCGTCTACCTTAGTCCACAGCAGGCCAAGGCGCTGCTGCGCGTGCTCGAGCAGAATGTTGTCCAGTATGAACAGGCTTTCGGCGAGATCAAACTCGACCCCAAGCTCGTGCCGTCCGGGCCGGTGCACTGAGGCGTCTTTCTTGTTTCTATCCCGAGGAGGCGGCCGACGAAGGAGCCTACCCTGGGGGTGAAGCTTCTCGATCCGCGATACCGGGTGACGTTCGCGAACCCGGACTCTGACACGGAGACATCGAGATTCAGACTCTTCTGATCTTGCTTCTCTGCGTCTCTGCGCCTCTGCGTCAAAGCCCCAGGTGTTTCTCAATTCGGCAGTTCCGCAGTTCGGCAGTTCCGCAATCGCGCTATCCTGTCCGCCTATGGACCAGAGAGCTCGCCGCCTGCGCCTCATCAAGGCCGCCCCCGTGGGCCGCACCGCGGAGCTCACCCGTGCGCGCGACGTCGTGCTCTCGTTCGCTATCTCCTTTGTCGCACTCGTCGTCACGCACATTCCTTTGCTCACGCTTCCTTACTATTGGGACGAGGCCGGTTATTACATCCCCGCCGCTCGTGACCTGCTTCTCACCGGAAGCCCCATCCCTCACTCCACCGCCACCAACCCGCATCCGCCGCTGGTCATCGCCTGGCTCGCCGCTGCCTGGAAGGTCTTCGGATACTCCCCGCTGGTCGCGCACATTGCCATGCTGGTCTTCGCAGCGCTCGCCGTCGCCGGCGTCTTCCACCTTGCCCGGCGCGTCGCGCACCGCGAAGTCGCTTTCGCCGCGGCCGTCCTCACGTTTCTCTATCCGGTTTTCTTCGCCCAGGCCACGCTTGCGCAACTCGACGTCGCGGCCACGGCATTCACCGTCTGGGGCCTGCTGTTTTATCTCGAAGACCGCAAGGCCGCCTGCGTCGTGGCTTTTTCGCTCGCCGCGCTCACCAAGGAGACGGCGATTCTCGCCCCACTCGCACTGCTCGCCTGGGAGCTGGTCTGCTACCTGCGGCGCTCCCGCGCCGACTCGCAGATGCTCTGCCCCGTACTGCGCGACAGTTCCAGCTCTTCGTTCTTCCTGCTCCTCCCGCTCGCTCCGCTCTTCGGCTGGATCATGTATCAGTACGGACGCACGGGACACCTTCTCGGCAACGCCGAGTTCGCGCGTTACAACCTCGGCGCCACGCTCTCGCCCGCGCGCTTTCTGCTCGCGCTCGTCCAGCGCCTCTGGCAGCTCCTCGGACACATGGACATGTACGTCCTCACCGCCGCCACACTGCTTGCCATGTTCTTCCCCGCGCTTCCGGAGCGCCGTCACGGACGCGTTGTCGAGATGCCGGATGAGACGCCGCCACGCCAGCGCATCGCCGTTGCCACCCAGTTGGCGTTCGGGGCAGTTGCTCTTGCTTACGTCCTCGCTCTCTCGCTCATCGGCGGCGCGGTGCTCGCGCGGTATCTGCTGCCTGTCATTCCGCTGCTGATCGTCGTTTGTGTCTCCACGCTTCGTCGCCGCGTCGTCGTATGGAAATGGGTGGTGGGGACGGTGGCCGCGGGATTTTGTCTCGCACTCTTCCTCAATCCGCCGTATCGCTTCCCGCCGGAAGACAACCTCGCCTTCCGCGACTACGTCACCATGCACCAGCGCGCCGCCCACATCTTGCAGCGCCGATATCCCAGCGCTCGCGTCCTCACCGCATGGCCGGCATCCGACGAGCTCACGCGTCCCTGGCTCGGCTACATCGATCAGCCGCTTGCCGTTCTGAGAATCGAGAACTTCTCCGTCCCCGAAATCGCCCTCGCCTCTCGACGTAGCGATTACGATGTCGCGCTCGTTTTCTCCACTAAGTACCAGCCGCCAAACGGCAGCCCGCTCGACTGGATTCCCTGGTGGCGCCGCGCCCACGAAAAGTACTTCGACTTCCATCAGGACCTTCCGCCCGAACTCGTCGCCCAGTGGCTCCATGGCGATCTCGTCTACAGCGAGCGCGCCCCGGGACAGTGGGTCGGCATCATCGCTTTCCCACGCGTCCAGAACGCGAAGATTGAGCCAATGTCGATTGGGTCATTGAGTCAATTAACTCAATGACCCGATAACTCAATGGCTCAATTTAGAATTGATCTAATGCCTGCCTGGCTCACCGTCCTGAATAACGAGGTCACAGATTGCCGCGCCTGCTCTCGCCTCGTCGAATACCGCGAAAAGATCGGGCGCGAGAAGCGTCGCGCCTACCGCGACCAGACCTATTGGGCGCGCGGCGTTCCCGGCTTCGGTGATCCCAACGCGCGCGTGCTCGTCCTCGGCCTTGCGCCCGGCGCGCACGGTTCCAATCGCACGGGACGCCCCTTCACCGGCGACGGTTCCGGCAACTTCATGTATCCCGTGCTGCACCGCACCGGTTTCGCCTCGCAGCCAAACTCCAGTCACCTCGACGACGGCATGAAGCTGACCGACGTCTACATCACCGCTGCCGTCCGTTGCGCTCCGCCCATGAACAAGCCCGCTCCCTCCGAGATCGCCAACTGCGCGCCCTTCCTCGACCGCGAGCTCGAGGGACTCAAGAACGTTCGCGTCGTCGTCGCCCTGGGAAAGATCGGCTTCGACGCGTATCTCGCACACCTCAAGCGCCGCGGCTTCGAATTCCGCAAGGCCGACTTTGCCTTCGGCCACGGCGTCGTCCACCACCTGCCCGACGGACGGACCCTGCTCGTCTCCTTCCATCCGTCGCTCCAAAACACCAACACCGGCAGGCTCACCGAGAAGATGTTCACGGATATCTTTCGCACCGCCCGCAAACTCGCCGAGCTCTGAACAAGTGACAGCCTTCTGGTGTAGCCGAGTGGCGCGGTGTGAGACAAAGTCGCGCTCGGCGTTGGGCTCTAGTGCTTTCGGCGGGGGCACGGCTTCAGCCGTGCCGTTAAGTCCAGAGCCAATCCGGCTTTAGCCACTGAGGTCAGGGTTCTCTGCGCCCTCCGCGCAACCTTAGCGTCCTCTGCGTTCGCTCTTGCTTTTCAATTCGGCGGTTCGGCACTCCGGCAGTCCCCGCCGTTTGCTGTTTTCCGCCACCCCACGTAAAATTTTTCTTTCAATCCGGAAGGAACCCGTTTGCCCACCGAAACCAACACTGAATGTAAGCGCGAGATCGAAGTCGAGATTCCTGCCGACATCGTCACCCGCGAATTCGACGCCACCGTGGTGAAGTACCAGAAGCTCGCCCGCCTGCCCGGCTTCCGCCGCGGCAAGGTTCCGGCCAGCATCCTCCGCCAGCGCTTCGCCGAAGACATCCGCTCCGAAGTCGTCGAGTCCCTCGTTCCCCGGTACTTCCGCGAGGAAACCGAGAAGCAGGGGCTGCGCCCTGTCTCGCAGCCGCGCGTTACCGACTTGCACATCCACGAAGGCGAACCGCTCAAGTTCAAGGCCAGCTTCGAGATCATGCCCGAGGTGCCTCTCCCCGAGTACAAGGAGATCCGCGCCGAGCAGACCGACACCGCTGTCGCCGAGCAGGAAGTCGACGACGCCGTGAAGCACCTGCGCGAGCAGCACGCCAGCTACGCCACCATCGACGAGCCTCGCGAACTCAAGGACGGCGACTATGCCCAGGTCGAGGTCAACGGTCACCAAAAAACAGCCGCTCCCGCTGGGAGTGAGGAACCGAAGCCCGAAGAGGCCAAGCCCGAGCAGCCCATCCACCTCGAGGAAGTCCTGGTCGAGGTCGGCGGCACGAACACGGTTAAGGAATTCAGCGAGAACCTGCGCGGCGCCAAGCCCGGCGAGTCTCGCACCTTTGAAGTCGCATACCCGGAAGATTTTTCCGATCAGCGTCTTGCCGGACAAATCTTCACCTATACCTTGAATGTTAAGGGAATCAAGCGGAAGGATCTGCCCGACCTCAACGACGCCTTCGCCAAGGAAGTCTCAGCCGAGGTCCAGACCTTCGACGACCTGAAGAAGCGCATTCGCGAAGGGCTGGAGGCAGAGAAAACGGCCCAGGTCGAACGCGCCGGCAAAGAAAAAATTGTCGACGACCTGGTGAACCGCAACGACTTCCCTGTCCCTGAGTCGTTGGTCGAGCATCAAATTGACGTGCGTTTGGAGCGCGGACTTCGCGCGTTGGCGGCACAGGGGATGCGAACCGAGGACATGCGCAAGATGGACTTCCCTCGGCTTCGCGCCGGCCAGCGTGACGCAGCTCTGCGCGAAGTGAAGACTTCGCTCATGCTCGAGCGCATCGCCGACGCCGAGAAGATTGAAGTGACCGAAGACGAGATCAACCAGGAGATTGAAGCGGTTGCACTGCAGGCGCGGCAGCCCGTTGAGGCCGTCCGTGCCCGCTTGACCGGAGAAGGAGCGCTGGACCGAATCCGCACACGGTTGCGCAACGAAAAGACCCTCGATTTTCTCTATCGCAGGTCTGCCTAGCGCGAAGCTCTCTTCATCCAAGAAAGGATCCCGGCATGTTAGTTCCAATGGTCATCGAGCAAACCAGTCGCGGCGAGCGCGCCTACGATATCTACAGCAGGCTGCTTCGCGACAACATCATCTTCATCGGCACTCCCATCGACGATACCGTCGCCAATCTTGTCATCGCCCAGATGCTCTTTCTCGAGGCCGAAGATCCGGAGAAGGACATCCAGCTCTACATCAACTCGCCGGGAGGCTCCATCACCTCCGGCATGGCGATCTACGACACCATGGAATTCGTGCGCCCGGACGTGCAAACCATCTGCATCGGCCAGGCAGCCAGCATGGCGGCTGTACTTCTGGCGGCGGGCGCGCCGAAAAAGCGTTTCGCGCTCCCGAATTCCCGCATCTTGATTCATCAGCCCCACATTATGGGCGGCCTCTCCGGCCAGGCCACGGACATTGACATCCATGCCCGCGAGATCCTGCGCATGAGAGAAGTCATGAACCAGATTATGGCCAAGCACACCGGTCAAAAGCTTGATAAAGTGGAGAAAGACGTCGAGCGCGATTTCATCATGAACGCGCAGCAAGGTAAGGAGTACGGCATCGTCGACGACATCATTTACGAACATAAGTGATCTTGACGACACCCTCTTTCTGCGCGAGTCTTCGGCGGGACGAGCCGCAGGATTGGGTTAGGGGCAAGCGCACGAAGAAACGGATCCACGAGCACGTAGCGTCAAGCTCCCCCCAGGGCTATGGCCGCCAAGTGTGGTAAAGGAGCAGTGTTGTGAGAACCCGCTCAGGTTCCGAAGAAGTCTTGAAATGCTCGTTTTGCCATAAGTCCCAGGATGCAGTCGCCAAACTGATCTCGTCTCCCAGCGACTATCCGCGGGCCTACATCTGTGACGAGTGTGTCGCCGTCTGCAACTCCATCCTGGAAGACGACCGCTCGGAAACTCACGCCACCGCTGCGCCCAATCACCTGCCCAAGCCGCAGGAAGTAAAGTCCTTCCTCGACGAGTATGTGATTGGCCAGGACCAGACCAAGAAGAAGCTCGCCGTCGCCGTTTACAACCATTACAAGCGCATCCACATGAACCGGCAGCGCAACGGCGAAGTCGAACTGGCCAAGAGCAACATCATGCTCATCGGCCCAACCGGCACAGGCAAGACGCTGCTCGCCCAGACGCTGGCCAAGATGCTCGATGTTCCCTTCGCCATCGTGGACGCCACCACGCTCACCGAAGCGGGCTACGTCGGCGAAGACGTTGAAAACATCATTCTCAAGCTGCTCCAGTCGGCCGACGGCGATGTGGGACGCGCCCAGACCGGCATCATCTACATCGACGAAGTCGACAAGATCGGCCGCAAGGACGAGAACCCGTCCATCACGCGCGACGTCTCCGGCGAAGGCGTGCAGCAGGCGCTGCTCAAGATCCTCGAAGGAACGATCGCCAACGTGCCTCCGCAGGGCGGACGCAAACATCCGCACCAGGAGTTCACCCCGGTTGACACCACGAACATTCTCTTCATTTGCGGCGGAGCTTTCGTCGGGTTGGAGAAAGTGATCGGACGTCGCGTCGGCAAAAAGTCCATGGGCTTCCGCTCGGAAGAACTGAAAGCCGGCGAAGTCGCCATGAACGCCGCCGCCCAGCGCCGCGATACGGAAATGCTCCAGCAGGTGCAGCCGCAGGACCTCATCCGCTTCGGCCTCATCCCTGAGTTCGTCGGACGCCTGCCTGTCATCGGCGTGCTCAATGACCTGGACGAAGCCGCGCTGGTCGAGATCCTGACCAAGCCGCGCAACGCCATCGTGAAGCAGTACCAGCGGCTCTTCGAGTTCGAGAACGTCAAGCTGAAGTTCACCGACGAAGCCATGCACGGCATCGCTCGCGAAGCGCTCAACCGCAAGGTCGGCGCCCGCGGCCTGCGCATGATACTCGAAGAACTCATGCTCGACCTCATGTACCACCTGCCCTCGCAAAAGAAGGTGAAGGACTTCGAGGTCACGAAAGAAATGGTGGAGAAGCGCGACGTCTCCCTGACCATGATGGAAAAGGCCGGCTAGATGTGGCGCGGGCGCCCTCGCCCGCGTTCTTCGCGCCCACGATCACGAACCGTGTGGAGGCGGGCGACTCGCCCGCATTGTTTCCTCAATAAGACACAAAGGGCGCCGCTCTCTCGGCGCCCTGTGTGTTTTGCGCGGCGATTTGCCTTGACGGAACTGTGGGCCGCGCCCACACTTCGCCTGCATCCACCCGTTCCAAGCCAGGAGCCCCCAAAAAATGCGAGCCTTTCCAGCGCTGGTCGGCGCTATTGCCCTGTTTACCGTCGTTGGGACTGCGGCGGCGCTGCAAGAGGTTTCGAGCGATCACCCTTCGATCCCGAAATTCCCGGGCTACTCCGCAGTCACCGGCGTCGCGCACGACTTTGGCTCCTACGATTTCGACTTGGGCAACGAAAAGACCAAGCACGTCGAAGGCAAGACGTGGTCCTTCGAATACCAGATCGACGAAGGAAAGCGTGCCGCCAGCCCGCTCGAACTCTTGCGCAACTACGGCAATGCGTTCAAGGCGCACGGCGGAAAGATCGTCATGCAGCAGATGGGCAACGGCGGAGGCGAAGCGACCATCAGCATGCCGAACGGCGGCGGCGAAACATGGCTGCACTTGGGCGTGAACAACAACGGCGAGCAGTACATGTTGGATATCGTCGAGACCGCGCCGATGGAACAGAAGATTGAGATCTCGGCCGACGAGATGGCGGCGCAACTGGCTTCTTCTGGCCACATCGCTCTGTACGGCATTCACTTTGCCACCGCCAAGGCGGAAATTACGGCCGACTCTGCCGCTGTGCTCGACGAAGTGAGCAAGCTGCTGAAGAAGGAACCCGGACTGAAGCTGACGATCGAGGGCCACACCGACAACGTCGGCCAGAAGGCGGCCAATCTCGATCTGTCCAAGCGGCGGGCGGCAGCGGTGAAAGCGGCACTGGTGGAACGAGGCGTCGCTGCCTCACGGCTTAGCACCGACGGATTTGGCGACACCAAGCCGGTGAGCGACAACAAGAGCGAAGACGGCCGAGCCAAGAACCGCAGAGTCGAGTTGGTGAAATCGTAGCCGGCCCGGGTCGAGATGTTGTGGTCGGGCGCCTTTCCTGAGGGAAGTCGAAGAGTGTCACTCGCGACAAGGCTCTTCAGGAAGGAGGCCCGCTGCCCTCGGCGGGCTCATGTTGAGTCGCTGTCCGTCGTGAGCGAAGCAGAAGAGTCTCGCCAGCCACGAGAATCTCGCTCCGCTTCTACTCCCCGGTCGGGACCCTCTGATACACCCGCACGTAATCGATATCGTGAAATTGCGGGAACACGGTCGTGTCATCCGGATTCCCCGGCCACTGCCCTCCGACCGCGGTATTCAGGATCAGGTAATGCGGAGTGTGCGGGATGCCGACGACCGTCGAGTGAATGAGCTTGTCGTCCACGTACCAGCGGATCGCATCGGGCTCCCATTCCAGCGCGTACACATGGAAGTCCTTTGTGTAATCGTCGTCGCCGCGCCATGTGCCGGAGCTCGATTTCCTTTCGCCCTTGAACGTGTAGTAGTGCAGGGTGCCGTAAATCACGTTCGGCTCGTGCCCGAGGAACTCCATGATGTCGATCTCGCTGTACCACGGCCGTTCTTCCGGAATCAGGACTTCGTTTCCCGCGGCAACGGTTTCCGCCATCAACCGCTCCATCGCCCAGTCGCGGTTCTGCGGATATAGCCAGTACGCGGGCCACATGCCCTTCCCAGCCGGAAGTTTTCCGCGAATCTCGAAGCGGCCGTACGTCGTCGAGAACTTGTGACTCGTGTCTACCCGGCCGCTGGTGTAATGCTGGCCGCCGTACTCCCTCTTCTGGCTGCGCAGCCGCAGACAGCCGTTCTCCAGGTACACCTCGTCCGGAACGTAGTATTGCAGCTCGTTGTGCTTGCTCTGCTCGCGGATCAGGACGTTCCACTTCGCCGGGTCCAAACGCTTGCCGTTGAATTCATCGCTCCATACCAGCCGCCAGCCGGGACGCGTTGGCGCCTTCCCTTCCTTCGCAGCGACATGATTCGTTGCCGCCGCCGGGGCTTTGCGGACAGATGTTGATTTGCCTTCTTTGCCTTGGGCGGACGGAGTCCCACCCACGAGGAGAACGACGAAGGCGAGTGCGACAGCGCGGCTCAGCGCACGCATGCGAGACTCCTTTGTCCGACCGATGACCGATTGTCTGTTCGTACAACGACTCCGATCAGTTGTCAGTGAGTGAAAACCAGAAATCGATAGAAAGCAACAGGGCGCCGATCTCTCGGCGCCCTGGCTTTTGTACCGCCGGCGTCTCGCCGGCCACGAAAGTGCCCGCTTCCGTACCTTCCCTTCTTACTTGATGACCAGTGTTGCCGTATCCGATCGCGACACGCCGTTCGACGTTCCCGTCGCCGTAATCACGTACGTTCCCGACGGCGTCGCGCCCTTCGTTGTCACGACCTTCAGCTTCGCGTTCTGCCCGGCGCTGAGCGTCGCCGGCGTAACCGTGCAGGTGCTACCCGCCGGCGCGCCGGAACAACTCAGTGCGATCGATGTCGGATACGTGCCATTGACTGACCGAGCCTGGACATCGAAGCTGGCCGTCTGTCCCGCGTTAATGCTGACGCTCGTCTGGTTGATCCCGATCGTGAAGTCGACCGCCGACCCGCTGAGGGACACGGTTTGCGTGGCCGGCGATGAATTATCTGTCACCGTCAGTTGACCGGTGCGCGTTCCAGCCGCTGCCGGCGCGAACGACACATTGATCGTGCACGACGTCCCGGCCGCCAGGCTCGTTCCACAGTTGTTGCTCTGCACGAAGTCGCCGCTGGTCGCGATCGACGAGATCGCCATCGCCACTGTGCCGGTGTTCGAAAGGGTTACCGCGCTTGCCGCGCTCTGCGCACCCACCGCGGCTGTCGCGAAACTCAAACTTCCGGGAGACACGGACGCTGCCGGCAATCCCCCCGAACCCGATAGCGAGACGCTCTGCGGATTCGGCGGGATCGCGTTGTCGGCAACCGACAGCGTTGCGCTGAACGGGCCGGTCACGGTCGGCGTGGCCGTCACCGCAATCGAGCAGCTCTGTCCTGCGACAAGCTGTGCCGGGCAATTGTTCGTCTGATGGAATTGCTGATTGTTGATGGAGATTCCGCTGATCGTCAGCGGATAAGTGGAGCCCGTGTTCGTCACCGTCACAGTCTGCGCCGCGCTGCTTCCGCCCACGATGGTCACCGGGAATGACAGCGACGCCGGAGTAACGCTCACGGTTGGCTGTCCGGACGTCCCCGAGAGCGTGACTGTCTGCGTCGGGTTCTGGTAAGCGTTGTCAGTGATAGTGACGCTCCCCGAATTCGTCCCCACATTTGTCGGCGAGTAAGTCACGCTGATGGTGCAATTCGCACCCGCGGCTAGCGACGCCCCGCAGTTGTTCGTCTGCGCGAACGGCGACGTTGCCGCGATCGAGGTAATGGACAGCGCGATGTTCCCGGGATTGCTCAAAGTGACGGTCTGCGCCGAGCTCGTCGTTCCGACCACTTGGTTGAAGCTCAGCGACGCAGGCGAGACCACAGCTTCGGCCGCGTTGCCGGTACCGCTCAACGCCACCGGTGAAACAGGGGTGACGCTGTTCGACGCCGCCGTCAATGACCCGCCCCGCGACCCGACCTCGTGCGGCGTGAACGTGACCTGCAAAGTGCAGCTCGCGCCCTGGGCCAGGCTCGCAGGACAATTGTCTGTCTCGCCGAAATCGCCGGTTACGGTGAACCCGCTCAGCGTAAGACCTCCGCTACCGGTGTTTTGCAAAGTTACCGTTTGGGCCGCCGAGGTCGTGCCGAGCGCCTGTCCGCTGAATGTCAGCGCACTGGGTGAGAGCGTTGCCTGCGGCGCCACCCCGGTTCCCGTGACACTGACGTTCGGCGTCGGCACCTGGCTATTGCTGGCAATCACCACGGAGCTCGACTGCGCTCCGACGTTGTTCCCCGGCGAAAACGTGACTTGGATCGTGCAGCCTGCGCCGGCCGGAACAGAAGTTCCGCAGTTATTCGTCTGGTTGAAACTCCCGCCCACGCTGATGCTGCTGATGGTCAGCGGCGCGGTTCCCGTGTTCGTCAAGCTGATCGATTGGGGAGCCGATGTCGTATTCACCGTCTGGTTGCCAAAACTAAGTGACGTTGGCGTGACGCTGGCCTGCGCGGCAACACCATTCCCAATCAAGCTCACAAACGGCGATCCTGCGCCGCTGACGAACACGGCCAGCATACCGCTGCGGTTGCCGAGCGCGGTGGGGCTGAACGTCGCGGAGACCGCGCAACTCTGTCCCGGTGGCACGCCCACGCCGCAGGTCGAGCCGGCGATGGCAAAGTCACCGTTGATCATCACTTGGCCGGCCACGCGCAAGCAGGCGGAACTGGTGTTTGTCAGCTGGAACGCCTGCGCCGCGCTGGTCGTACCGATCAACTGGTCGGGATACGTAAACGTAAAGGGATTGAAAGCGCCGGTACCGTGCGCAGCCGGATTCGTTTCGTAAACGCCCGCGTCGATCGAAAAGCTGCACTGGCTTGAAACATCGGTGAACCGGTTTCCGCCGTCGTAATCCGTGGTCGGCAGGTTTGGCGCATTGGGATCGCCCATGCCGATCGCCGGCGACCCGCTCTGCACGTGGAGGTTGCCATTCGCTGCGTCGACGAAGAGCGGATCGGCAACAACATTCCCGTTCGCCGCTCCCGAAGCGCTGCAAGCGCCTGCCCATGCGGCGCCGTTGAAACTGAACACCAGGTTATGGGATGTGTTCGCCGCGAGGTTTCCGGAACACTCAAACGCGGTCCCGGTCGTAGCGACAATCACATTGCCGGTGAAGGCGGCTTGGGCCGGTCCGAAACTCGAGAAACTTGAGTACAACACCTCGGCAAACCCATCGCCGGCGCTGTCTCCGTACATCGTGTTATTGAGGATTACGACGTTGCCCTTATCGACAGAAAAGGAAATCGCCCCGCCGCCACCTGCGGTATTTCCGGTCAGGATGTTCTGTCTGACGATGGCGGCTCCATGTCCGTCGATCGACATGCCGCCACCGTTGGTCGCAGAGTTCCCCGCGACGTAGTTATTTTCGATGAGCGGCGCCGCGCTGCCGCTCACGTTGATGCCACCGCCGTTGCCGCCCTGCGTGGTTTCGCTATTACTCGTGATGGTGTTGCCGGTGATGTGCGGTGCCGTCGGCCCGCCCGCATTGCTCGGCATCACGTTGATACCGCCGCCGCCGAAGCCGCTCGACCCGCAGCATTGCGTATTTCCCGTGATCACGTTGTTCTGAATCAGCGGCGACCCGCCTTCGACGTCGATGCCAATCCCGTAGATCGCGTGATTGCCGGTGATCACGTTCCCCACGATCGTCGGCGAGGCATTATTGATGAAGACTCCTCCACCGCCGAGTTGCGACTGGCCGTTCTGGACCGTGAAACCCGCGAGCGTTGCGCCAGGACCTTCGCCCTGGTTGAACGTCACCACCCGCCCGATACCACCGCCGTCAATCGCCGTGCTTCCCGGGCCGTTCGAACTTGTCACGCTGATGTTCTTGCCGGCGAACGAGATGGTTTCAAAGTACGTGCCCGGCGCCACCACTACCGTGTCGCCATTGTTCGCAGCGTTGATGCCGGCTTGGATGGTCGGCTGATCGGCGGGAACATGGATTGTGGTTTGAGCGAAGGACGTAACGGACACAAGAAGGGCGAGGACGCCGGCTCGCAGACGCATGCTTACTCTCCAAGTACAGCGGGATCGAATGATTGGCGGTGAAGCGCGGGTGCCAGGAAGTATTTGGGGAATGACGGCGCGAGTGTACCAGCGCAGATTGCAAGTCGGCTAGTCACTACTTATGACACAGAGATTACTTTGGTGAACGTGCTGACGTGTTGTAACGGTTCCCTTTTTGGAACGGGCGGAGCCGCGAAACGCCACGCTGCCCGAAGCGTGCTACGCCGCGACTCTCCCCTGCTTGCGCACGAAGAAGTAGATCAGCGCGCCGAGGACGTGCGTGAAGACGATGATGACGATCCAGACGATCTTGTCCGTCGAATTGCGCTCGTGAGTAGCGCAGTCGATGATCATCCACACCCAGAAGATCGTTGCCAACAGTCCGAGGGCACCAAAGAACATGGGGTGCTCCACCTCTCTGCCCGTTGAACGTCGTTTTAATGGCGGGCCGAGCATTCAGCAATCAGCGGACAGCATACAGCCGTTGCGGTCTCGATTGAATTGCCAAGTGCACTTCGGTCCTTCACGTCTTTCACCGGAATGGCCTGGCTGAAGGCTGATAGCTGAAAGCTGATAGCTGCTTTCTACGGCCTCGTCTCCAGAGGATGCTGCGCCTTCTCGTAGAACTCTTTCTGAAGCGGAAGGCTCACGTCGTCGGCCTTTACGGCCTTAATGGATGCGACGATTCCCGAGACCCAGGCCTTGAGATCGGACTGTCCGAGCTCCACCGTGCCCGCCGAACCGTCTCCGGCGTAGTGGTTCGGAAAGCGCGCATACCACCAGATGCCGGTGTAAAGGCCCGGCGGCAGCTTGAGTCGCGCCTGGTCCGCGCCGGATTCGGAAACCGCGCGATCCTGATGGACCAGATCAGGACGCGTCGCCAGGGTGAGCGACGTCTCGCCTTCTCCGGCATGTAGATCGGTGGCGGCGTTCGTCTTGTGCGGCGGCCCGGTCTGCGAGCGGTCGCGTCCGCCATAGACGTAGACGACATAGTCACGCGGCCTCGCCAGCTGCGACTGCGCGAAGTACTGCAGGAAGTTCGTGTTCCCGCCATGTCCATTAACGACGATGATGCGCTTGCAACCGTTGCGCGCCATCTCGTCGGTGGTTTCCTGCAACAGCTTCATCTGCAGTTCGGCGCTGTAGGCGATGGTGCCGGGCTCGTGTCGCGCTTCGAAGATCTGCCCGAAGTAATACGGCGCGAAGACGACGGCGTACTCCTGCTGGGCCGCGGCGAGCGAGGCGCCTCGCGCGTTGATCAGGTCGTTGCCCAACGGCAGGTGCGGGCCGTGCTTCTCCAGGATGCCGAACGGCAGCAGACACGTGCCGCGCGATTCCGCAATGCCCTCGCGAAAGTCGGCAGCGGTCAGCTCCTCCCACTGCACGGAACGCTTCGTTTGGGCGGAAAGAAGGGATGCGGCAAAGGTCAGGATGAGAACGATTCGTAAGCGCATGATGCCCTCGGTGAGAGGAAAGCTACCACGCGCGCGAACGCTTGGCACTCACTGGATTGCGGAATGCAGGATGGTGTTTACAAATTGAAAACGCCTGCTGGGGTGGTTTTCATTCTGCCCTCCGCAATCTACATTCTGCATTCTTCCTACTCCGCCCTCAGCGTGATCGCCGGATCGACGTGCGCGGCGCGCCACGCAGGAATCCAGCACGCTACAACCGACACGCCGAGCAGCAACGCCGTCACTTCCGCGTAAGTCATCGGGTCGAGTCGCGAGATGCCGAACAGCAGCGAGATGAGCGCGCGGCTGGTCGCGGCTGCCACCGCGAGTCCGGCTACGGTGCCGATCAGCGTGAGCCACACTCCCTGTCGCACGATGAATCCGAGAATCATTCCCGGCGTCGCGCCCAGTGCGGCACGCACTCCAATCTCACGCGTGCGTTCGGTCACGCTTCCGGCCAGGACGCCGTAAAGCCCCGTCGCCGCGAGTAGCAGCGCCACCAGCGCGAAGACTTCGAAGATGATCATGGCGAAACGGCGCTCGGCTTGCGAAGCCGTCACCAGCTTCTGCATGGTGGCGATCCGCACCACGGGCTGGTCTTTATCGACCGACCAGATCGCACTGCGTAGGGCCGGGGTGAAAGACGCCGCATCGCCGCGTGTGCGGACCACGAGCGTCATGAGCTGGTCGCCCCAGTACCAGCGAGAGCTGGGGATGTAGACGGCGTCGACCGGCTTAAGCTCGAGCGAGAGCTGGCGAACGTCGCCGACCACGCCGACGATCGTCGACCACGGGCTGCCGTCTTTCCCCTGTCCACATCGGACACAAACGAGCCGCCCAATCGGGTTGACACCCGGGAGTTTGCGCTTGGCGAAGGATTCGTTGATGACGACCGCGCGCGGCGCGTCCTGAGCCATGTCATGTTCGGTCAGGTAGCGGCCCGCGATGAGCGGGATCTTCATGGCTTCGAGATAGCCTGGCGTTACAGCGTATCGGAACGCCGCCTCGGCGTTGGGCGTGCTGTCCGCCTCGAATTGCATGCCGTAGACGTCCTGGTCGCCGCTCAGCGGCAGTTGGGTGGTGAATCCGGCGGAGATGACTCCGGGAACCTCTCGCACGCGCCGCAACGCTTCCTCAAAGAACTGCCGGCGGGCGTCGTCATGGCCGCGGAAGCGCCGGCCGGATTCCTGCACCTGCATGGTGATTACGTTCGACGCATCAAATCCAGCGTCGATCGAGAACAGCCGCCGTAGGCTTTGCACCAGCAACCCTGCGCTGACAAGCAGAACGAGCGCAACCGCGACTTCAGTCATGACGAGCGCGCGACGTGTCCACTGATGTCCGCCGACGGTGCGCAGTGAGCTCTGCTGCAAGCCGCCGTTCGGATCAACACGTGAGGCGTAGACCGCGGGCACTAGCCCGACCAGCATCCCGATCAGTGCCGTCACGAAGAGCGCAAAAGCAAAGACGGACGCATCGAGGCGGATCGCGCTCAGCCGTGGCAGATCCGACGGACTTAGGGCAATCAGCGCGGCAACACCGACCTTCGCGATCAACATCCCAGCCGCGCCTCCCAACAGCGCGAGCAGAAGGCTCTCCGTCGTGAGCTGCCGCGCGATACGAGCGCCGCTTGCGCCCAATGCCGCGCGCACCGCCAACTCGCCGCGCCGCTGCGCTCCCCGCGCGAGAAGCAGGTTGGTGACGTTCACGCACGCGAGGATGAGCACCAGGACCACGGCCCCAAGCAACGCCAACAGCGCCGGCCGCACGCCGCGCGTGAGGTCGTCCTGCAGCGAGATCACGGAAAATCCGGCGGGAATCCCTCCTGCCTCGTCGTATCCGCTCGCGTGGGCGCGCTCGAAATTCGGCATGACGGTGCTCAGCTCGGCGTTCGCCTGCTGGCGCGTCACGCCATCCTTCAGCCGCCCGACCATCCGCAGGTGATGTCCCCACTCGCGGCTTGCGGGCGGCAGCGCGGCGTCGTATTGCAGTGGCGCCCAGATTTCCGACTCCGGCGCGGTGACGTTCTCGAAGGGCGCCATCACCCCCACGACCGTGTAAAAGACGTCGTCGAGCTTCACGTCCTGGCCGACGATGGCGGGATTTGCGTTGAAGCGGCGCCGCCACAGCTTGTCACTGAGAATGACAACGGCTTTGCCGCGGAAAACGTCTTCCGCGTCCGTGAAGTTCCGGCCCAGTGCCGGTTGGATGCCGAGCACGCGCAGGTACGGCGCGCTCACCAGCTGTCCTTCGAGACGCTGCGGCTCTTCGGGCCCGGTCATGGTCGGCTGCCATGGACGGATCGCCGCCACCGCTTCGAACGAGCGGCTGTTCTCCGTCACTCCGCGGTAGTCGGCGAAGTTAGCGAAACTCTGCCGCCCGTTCTTACCTTGCTCCCAAATGATCACCACGCTACGCGGCTGCGGATACGGCAGCGGCGCAAACAGGATCGGGTTCACGGCGCTGAAGATCGCCGTCGTCGCCCCGATGCCGAGGGCAAGGATGATGACTGCCGTCGCGGCGAAGCCCGGACCCTTACGCAACTGCCGCACGGCAAAGCGAAAGTCCTGGACGACGCTTTCGAGACGGAACCGCACTTCGTCGGTGGACTCTTCGTACAGCGCGCGAGCGTTGCCGAATTCGCGGGCGGCGGCTCGGCGAGCTTCCTCGGCGCTCATGCCCTGGGCGCGAAACTCCTGCTCCGCCTGCTCGCGGTGGAACGCTATTTCGTCGGCAAGATCTTGCTGGAATTCCCTGCGGCCAAATAGAAATGAGAGCCGCCGAAGAAACTGGGACGGAGAGTCCATGACTTGCTCCTGCGCGTACTGCTACGCGTTTTGCAGCACCCGCGTGATGGCGCGGATGACTTCGTCAAAGTCCGACAATTCACTGCCAAGCTGCTTGCGTCCGGCGGCAGTGAGCGTGTAGTAGCGGGCCCGGCGATTGGTTTCCGAGATCTTCCATTCGGCCTTGAGCCAGCCGCGCAGCAGGAGACGCTGCAACGCGGGATAGAGCGAGCCTTCCTCCACCTTCAGCACGTCGCCCGACAACCGCTTGATGGCCTGCGCGATTGCGTAGCCATGCATCGGCGCGCGGCTGACGGTCTTCAGGATCAGCATGTCCAAGGTTCCTGGGAGGAGATCCGGCTTCTTTGACATGGCCATATACATAGACGTTCTATGCCTAGAATGTCAACGGCAGGAGAAGAAATATTTTGGAAGGGATATCGCTGCTGCTTCTGTCTCGCTTGGTGCGCGACGTGCGCACATCCACTGGTGCACTCACGAGCGGCCACCAGCAGGTCTGATCCAGCATCTTACCTTTTGCCAGTCACGATCGGCTGAAGGAGCAGTCGCCATGAACAGCCAGTCGCGGGTGGCGGCCGTAGCGCTTGCGTTGTTCGTCCTGGGCTTCGTCCCCGCAGTAGCAGCCGTCACCGCTCACGATTCCGACGTCGAAAATCAGCACATCACAAATGGTCCGATCGCCGAGTATCTCGCCGATACAGCGGCGAGCATCGCGTGGTCCACGCGCGGCTCAGCGCAGATGGCGATCCGCATCGGCACGGATCCGCAGCATCTCGAGAAGACCATCGACGCCGCGCAGAAGGGCCATGGGCGATGTCACCATGCCCGCATCGACGGCCTGAAGCCGGACACGACGTATTACTTCCAGGTCGTCGACGGCGATCAAGCGGTGGGAGAGCTCGGCGTCTTCAAGACGCTCTCCTCCGGCGCCGCGCCGGTGACGCGCAAGGTCATCGTTCCTTGATCGCCGCCCGCGGACGTGCCGTTTACTCGTAGCGCAGCGCCCGCATCGGGTCCACCTGGGCAGCGCGGCGCGCCGGAATGAAGCACGCCAGCAGCGCGATGGCGGACAAGAGCACGGCCACCAGCGTAAGCGTTGCCGGATCGCTCGGCTTCACGCCAAACAGCATCCGTGTCATCAGTCGTGTCAACGCGAGAGCCGCGCAGAGACCGATCGCAACGCCAAGCAGCGTCATGCGCCCGCCCTCGGCCAGGACCATGCGCAGCACGTCGCTGCGCTGCGCGCCGAGCGCCATGCGGATACCGATCTCGTGCGAGCGCTGCCCCACGACGTATGCGATCACACCGTAGATCCCGATCGACGCCAGCACGAGCGCGAGCCCGGCGAACGTCGCCAGCAGGATCATGGACAAGCGGCGCATCTCCACGTCGCTGTCGATCATCGAGTCCATCGACTGAGCGCCGAAGACGACGCAATCGCGATTGACCTGCTGCACCGCGTGCCGCGCCTGTTCCTCCATCACCGTCGGCGGAAGAGGCCCCTTGGCTACGACGTCGAGGTTCGCGAAGAACGAGGCGTCCTTCGTTTGCAGCAACGGCAGGTACATTTCTGCGCGAATCGTGCCCTGGGCGCTGTCCTGTTCCAGCCCGAACTGCTTCACGTGAACGGCGACACCCACGATTTCAATCCCATCGGCCCACTCGCGAAGATTCAGGTGCTTACCCACCGGGTTCTCGTGGGGGAAATACTTGTCGGCCAGCGCTTCGTCGATCACGGCGACCTTTGGGGCAGTCTCGTTGTCCTGCGCCGTCAAAGCGCGGCCGCGCAATATGGGTATCTGCATGGCCGTAAAGTAGCCAGATTGCACGATGTAGGTTTCAGCCATATGAAAGCCGTCGGCACTCGCCGGCTTAGCTTCGTTCTCCAGCCAAAAACCATTGCCGGAGTCCGACTGGAAGGGCACGGCCCCGGCGGACAATGAGTGGCTTCGGATCCCCGGCACCCGGTCGAGTTGCTCGTCCATCGCGCGAACAGTGGCGCGTACCTCGTTCGGCTTGGAATAGTCGGTGCCGGGTGGCATGCCGATCCCGAACACCACGACGTCATGCGGATTGAATCCGGGATCGACGCGCCATAGCGAAATCAGGCTGCGGACCATCAATCCCGCCCCGGCGAGCAGCACAAGCGCCATCGCCGTCTCCATCACCACGAAGGCCGCCTGTGTCCGATGGCGAGATCCGCTTCCTCCGCGTCCACCCTCTTTCAACGTGGAATGCAGATCGGGGTTCACGGCTTTCAGGGCCGGAGCGAGCCCAAAGACGATGCCCGCGAGACACGCAATCACGAAGTTGAATGCCAGCACCCGGCCATCGAGCGCAATCTCTCCAGCCCGGGGCAAGAGTCCCGGCGGCAGCACCTTCTGCGCGGAGGACGTGCCCAAGGCGGCAAGGAACACGCCGATCGCACCGCCGGCGAGCGCGAGCAGCAGGCTCTCCGTCAGCAACTGGCGCACGATCCGCGTGCTGCTCGCACCCAGCGCGGCGCGAACCGCGATCTCCCGCTTGCGCGCCGTCGAGCGAGCCAGCAGCAGGTTGGCCACGTTCCCGCAAGCGATGAGGAGAACGAATGCCACGGCGCCAAGCAATATAAGCAAAGCCGGTCGCACGTCACCGACCATGTCTTCTTTCAGAGAAAGAAGCGTGATGCCCAATCCCTTGTCGCTGGTCGGGTAGGTCTCAGCCAGCTTGTTCGCGATGGCGCCAAAGTCCGCCCGCGCCTGTTCGACGGTCACACCGGCACGAAGCCTGCCCACCGCCTTGGTTCCGGCCGCTGCGGAACGCTTGCGGAAGTAAGGCGCTGTGTCCTGCCCGATCAGCGTGTAGATATCGCGATGACTGAGGTTCGGAAACTGCGTCCGCAACACGACATTGGAGGGCATCACACCGACCACGACGTACGGCTTGCCGTCCAGGTCGATCGACTTGCCGAGGATCGATTCCGAGCCGCCGAACTTGCGCTTCCAGAATTCGTCTCCAAGGATGACGACTGGCGCGACGCCAAGGCGGTCTTCCTCCCGCGTGAAATCGCGTCCGGCAATCGGGGTGATGCCGACGACGCGGAAGAAGTCAGCCGTCACCATCGCCGGCCTCAGCCTCTCCGCCGAACCGTTGCCCGTCAGGCTGTAGCCGCCATTGCGATACCCGGCGATCGCTTCCATCGTCCGGTTCTGCTGCTGGTAATCGAGAAGGTTCAGATACGAGAACGAGCCTTTTTCAAACCCGCGTTGAGACTGGTAAATCGACACGAGGCGGTCGGGCTGCCTGTATGGCAACGGGTTCAACAGCACGCCATTCACAACCGAGAAAAGCGCCGTATTCGCGCCGATGCCGAGCGCCAGCGTGAGAATAGCGACAACCGAGAACGCCGGTGACTTGGAGAGAAGTCGCACGCCGTAGCGCACGTCCTGCCACAGACGCTCGAGCGACGACCAGCCCCACATCTCTCGTGTGACTTCTGTGATCAGCAGAACGTTTCCAAACTCGCGCCGGACGGCCGCTTCGGCATGACCGCGCGATTCGCCTCGTTCCATGCGGTCGCGCGCCGCCATCGCCAGGTGTCCCTGGAGTTCTTCCTGCAAATCGTCGTCTTGATCACGTCGCCAGAACGGAAATCGCATTTTCTCGGCTCCTCGATTCACGAGACGCGGCAATCCGCGTCTCTACAGAAGTTTCACCGGCGAGAGCACGCCGGCAATCGCCGCCGCCAGCGTTTGCCAGCGCGAGCGTTCCGACAGCAGCTGCTTCTTTCCTGCCGTCGTCAGGCGGTATTGCTTCACCCGTTGGTTGTTGTCGGAGCGCTTCCATTCGGAGTCGATCCAGCCCTCGCGCTCCAGCCGGTGCAGCGCCGGATAGAGCGACCCCGTTTCCACGTCGAGCGTGTCGCCCGACTTCAGCCGGATCGCCTGGCTGATGCCGTACCCGTGCTGCGGTCCCCACTGCAGCGTCTGCAGGACCAGCATGTCGAGCGTCCCTTGCAGCAGTTCGATTCGATTCTGATACTTCTTCTTCGCGCCCAATTTCCCTCCAGGGGTGTAGACGTCCCGGATGTAGACGCTCTACACCCTGAAAGGTGAGCAAGAAGGGGCGAGAACTTGAGGTAATCGGATTCATCCATTCCTGTCCGGAACCGCACAGAGCGCGCCCCGAACATCGTGCTTCCCGCGGGACCCCGGCGGTTCTATGCTCTTCCTGACCCATCCGAAAATCATGATTGCCATCAAAAGAATTCTTGCCACCACTCTGCCCATCCTCGTCCTGACGTCCGTCCTTGCGCCTGCGCAAAGGCAAAAAGCGCCTCCAGCGGCCACGGCCAAAGCCGCCGACCTGATCGAAGCCTCGAATCTCCGGGCCGAACTTTCGTTCCTTGCTTCCGATGGCCTTGCCGGGCGAAACGCCGGATCGGTGGAAGACCACATCGCGACCGACTACATCGCCTCTGAATTCATGAAGCTCGGTCTGAAGCCGATGGGCGACAACGGAACATACTTCCAGGAACTCACGATCATCACGGCCGACGCCGATCGCGAACACATGTCGCTGCGCGCCAAGATCGGCGATGCCGACTACGTCCCCTTCCAGTTCGGCAGCGACTTTCGCTGGTTCCGGCAAAGCCTGCATCCCGCCAACACGACTGCGCCATTGACCTTCGTCGGATATGGAATCTCGGCGCCGGAGTATGGCTACGACGATTTTCATGGCGTCGATGTAAAAGGCAGGATCGTCATCGTGCTGGGCCGCGAGCCGCGGGCGGAAGATCCGGCTTCGAAGTTCATGGGCACGTGGGACACCTACCATGCCTTCTATTGGTCGAAGATAGAGGACCTTCGGAAGCGCGGTGCTGCGGGAATTCTATTCGTCCAGGATCGCACGCCCCGCGCGGTCAAAACGACGGTCGCCAGTTCGCCCCGGCCGGCCCGCGGTCCGAATTACGCGCTCGCCGGCGAGATGTATGACCTGCCGGTCTTCACCATCTCGCGCGAGACCGCCGACAAGCTCATCGGCAAGTCAGTCGATTCCCTGCAAGAGCAAATCGACCGCACGCTCACGCCCGCTTCTTTTGAAGTCAAGGGCACCGTCGTGATGCTTGGGAAAGCGGTCACCAACCTGCAACAGCACAAGGGACGCAACGTCCTCGCGATGATCGAAGGCTCCGATCCCAAGCTCAAAGATGAAGTCGTGATCGTCACCGCGCATCACGACCACATGGGCGCCGAGAACGGGCACACCTATTACGGCGCCGACGACGATGCCTCCGGCGTCGCCGGCCTGATCGAGATCGCGCGCGCCTTTGTCCAAGGCGGCGTCCACCCCAGGCGCAGCGTGCTCTTCATCTCGTACGACGGCGAGGAGCGAATCTACCTGGGTTCCTATTTCTACGTCACGCATCCGGTGGTTCCACTCAACCGCACCGTGGCCACGCTCAACATGGACATGATCGGCCGCGACGAGAATGACGCCAACTGGCCTGTCCCTGCTGATGGCAACGTCAACATGGTGAACATCCTCGGCACGCGCTATAACCCGGGCCTGCGCGAGGCGATCGAGCGCGCGAACCGCGGCATCGGCCTCAAACTCGACTACAAAATGGACACCGTCGACCCCGACGTACTCTGGTCGCGCAGCGATCACATCTGGTTCGCGACGCTGCACATCCCGCAGATGGAGTTCCAGACCGGCCTTCATCCCGACTACCACACCGAAAACGACACCTGGCAGCGCATCAATTATCCGAAGCTGACCAAAATCGTGAAGCTCGCGTTCCTGGCGACGGCCGACGTCGCGAACGCCGACAAGCGAATCGAATTCATTCCTGCCGGCGCTCCGCCCGCCCAGACGGCGCCCTAGCGACAAACCGATTTCTCCGGCCTGCATCTAACCTCATGCATGCCGGAGATCAAGGTCGAGCGCCCGAGCTGGCGCAAACTGCTGAAACGCGAAAAGCTGCTGCAACTGCCCGCGGCGCACGATGGCCTGACGGCCAAACTTATCCAGCGCGCCGGATTCGCCGCCTACCAGGTGGGCGGCTTCGCGCTCGACGGCGCGCGCTTCGCTCAGCCCGACATCGACCTCACCCGCTTCGGCGAAAAGTCCAACGCAGTGCGCGAGATCATCGCGGCCTCGGACCTTCCGGTCCTGGTCGATGCCGACGACGGTTACGGAGACGTCAAGAACGTCACCCACACCGTGAAAACCTACGAAGACATGGGCGTGTCGGCCGTCTTCATCGAGGACCAGAAACCGCCCAAGCGCTGCGGCCACATGGCCGGCAAGGAAGTTTCGCCGCCCGATCAGATGGCGCAGAAGATCCGCGCCGCCGTCGCCGCCCGCCGAAGCAAGGACACGATGTTCCTCATCGCTCGCACCGACGCGGTCGAGCCGAACGGGCTCGACGATGCGCTGCGTCGTGGCGAGCTCTATCTCAAGGCCGGTGCCGACGCGCTTTACGTCGAGGCCGAGCACGATGAGGACCAGCTTGCCCGCGTCGCTCGCGAATTCCACGGCGAATGGCTGGTCGCCAACATGCTCGAGGGCGGCGGCAAGACGCCGTGGGTCCCGCCCGATCGTCTGCGCCAGATGGGATACAGCATGGTCCTCTATCCTACGACCGTCCTCTTCCAGCTCACGCATGCCATCGAGCATGCCCTGGAAAACCTCCATGCCGGACGCCGCATGAACTCCCAGCTCGCGGTCACCATGAAGCACTTCGAGATGGTTGTCGATCTGCCGAAGTGGGCCGTCGTCGAGGGTCGCTTCCGCACCGGCCCCATCGCCAAGGTCCGGAGCTGGCTCGACAAACTGGCCGCTTAGCCTGCTTCGAACTTTTTCGGAACTTTCCCGCTAACCCTTCCGTACCTCTCTCGTCTGTTGTCTTGACTACGACATATCGCAGTCCAACATATATGGCTCCGACAACCGCAAACGAGCTCAAAAAAGGCAGCGCCGAGCTGCTCATCCTTTCCCTCGTGGAAGCCCGCCCCCGGCACGGATACGAGATCAGTAAGTTGATCGACGTCCAGTCCGCGGGCGACCTCCGCTTCAATGCGGCTTCCCTCTATCCCCTGCTCTACCGGCTGGAAAAGCGCGGCTGGATCGAGGGCCGCTGGGTCGAGAAGCCCAATCAGCGCCGCCGCCGTTATTACCGCATCACCGCAGCCGGCAAGAAGGTCTTGCGCGAGAAGCGCTCGACCTGGCTGACGTTTGTGGCCGCCGTCAATCGCATCACCGGAGTGGAACATGCCTGATTGGAAGCAGGAGATCGCCCGCCGCCTTGCGCCGCTGCATCTCGCGCCGACGCGTGAAGCGTCCGTCGCCGAGGAACTGGAACAGCACGCCGAGGATCATTACCGCGAGTTGATCGCCGGCGGAGCATCCAGCGAAAGCGCCCGCAGTGCCGCGCTCGCCGGGCTCGACCGACACGAACTGCTGCGGGAACTCCGGCAAGTCGATCTTGCCAACCGGCCGGAACCGGTCCCGGCCGTTTCGCCGGAACGCAGCTTGTTCTCCGGCATCGGACAGGACCTGCGGTACAGCCTCCGCGTCCTGCTCAAGAATCCCGGTTTCAGCGCGATCGCGGTGCTCACGATTGCGCTCGGCATAGCCGCCAACACTTCCATCTTCAGCGTGATCAACAGCCTCTTCCTGCATCCGCCGGGCGTCGTCGATCCGGATCGCCTGCTCGTCATCCAGACGGACTACACCAAGCTGAACATGAAGAACATCGGGGTGTCGCTCACCGACTACGCCGATGTGCGCGACAGCAAAAAAGTGTTCAGTACGGCAGCGGCGATGCAGGCCGCGAGCTTCAACTATTCAGCCGGATCGCTTCCGCAGCGGCTGCAAGGCACGCGCGTGACGTGGCAGTGGTTCGGCGCGTTCGGCGCGAAGGCGCTGCTGGGACGAACCTTCACCGAGGCGGAGGACCTGCCGGGCGCTGAGCATGAGGTCGTCTTGTCGTACGCCACATGGCAGCGGCTCTTCGGCGCGGATCCCGCGATCGTCGACAAGAGCATCGTGCTGAACGACGAGTCCTACCGCGTGGTCGGCGTCATGCCGCGCGACTTCAATTGGCCCGCGCAGGGAGAGATCTGGGTGCCCCTGGGCGTCGCGCCGAAAGCATTTGGCCCGAACAATCGCTTCAATGAGAGTTACCAGGCTGTCGCGCGCGTAGCACCGGGCGTGACGCGCGAGCAAGCCCAGTCGTACATGAGCATCATTACAGAGCACGTCACCGGGGCCGGCGACCAATCCGGGCAATACGCGAAAGCTTCCCTGTGGAGCATGCACGCACAGACATTCGTGGAAGCCATCTATGGCAACCTCCGAACCCCGCTGATGATCCTGTTCGGGTCGGTTGCGTTCGTCCTGCTGATTTGTTGCGCGAACGTCGCGGGACTGCTGCTGGCGAAGGCGTCTGGCCGCGCGCGCGAGCTCGCGATCCGTACGGCGCTGGGTGCGCGACGAGGACACTTGGCCCGGCAGGTCGGGATAGAAAGCCTGATCCTCGCCGCTTCCGGTACGGCTGTCGGGATTCTGCTAGCCGTGCTGGCTGTGCGCAACGCTGCGGCGATTGCACCTGCGGGCAGCATCGACGGTGTCACATTGTCGATCGACCGTACGGTGCTCTTGTTCAGCATCGGCGCGGGACTGGTCTCCGCGCTGCTCTTCGGACTGGCGCCGGCGTTCACCATCGCGAGTGCCAAGACATTCGAGCTGCTCAAGGAAGGCGGACGCTCCGCGATGGCGGGCAAGGGACGGCAGCGAATACGCGCCGCTCTCGTGATCGGTGAGGTTGGGCTGGCGCTGGTGTTGCTGGCCGGTTCGGGATTGTTCCTGAAGAGTCTGATCCGCATCCAGCAGGTGAATCCTGGGTTCGACTCCCGCGGCGTCATGACCGCGGCCGTGTCGCTCAACACCAAGGCGTACAAGACCGACGAGAAAAAGGAGATGTTCTACACATCGCTGGCCCATACCCTGAGCGCGCAGCCGGGAGTGCAGTCGGCGGCGGTGGTCTATGGACTTTCCTTCAGCCCATTCCTGGGAGGTTCGAGCTTCCAGATCGAAGGCCGCCCAAGTGGTCCCGGCGATCCCGGTCCGCACAGCGATATTTCCGCTGTCACGCCCGACTTCTTCCAAACTCTTCGTATTCCTTTGCTCGCCGGGCGCAACTTCAGCGACGAAGACCGGCTTAAGACCGAGCGGGTAGTCATCATCGACGAGAACCTGGCCAAGCAGTATTGGCCCGGACAGAATCCTGTCGGCGCACATATCGGTTACCCGAAGCAGATGGCGACAGTGATCGGCGTCGTGGGTCACGTGAAGCGCTCGTCGCTGACCGACGACAACGGCAAGGGACTGCGTTATTACCCGATGTCGCAGCTGTCCGATTCGGTGGCCGACATCGTCGTGCGCACCTCCGGTGATCCGGTGGCGGTTGGTTCGCGGATTCGCGAAGCCGTGCAGGCGGTCGATCCGTCGCAGGCGGCCACCTACGATCTGCAAACGCTGGATGCACGCGTAGCAGCGTCGCTCGGGCCGCGGCGATTCGCCGTGACCATGCTGCTGGCGTTCGCCGCGATCGCGCTCTTCATGGCGGCGCTCGGCCTCTACGGTGTCATCAGCTATTCGGTAGCGCAACGCACTCAGGAAATCGGTGTGCGGATGGCGCTGGGAGCACGGCTCTCGCAGGTACTGTGGATGGTCCTGTCTCAGTCGATGCGAATGGTGCTGGCGGGCGTCGCAATCGGTTTGGTGATCTCGCTGATACTGGCGCGAATGCTGCGATCGGAGCTGATCCAGGTCAGCACCTTCGATCCACTGACCTTCGCCGGCATGTGCGCTGTCCTGATCGTAGTGACGCTGGCAGCGACGTACCTGCCGGCACGCCGCGCCGCCAAAGTCGATCCCATGGTGGCCCTGCGCTACGAATGAGATCTTGATGTAGCGACGCGGCATGCCGCGTCTCTGCGCTACGAATGGGAAGGCTGCGGCCGTAGATCAACGCAGCTGCACGCAGACAGAACAGAACACAAAAACATCAGCGTTGATCTGCGTTCATCAGCGGCTGATTCCTTTATCTCGTCTGCGGCCAGGTCTCGGCGCCGTCGAGGCGATGGACGCCGCTGCGGCGAAGTCCGTGTGACACTCCCCATGCCGCAACGCCCGCCAGCCACGTGATCGCGAAGAACAGTGCGATGCTGCCCAGCAAGCCCCAGTGCGACGGCCACTCGAACAATGAATTGCCGAGATGGACGTTCGCCCGGGTTTCGATCACCGTGTGTCCGTTGAGCGTGTAGATCTGGTACAGGTAGTACGCAACTCCCTGCGCCTTGGCAATAATCAGCACGATCACCGCCAGCGCGAGGCTCATGAAAACGACCGAGGTATAGGGATAACGTCTTTCACGCTGGAACATAGGCCCCCTTTCGGCCAGGAATTTCCATCCGCGCTCCTCGCCCAGCGCGTGCAGGCGCTCGCGGGTCGCCCCGCCGAGCAGTCCAAAGCATTCGTGCAGCAAGAACCACGCGCGCGACAGTGCGCCTTCGCGAGCCGCGTCGGACTCGCCCTGGCGAAGAACATCGAGCATCTCCTCGCCGAAGGCAGCGCGATCTGCCGCCGGATAAAGCCTCAGCAGAAATTGATAGACGCCGGTCATGTCAGGCCTCCTTCCGCGCCACGCGCAGGTTGGCGAGCCGGGTAAGTTGCTTCATCCGCTCCACCTCCTGCTGCAGCATCTTGCGTCCCTTCGTGGCCAGCCGGTACGACTGCTTGCCGCGCGAGGTGTCGTCGCTGTCGATGCGCTCGATCCAGTCTTCGTCGAGCAGCCGCCGCAGCGCTCCATAGAGCGTGCCCGTGCTCAGCCGGACGCGGCCGTCGCTCATCTGCTCCACGTCCTTCAGGATCGCGTAGCCATGCCGCGAATGTTCTGCCAGGCTCAGCAGGATCAGCAGCACCGGCTCGGTAATCACTTCCGTCATCGGTTCCATATCACTTCACCTGACATGTCGTATGACGTCATGTTAGGTCCGCGGGCTGCCCACGGCAAGCGATTTCTATCGTGAGAATGACACCGGTATCCCGTTCCGGGTTCCGAAACCTCTGCTGGCTCGCAAGCCCAAGCAGGACCAATCTGCGGATCTACGGCGATCCATGCGGCTCAAGAGATGCCAGAAGACGTTCTAAATCCGGCTTTATCCGCGCAAATCCGCGGTTAAGAAATCTGTTCTCCGGCCACCCAAGCCGGCAACCAGGGCAGAATCAGAAATGCATTTCGGCGCATCGAATCAGTCATGACGCTCACCGCGGGCGGAGTTGCCGGACGTTCCATCCGGCAAAGGGAGGACGTTGTAAGTCAACCACTTACGGCATGCCGCAGGTAACCGACCTGTGCATAACCGGGTCAGTACGCGGCCTGCGAGGCATTGTTTGCCGTGATATGCTCTGAAACACGAGGCGATTCGGGGTGAATTTCGCCGCCCCGCCTTGTCTCCGGGTAACCCTATGAGCCTGCTCAAGGAAAAGTTCGAGACCCGCAAGCTGCCGATGATGCCCATCCGGGACGTCGTCATTTTTCCGTTCATGATGACGCCCTTTGTAGTGGGCCGTGAATCGAGCGTGCGCGCGCTGGAAGAGGCGCTGGCTGCCGATAAGAAGATCTTCTTGGCGACACAGCACGACGCCAGCATCGACGAGCCCAAGCCCAACGAAATCTACCAGGTCGGCACCATCGCCAACATCGTGCAGTCCCTCAAGCTGCCCGACGGCAATATCAAGGTCCTGGTCGAGGGCATCGAGCGCGGCAAAATCCTCCAGGTTTCCGACGAGGAAGGCTTCTTCCACGCCACCATTCGGACCGCCAAGTACACCCTGGAGCAGAACCCGACCGTCGAAGCCGCCGTGCAGCGCGTCACGTCGCTCTTCGAGCAGTACGTCAAGCTCTGCCAGTCGCTGAATTACGAAACCATGATCGCCGCCGTCCGCATGGACGACCCGGCGAAGCTCACCGACACCATCTCCGCCAACCTTCAGCTCTCGATCGAAGAAAAGCAGGAACTGCTCGAAATCTTCGATCCGGTCGAGCGTCTGGCGCGGGTCGGCGACGTCCTCGACGTCGAAATCGAAAAGCTCAACATGGACCGTTCCATCCAGTCGCGCGTGAAGCGCCAGATGGAGCGCGCGCAAAAAGAGTATTACCTCAACGAGAAGATCAAGGCCATCCAGAAGGAACTCGGACGCGGCGAAAAGAGCGAGTGGGACGAGCTCAAGAAGAAGGTTGACGCCGCCGGCATGCCGAAGGAAGTCCACGAGAAGGCGCTTCAGGAGCTGAAGAAGCTCGAAGCCATGCCGCCGATGTCGGCCGAGTCCACCGTTTCGCGCAATTACCTCGACTGGCTGCTCGCCGTGCCGTGGAAGAAGCGGTCGAAAGAAATCCGCAACATCGATCGCGCCGAGAAGGTGCTGAACGAAGATCATTATGGG
>Ga0157369_10001207_pt1 | contig 32184 bp, 33 predicted proteins | sample C25metaG_FD_113461 | JGI IMG/M metagenome (GOLD analysis project Ga0157369, IMG submission 113461) | Corn rhizosphere microbial communities from Kellogg Biological Station, Michigan, USA - C2-5 metaG | ecosystem: Host-associated > Plants > Roots > Rhizosphere > Soil | place: USA: Michigan... | reverse complement strand
GTTCTATCGCGCAGACGCCGCAGAAAAGACCATCATCCTGGTCAACGGCTCGATGGCCACGACTGCGTCGTTTGCACAGACTGTGAAAAACCTGCACCCGCAATTCAACGTGGTCTGCTACGACCAGCCCTACGCGGGCCGGTCAAAAGCCCATAACCGCCACGAGAAACATCTGACGAAGGACGTCGAAGGACAGATTCTGCTCGAGCTGATCGACCACTTCGCCGCCGAACACGTGCTGTCGTTCTCCTGGGGCGGCGCCGCGACCCTGGTCGCCCTCGCCCACCAGCCACGGCGCATCGAACGGGCGGTGATCAGCTCGTTCTCGCCAGTGATCAACGCGCACATGCTCGACTACCTCGAACGCGGCGTCGACTACCTCGGCCAGCGCGACGGCGACCGCGTCGGCCATCTGGTCAACAGCACCATCGGCAAACACCTGCCATCACTGTTCAAACGCTTCAATTATCGCCACGTCAGCAGCCTCGCCGAGCACGAATACGGGCAGATGCACTTCCACATCAGCGACGTACTGCACAGCGATCGGCAGTGCTATCTGAACGCAGCGAAAAAAATCAACGTGCCGGTGCTGTTTCTAAACGGCGAATGGGACGAATACACCGCTGCCGAAGACGCACGCCTGTTCGGCAACCACGTGGCGCAGAGCACGTTCACCACGCTGCAAGCCACCGGGCATTTTCTCGATATGGAGCACAAGGCCGCTTGCCGCGACAGCCAGAACGCCTTGCTCGGCTTTCTGAAACCGGCACAGCAGACCAGCCGAACGCGCTACTCGTTTGTTCAGGATCAACATGCATTGGCTATTTGAAAGAGTGTCGTTGCGAGCGAGGCTGTGGGGTTGAGATTTTGCTTTTCTCACCGCAGTGCTCGCCCGCGACTGACCGATTTCAGTGATTTAAAGCGTTCATGAGTAAAAGAAAAACTTCAAATCCGTGGCCGAGTCTGGTACAAAGTCAGCCGCTCTGAGCGGGTATAGTTTAATGGTAGAACAGTAGCTTCCCAAGCTTCCGACGAGGGTTCGATTCCCTCTACCCGCTCCACTCGAATTTTGGTCTCACGTTGTTTTTTTGACGGGGGATGCAGGAACAGAAAAAACCGGTCTTGATGGCCGGTTTTTTTGTGGCTGGGATTTGAGGTTGGCCACTTAGCCAGCGCAGAACCATCAGGCAACAAACCGTTGATTGCAGATTCGCCGGTTCCCGGCGACGCTTCGGTCCCTCCAACGATAAGAAGTGTTGTTATTTTTTTGGTTAATTAAATACGCGTGGGACACCATTCTATGTCTTCAACCCACGAAACCAACAGCGCACCATTAGAGAGCGCTGAGCAGCATATAACTTTACGGCTTCGATCTCCCAGCGCAACGGATAAAGAAATACTCATCCAGTTCAGCCATATTCGGCTGAACGAATAGTGGATCGTATGCCCGCACTATTTTTGCATCCATGCACGAAAAGAGAGCAAATAAAAATTTGTCAAATTTTTCCTGATTTTTTATTGACATCAGTTTTTTGATTGACCTACCTTTGTTTTAACAGCAATGCAATTCAACGGCGCCGTGAGTGCCAAAGCAACGCTGATGTTTTTGTTTCATATGCCAAGGACAATCAGGTCACCCATTGACGGCTGACCCAGGCAATTTGCTTTCTCTAAAAGCAAGCATTGAAAGAGGGATCTATGTTCAAAAACATTGAAGATACTGACTACACATCTGAATTTTCAATCAGCGGGCTAAAGTTCGAAGCCAATCAATCGCTGAGTATTCCCTGCGGGGCCAGCTTGTTTAATCACAAACTGATTTCAAGTGCAGGTCCCATGATTTCCGACTTCGTTACGCATGAAGCCAACTTCAATTACTCGACCTATGGCATACATGTCGGACAAGACGATCGATTGACATTCATGGGTGGTGACAGGCGCAGAATCGAAGGTTATTTTGTTGATTGCAGGGAAGAAAGCCCAACATTGCATCAAATAGTTCGACTCCGTTTCAACACCAGCCTCAAACGGCATCTCGTCATTCCACGTGGTGTAGCACATACGTTCGATAATCTGGAACGTGTAGTGACAAGGGATGAGCCCGTCTGGTATTCAGACACAAACAACTCCGCTTGGAGTATTGATAATGACTTGGTGTCAGTATCAAGAGACACTCGCCTAGAAGACTTCCCTGTCGTCAGACCCAACAAGTTACGTCTTCCAAACGAAGCTCACACGTTCCTTTCAAAAATATCTCAATCTTTGCTGGAAAACCCCAAGGCTTACCTTGCAAGATTTGCTGTAAGCATTGCCGGCACTGAGACCTATGTGATGCTCGAACCTAAACAATGGTCAGATGACGAAGGGTATTTAGCTGAACTGATTTCTAATGTAACCAGCCCTGGCGTTATTGCCAAAAGAAATCGATATGCACTGACGGGGCAGCAATCGTTCACACTTGTACCCAATACCGATTCATGCGTGGCAGATGTACTGATACTGGAAGAGAACGCATCTAGCATTGCACGCCGCTACTGGCATGCACGAACCAGAAAAATCTACACCTTTCTGAATAACGAAGGGTCAGTGATTGAGATAGATTGTATTGACCTGCGCAAGAACTCACCGACCTATGGTAAAGAATATACCTCACAGGTTATTTGTGATCCGCGAATCAGCCTTTGGATTGACCAGGGTATCGCTTACTTTTTCCGCTGTGCCGAAGATATGATTATCCGTTGTGAGCATGAAGTTTTTGTAGACATCAACGAACCACGCGGTGATTTGCCCATGTTTGGACAGGACATGATTCCTTTACCAAATAACGAGGCCTATCCTAACCTCAGCTTGCCCGTTCTCAAATGCCCCGGCGAAGTGGTCTATAAGATGGCGCAGTTTGAACAGCAACAATTTAATAGAATTTGATTTTGGGTGCGCACGCAATTGCTTTTCAATGCATGAAGGAGATTCAATATGGAAGAAGTTCTCGTAGCAAAAGCAGTTTCCTGGAAAACCGAGCTGACCTCAATGATGAGCTCAGCAACCTCTGAGACAGATAAACAGGCCTTGGCTGCATTTCAAAGCGCATTAATGCCTTACCTGGATACCCCCGACTCGCTGCGAACCCTACTAGGAAAAATCCAAATGGCGTCAACGCTTGAGACTCTCACCGCGAGAGCTGAATTTTCAAGTTTGGCGGAGTTTCAATCCACTTTACCAGACACAGTAAAAGTGATCGCCGCGTAACAAAAATATTTACGTGATCGGATAAACAGTCGTGCGCACCTACCTGAACCTTAACAACTCAAAAATGTATATCTTCGCTTCGGTGGGCGTATTTATTGCGCTCTCCGAAGCAGTTTACGATCTGGTATTCGCGAATCTTGCCTATTCGATAACAGGCACTACTTCAGCTGTAACAACCACCTATGCGGTTGGCTATATTGCAGAACTACTGGTAACGCTACTGGGTGCAGGATTCATTGACCGCTTCAACAAGTGGAAATTATTCATCGCCACTCAGATTATCAACATCATTGTATTTACAGCAGCAACAATCATTTTATCCTTCCATACCAACACTGTCGCTTGGGTATGGACCTTCGCATTTCTGGTAGATCTGATACACCAGTATTCCAGGCTGATAATGTTTGCCTTGGTGCCTTTTTTATTCGAGCGCGAAGAGATACCCGGCATCAATGGTTTTTTGGCGACAATGAATGGCGTTGCACGGTCTGTTGGGCCGGCAATCGGTGCAATTGCTATTCTACAGATCGGCCTGTCCAGATCACTTACAGTATCGGTCACGTTCATGTTGGTCGCCCTGCTGTTGGCATTAAGCTTAGTCTCTAGATACCAATCTCGACCGCTAGAAGGCGCTGAACCCGAGCATTCATCCTTCAAGCAGCGCTTTCAAGAAAGTATTACCGGCGCGTCCCGTACTACAGTAGCGCTACTCCGGGCACGGCAATGGCGCGCGTTTCTTGGATCCTACTCGGCGTGCGTGTTAGTTATAAGTGTCCTGGCGCTCCTGTGGATTCCGCTCCTACGCGACTTCCACGAATTTACGCCTGATCAGACTGGCTATCTTTACAGCATTGGTGCAGCAGGGGCAGTCTTGGGAGGCGTCACCACAAAAAGGTATGGTGGGGGAAATTTTCTCCAAATGATTATATTCATCGCGCATTTTATGATGCTAGCAGGGGTAATAACCACACTACTCATCAGAGGCAACGCAATTTTGGTGGGGGCTGGCATGTTTGCTTTTCAATTTGGAGCAACGGTGTATTTTCGTACCACGGCCAGCGCTATACAGTTGTCAGTCCCTAAAAATATTATCGGAAGTTGGTATGGGGCTATCGATTTTACAAGCCGCTTTGCCGGTTTGACGGGAATATTACTTGCTGGCTGGGGGTACGATCAGATCGGGGTTTACTGGGTTTACTCAGGCTTGCTTCTGCTACTTATTGTCAGCGCCTTGAACTGGACTCCCAGTCGAAAATTTAAAGGGTTATTAAACTCGACTGCCTAACCTGGATGCGGGGAGTCATAAATATCGAATCATTCCTGCGATCGATTAAAAGCCGCAGCTTTTCTTCATCCGGTTCGATGGCACCCATGCCCAATTGATGGCTGCGAGTACCTTAAGAAAGTTTGCGCCCGGTAATTAACTGGTAGAAAAACGCCTGTAAATTGGGCAACAAAAAAACCGGTCTTCGACCGGTTTTTTGTGACCGCCAATTATGAGAGAACTCGTGATTAGCCCGCCGGCACCACGTTATCCAGCGCCTTATTCACCGCCAACTCACTCAACATGACAATCTGCGCAATGCCAAGCGCGGTCTTGCGGTGCGAGGTGTCGAGTTGTGCGGCGAAGTTGTTGAGCAGGGTGGAGGCCGAGCCGAGTGTTTCGCTGGCGTTGGCCAGCAGGGATTCGGTGTCGTATTTCGGGTTGGCGAGGTACATCGGTTCGGGTTCGTGGGTGGAACCCATGATTCTGGCCGTGGGGCTGAGATAGTGGTCGAGGGCGCGTTCGGCGGCTTCGTGGAATTTCTTTGAGTTGGGTGATTCGTAGGGGGATGCCGGATCGGTTTCCGGCGGATTTGGCGTTACTTTGAACATTTGGTGTATTCCAAAATAGGGCTACGACCATTCCGCTGCTACACGAAAGGGTGGCGGCTGTACGCAAGTTAGCAGACCGGGCGAATCCACCAAAATCCCGGCGCACCCGAGGGTGCCATGCGCACAGCCACCATTAAGCACAGGAGATCCTGGCTAAATGACGCTCGTACGATTTGGTGGAAACGCGTGGCTGCTAAACCCGATCACTGGAAATCAGTGACGCGAACCAAGTTACCGACCGCCCCCCAGGCGCACAAGCCGGCGGATTCTGGCGTAGCGGTAGGCAACGGCGCAAGGATTTGTAGGCTTCAGGACGTAACACTGCACGCCTTTAAACACTTCGCTCGGAAGACGTTTACGCGGCGATAAAACATAGCGATTTCCCCGACATTACAGATCCACAACACGCCACCGGTTTTCACCTCCCGCCCAACCGACTAGCATTTCCTCATCAACCACCACCCTCCCCCTGCGCGGCCATCGACGAATACGCGCCATCACTTTCGAGGGATTCCAATCGCGGCCACTTTGCCGTTGACGACCGAACTCAAAAGAGCACTTCACCATGACGCAAAACATTTACGACGATCCCGAGTTTTTTCAGGGCTACAGCCAGATGAACCGCTCCATCGGCGGCCTCGACGCGGCGCCGGAGTGGCCGGCGCTCAAGGCGCTGTTGCCATCCATGCACGGCCTGAACGTGGTGGATCTGGGCTGCGGTTATGGCTGGTTCAGTCGCTGGGCCATTGAGAATGGCGCGGCCAGCGTGCTGGGGCTGGATGTCTCGGAGAAGATGCTGGAGCGGGCTCGGGAGACCACGACGGCGGCGAACATTCGTTATGAGCGTGCCGATCTGGAACAGCTCGACTTGCCCGCCTGCAGTTTTGATCTGGCCTACAGCTCACTGGCGCTGCATTACATCAAGGATTTGCCGGGGCTGTTTGCGCACCTGTACGCGGCGCTGAAACCGGGTTCGCACTTTGTGTTTTCCATTGAGCACCCGATCTTTATGGCGCCGCGTAATCCGGGTTGGCTGGTGGATAGTGAAGGCAACAAGCGTTGGCCGCTGGACAGTTATCAGTTGGAGGGTGAGCGGGTTACGAACTGGCTGGCTGAGGGCGTGATCAAGCAGCATCGTACGGTGGGGACGTTGCTCAATTCACTGATCGATGCGGGGTTTACCATTCGACATGTCGATGAATGGGGGCCGAGCGAAGCGGAGGTGGCGGCGCAACCTGCGCTAGCGGAAGAGCGGGAGCGGCCGATGATGATGTTGGTGGCGGTGCAGCGTTGAGCGGGTTTACAACTTGAAGAGTCCCTCACCCTAACCCTCTCCCAAAGGGAGAGGGGACTGACCGAGTTGTTCTCTAGGGTTACACCGACCTGAAATATCGAGCTGAATTCAGGTTTTTGAAGCAACGGCCATCGGCTCCCTCTCCCTCGGGAGAGGGCTGGGCGGGCGGCGTTCCGATGACGGCTAGTCCGCAACCGCACCCAAAATCTCAAGCCGAACAATGGCCCAACTTATTTCAGCGAGTCGCGACGATAAACAACCGTGGAAATGGCAACAGCACCGAGCCATCCGCCAATGCCGGATAAGCCTTCTCAACCTCCGCCAGATACTGCTCCAGGTACTGCGCCTTTTCCGCCTCGGTCAGCGGATTCAAAAACGGAATCAACCCGCTACCCTTGAACCACTCCACCACCCCCGCCGCCCCGCCTGACAGTTGATGGTGATAGGTCGTACGCCAGACATCGACCCGCGAACAGTGAGGCCGCAGCATAGAGAAATAATCGCTGGCACTGGCCATGTCGGTACGCTGCCCCGCAGCGCCGCCAAGCTTGCTCGCCCACGGGCCATCCGCGGCAACTTCACGCATCAAACGGTGAGACGGTTCATTGAGGTTATCCGGCATCTGGATCGCCAGGCTGCCACCGGCCGACAACTTGTTGGCCAACGCCGGCAACAACGTCGCGTGATCCGGCACCCACTGCAGCACGGCATTGGCGAAGATCACATCAAACGGCCCGGCATCGGCCCACTGATCAATCTCGGCGACATCAAAGCGCAAATCCGGCAAGCGCTTGCGAGCCGCGTCGATCATGTCTGCCGAGCTATCCAGCCCGCTGACCTTCGCCGCGGGAAAACGCTGCACCAATAACTCAGTCGAGTTACCGGGACCACAACCGATATCGACCACTGTTCGCGCTTCAGGCGTGGGAATCGCCGCCAGCAGATCACGGGCCGGGCGGGTGCGTTCATCTTCGAAAGCGACGTATTGTTTGGCGGACCAACTCATTGCGTTCTCCTGTCGGGGGCATTCCAGCGGTTCGACACAATACCGCGATATAGCGCGCCTGCCTGCCCTACCAACGTCCGGTGACGTGGGCGGATTTGTAATTAGAATTTTCCACCAGCCGCAGATGTCTGAATTTCAAGACTCTTCCCAATAAGGAACACGGCTATGAAATTCGCAAAAATCTCCCAGAAGCTCGCGATGGTGGCCGGTAGTCCCAAGACCTTCATGGGCGCATTGATCCTGATCGGGATATGGGGTTTGAGCGGGCCGATCTTCGATTACAACGACACCTGGCAACTGATCATCAATACCTCGACCACGATCATCACTTTCCTGATGGTGTTCCTGATCCAGAACACGCAGAACCGCGACACCGACATCCTGCATCTGAAGATCGATGAATTGCTGTTGGTGACCAAAGAGGCGCAGAACGCGATGCTTGGGCTGGAGGCGCTGGATCTGAAACAGTTGGAGGCGTTGCGCAGGCACTACCGTTCGTTGGGCGAGGGTGAGGTGTTCAATCTTGAAGGGCTGGGCGAGAAGAGCAAGTCGAAGCAGGATCTGAATGAGTGCTGAGGTTTTAAAATCAAAAGATCGCAGCCTTCGGCAGCTCCTACAGGGATTGTGTAGGAGCTGCCGAAGGCTGCGATCTTGTGATCTTGATTAACGGCTAGCCTGCAGCGCGCGAGCCTTCTCCAGATGGCTTTGCAGTTTCGGCAATGTCTCGTCGGCAAACGCTTTAATCTCCGGCACGTCGGTGGTCTGCGCTTGCTGCTGAATCTGCTCGATGGCCTCTTCAGTGGCTTTGACCTGACTCGCGGCGTAGGCCTGATCGAAGGAGGCGCCGTCGGTCACTTGCGGCATCAATTCCTTGGCCTTGTCGGCCAGTTCTTCACGCGGCGCGACGGGCAGGTCGAGCTTCTTGGCGATTTTCGCCAGGTGCTGGTTGGCCGTGGTGCGGTCGTTGATGACGACGATGGTGTAGTCCTTGACCTCTTTCGATTCGGCCTTGCTGTGGGCCAGACGACTGGCCTCGATGTCGGCCATGCCTTTGGCGGAGGCATCGTTGATGAAATCGGCGGGCGACTGGGCAAAAGCACTGCTGGCACACAGGCCCAACAGCGATGCAAAACTCATGGTGCGTATACGGGTGGCCATCCGGCTCATGGTCGCGCCCTCCTTACTTGCGAAATTCAAGCGGGAGCTTACGCCCCCGCCTCTCAATCAAAACTACCTTCACCGACTACTTCGACTTCTGAGCGGGCTTGCGGCCCATGTCTGGTTTTGGCTCTTTGTCGACGGTCGTTGTGGTGGTTTTCCCACCTTTGCGACCCGCTTCAGAGGCCTTGGTTCGATCGTTGGCGAAGTTTCCCGAGTTCGAGTTTCTTGAGTTAGGCATGATTCTCTACCTCTTGGTAATGATCGTGGCGAGCAGGTGCCCGCCTAGATTGAGAATTTCCCGGGCCGCAAAGGTTTAGAAAAGTTGCAGTTGCCGCGACGAACGGCGCCGTTTTTTTCAGCAATTACTGACCGCTCGATCGCAACCCTGCACACACCTTCAAGCTTTGTTCGGCATCAGCCCCGGCAGCGCATGCAGCAGCGCATTGATGGCGAAACCGATAAACATCACGCCGCACAACCGGGTGATCAACAGTTCGTGGCGCTGATACACCGTGCGTACCCGCTTGGCGCCAACCACGCCGATGAGGATCGCGTAGGCCAGCAAGCCACCGAGGAAACTCAGGGCAATCAACGCCGGCAGCATCGACCAGTTGAGCAGTTCGGCGCGGCTCGACAACAGCGCGGTGAAGGTCGCGACCGCCACCGGATAGGCCTTGGGATTGGTCAAACCAAACAGAATGCCGTGCCAGAACGGCTGGCGCGCCGCGCCCTGGGGTTCGTCGCCGTTGCGACGCTGCGCCCGCACCGCGCGCCAGCCGAGCCAGAACAGATACAGGCCACTGAGCACACCGAGCACATCAAACGCGGTACTACCGATTTCCCGGGCGCCGACAATCGCGATTAGCGCCGTACTGCACCAGACCACATCACCGAGCAGGTGCCCGCAAAGAAACCCCGCCCCGGCCCGCCGCCCATGGGCTGCGCCGATGCCGAACACCGCCAGCACACCCGGCCCGGGCGTAATGCCGTAAATGAAACCCGAGGCCAGCACGGCCATTAGCAACGATGGAGTCATGGAAAACCTGCAAGCGCCAGAACACGTGGCCGCCAGTCTATATCAGCCAATTGCGCATGTTCACTGCTCGTGGTGAAAACGCATGCCGGCATACGTTTTTTGCCGACACGCCGCCAGCCGGGAAGCGAGATCGCCGACGTGAACTTCAAGCTTGTGGCCGTCGGGATCGAGAAAGTAGAACGAAGCACCTTCGCTGCGGTTATCCCGCCATTCCTGCACATTCGCGGCTTTTAGCTTCTGCACGAAATCTGGAAAATCGGCCGTATTGAGACTGAAAGCGTAATGGGTGTAATCGGCGCACGGTTCGCTTGAACGCAGCGGATCAAGCGACAGACACAACCACAGCCCCGGCAGCGACAGGTAAGCGCCGGCGTCCCACGTGGCTTCGACGCGCAGCTGCAACACATCGCGATAGAACGCCAGACTGCGATTCAAATCGCTGACCGCGAGGGTCAGATGGTTGAGGCCAGTGAGCATGCGGTCAGTAACCTCTGAGGTCTTCGGGGACGATGTATTGCTGGCCGTCGTAAGTCAGGGTGATCTGTTTTTGCTTCAGACGGGTGGTATTGGAAACGCACTCTTTACCCGATTGAGTATTTTTCATTTTGCTGCCGCTGGTGGTGACGATCAAATCAGCCAGTCCATGATGGCTGGAAGGACCGATCTCGACGGTTCGGCGAATCGTCTTTGTGTAGCCTTCGCAATCATTCATGAACTCGCCATTGCTCTTGGCAACCACCAAGCCCTCCAGCACCGGGCGCAACTCATTGCCTTCGCGAACGTACAACGCCAGGTCGGTTTTCTCGTAGGGAATAGCGTGGGAGCTGTGCCCAAACTTTGATCGCAAGCCGAAAGCACGAACCTCCGGCGCCAGGCGATAGCGCGCTGTGTCGATGCGCAGATCCTCAAAACGCACGGCATCGGAGTTGTAAGCCCCCGGTTTACGGTAAGTGACGATGGGGTTGTAAGTGCTGGCGTTTACGATCGATAGATCCAGATCGAACACTCCGGCATCATCGTCGCCGGCGTCGGCAAGATAGGTGGATTTGACTGCGATCGCCTGATTCTGCACGGCCGGCCAGACTTTGCAGCGCGACAGGGATTTGCCGTCGAAGTCTTTGGTCTGGCAGGCGGCCTGGGCTTGAGAAGCGAGGGCCAGAATACCGAAGGCGATAAGAAGTCTGGTGGGCGTGAGCATTGTTCTTCCTTGATAAGAGTCGTGTTAAGCAGGCCGTTTACAGGCCTTTGAAGCCTTGCGGCAAGACGTAAGACTTTCCGTCATAACGCAATGTTGTGAGAACGGGTGGGTAATGGGTGATTTTATCTTCACAAGCCTCTGCGTCGCCCACGCTGCTTGTGCCGGTTTGCTGAGTCTTGACGATCAGGTCCGCGTAACCATGGGAGCTTGTTTTGGCGACTTCCACCGTTCTGGTAATTTCGCTGCGTTCACCTTCGCAAATATCATTCCACTCGCCGCTGTATTGGGAGACCAGCAACTGCCTCAGGACTGGACGCAACGTTGCTCCCTCTCTCACGTAAAGCGAGAGCTGAACCTCTTCCAAAGGATTGAGACGGGATGCATTGGTGACACGGGCACGCACACCGAAAGCCCGGAAATCGGCAGCCACTTTGTAGCGTGCAGTATCGAGTGCCAGTTCCACCAAGGCTACGCCGTCAGTTTCGAAAGCAGCGGCTTGATGATAAGTGGCAAGAGGAATTGATCGTCCATCCTGCGATACAGACAAATCAACATCGTAAAAGCCGTGCGAGTTTCCCTCGACATAATCGGGAGCGCGCTCGAACCTAGCGGTGGCGCTGAGAGTCTGTCCGGGATAGGCCGGCCAATCCTTGCAAACCGAAAAATCCAGATCCCCCGACACTACCGGCGGCGTGCAATCGGCAACTGCCTGCCCCGCCAGCAACCATCCGCACAATGCCGCACACCCGATCCAGCCAGACTTCACTGTCACTTCCTGCTCCTTGAGCACCTTTCAGCCGCGCACTATCCCCTGCTGTATCGGCCCTTTCAACCGAATCATCAGTAAACCAAAGTGCATTTCCCGCTTGGTAGCGAGAAGTCGTTGACGGCGTTGCGGATGTTGGGGAGATGTTGGCGATTGCCAGGGTGGTGTTGATTCGTGTGTTTGAGAAAAATGGGGTGGCTGTTAACTGATGGAATCAGTCCGTGATTTATCAGTGTCTGCAAGTCAGTCTTCGCGAGCAAGCTCGCTCCCACAGGTGCCGAATTCCAACTGGAGAAATGCGATCACATGTGGGAGCGAGCTTGCTCGCGAAGGCGTCATTGCGGGCGCCGCAGATCTCAGAACTTATCGAGCGTGCGCAGTTTCTGCGGCAATCCCCACAACAGCAACGCCGCGGCGATCAACGCAGCCACGCCAATCACATACAGCGCCGGCGTGGTGCTGCCGGTCAAATCCTTGATCCGTCCGACCATCACCGGGCTGACGATTCCGCCGAATTGCCCCAGCGTATTGATCACCGCAATCCCGCCCGCCGCACCAGCGCCTGCCCCGGCCAGCAACTTCGGTGGCAGCGTCCAGAAACTCGGAATCGAGGCGATGATGCCAGCGCCAAGCAAACCAAGTGCAACGATCAGAAACGTCGTGTGGCTGGCGAAAATCCCCGCACTGAAAAAGCCGATCGCGCCGACGATGACCAGCCCGGCGACAAATTTGCGCCGCTCACCGGTCGCGTCTGACAAACGCCCGATCACCACCATGCTGATCGCCCCGCAAATGTACGGAATGGCCGTCAGCAGACCGATCATCACCGGGCTCTCGGTACCGGCGCTGCGTATCAATTGCGGCGCCCAGAAATTCAAACCGTAAGACGCCACCTGAATCAGGAAGTAGATCAAGCCCAAGGTCAGAAAACCCGGAATCTTCAATGCTGCAAGCAACGAACCGCCGCTCTTGTGCGGCTCATGCTGGGCGATGCGGCTGGAGAGCAATTTTTTCTCGTCAGCCGTCAGCCAGTGCGCATCCTCGATGCGATCCTTGAGCAGCATCAGCACCAGAAAACCGAGGCCGATGCACGGCACACCGCCGAGCAGGAACAACCAGTGCCAGCCACGCATTTGCAGGACGCCGTCGAGGTGTTCCAGCACCAGCCCGGAGAACGGCGCGCCGACCAGCCCGGCAAACGCCGAAGCCAGAAACAGCATTGAGGTGATGCGGCCACGGAAGTGCTGCGGAAACCACAGCGTCAGGTAATACAGCACGCCCGGGGCAAATCCGGCTTCCATCGCACCGATCACAAAGCGCAGCGCGTAAAACTGCCATTCGCTGTTGACGAAGACCATCGCTGCCGTCGCCACGCCCCAGGACATCATGATTCGGGCAATCCAGCGGCGCGCGCCGACCTTGTACAGCATCATGTTGCTCGGCACTTCGAACAGCACGTAACCGACCACGAACAGCCCGGCGCCGAGGCCGTACGCGGTGTCGCTCAGGCTCAGATCGGTCTGCAACTGGAACTTGGCGAAGCTGATGTTGATGCGATCGAAAAAGGCAAACAGGTAGCAGACCATGATCAGCGGCATCAGGCGCCAGGCGACTTTGCTGACCAGGGCTTTTTCAGCGTCGTGATCGACGGACGGACGAGCGCCCGCCTCCATTACATTGAGGCTCATAGCTTTTCTCCAGGCGGACTGCCGGTGGGCGTCCGATTGTTTTTGTTGTCTGGTATGCGTTTTTAACTGTAGGAGTGAGCCTGCTCGCGATAGCGGTTTGTCAGGCAGCGTTTGTGGTGATTGATACACCGCTATCGCGAGCAGGCTCACTCCTACAGGGGGATTGGTATTGTCAGGTGGGGATCGGGTGCAGGTCGCAGTTGCGCCCGGCCTTGGCCAGTTGGCCGGGGACTTCGTGGCCCAGCAGTTCCGGCAAGCCACGCGAGAGTTTCAGCAACAGCGGCAAGTCGATACCGGTGTGAATGCCGATTTCACCGCACAGGCTCACCAGGTCCTCGGTGCAGATATTGCCCGACGCACCCGGCGCAAACGGGCAACCACCGAGGCCGCCAAGTGCCGCATCGAATCGCCGCGCGCCCGCCTCGTACGCCGCCAGCACATTGCACAGACCAAGGCCGCGAGTGTTGTGGAAATGCAGGGTCAGATCGGCCGGCGAAACCCGCTGCAACACCCGCCGCACCAAGCGATCGACCTGACGCGGATTGGCCATGCCGGTGGTGTCAGCGAGGGTGATGCCCGCGATGCCGAGTTCCTGATAAGCGTCGACAATTTGCAGCACGTGATCCTCGTCGACAGGGCCCTCGAACGGGCAACCGAACGTCGTGGCAATGCTGCCGTTGAGGCGCACGCCGGAGCCGCTGGCGAATGCCACAATGTCACCGAACGCTGTCAGCGAATCCTCGCAACGCATGCGCATATTGGCCATGTTGTGAGTCTGACTGGCGGACATCACCAGATTCAACTCGTCGGCGCCCGCCGCCAATGCACGCTGCGCGCCTTTGAGGTTGGGAATCAGCGCGACGTAAATCACCCCAGGCTGTCGCTCAATGCCAGTGAAAACCTGCTCGCCATCACGCAGCGCCGGGATGGCTTTGGGCGACACGAACGAACCGGCCTCGATACGGCTGAAACCGGCCAGCGACAGCTGATTGATCAGAGCGATCTTGTCAGCGGTTTCCACCCAGGTCGGCTCGATCTGCAAGCCGTCGCGCGGCGAGACTTCCTGGACGATCAGCGTTTGCGAATAGTCCGTGATCATTGCACCACCCCTTGGCTTTTCAGACGTTCGATGTCGAGTTCAGTCAGGCCAAGGCCGGCGAGAATGCCGTCGGTGTGCTGACCGAGTGTCGGCCCCGACCAGTTCACCCCGCCGGGGGTTTCCGAGAGCTTCGGGACGATGCCGGGCATCTTCACCGTCGCGCCGCCGGGCAGCTCGGCATTGAGCAGCATGTCCCGAGCCTGATAGTGCGGATCAGCGACGATATCGGCCACTGAATAGATCCGGCCCGCCGGCACTTCAGCGGCTTCCAGAGCCGCGAGCACGGCGTCGATCGGCAGGCTGCTGGTCCAGTGGGTGATGGCGGCGTCAAGCAAACCGCTCTTGGCGGCGCGACCGTCGTTGTGGGCGAATTCCTCTGCCTCAGCCAGGTCTTCGCGGCCAATGGTGTGCATCAGACGCTTGTAGATCGGGTCGCTGTTGCCGGCGATCACCACATAGGCGCCATCGGCCGTGAGGTAAGTGTTGGACGGTGCGATACCCGGCAAAGCGCCGCCGCTGCGTTCGCGGACATGGCCGAGCATGTCGTATTCCGGCACCAGGCTTTCCATGACGTTGAACACACTTTCGGCCAGCGACACGTCGACGATCTGCCCGCCGCCCTGCCCGGTCTTGACCCGCAGCAGCGCCATCAGCGCGCCGATCACCGCGTGCAGCGAGGCCAGCGAATCACCGAGGCTGACGCCGACCCGCGCGGGTGGCGAACCGGGGGTGCCGGTGGTGTAACGAATGCCGCCCATCGCTTCGCCAATCGCGCCAAAGCCCGGACGATCACGGTACGGGCCGGTCTGGCCATAGCCAGAAATACGCACGAGGGTGAGATTGGGGTTGAGCGCGTGAAGCACGTCCCAACCCAGACCAAGTTTCTCCAGCGCACCGGGCCGCAGGTTTTCGATGATCACGTCAGCATCACTGGCCAGTTGCTTGACCAGTTCGATGCCTTCGGCGGATTTCAGGTTGAGCGCCAGCGACTTCTTGTTGCGTGATTGCAGGTACCACCACAACGACGTGCCTTCGTGCAGCTTGCGCCATTTGCGCAGCGGGTCGCCCTGACCCATGGCTTCGATCTTGATCACTTCGGCGCCGAACTCGGCGAGCATGCGCGCGGCAAACGGCGCGGCAATCAGGGTGCCGATCTCGATCACTTTGATCGCACTCAAGGGGGCAGTCATCGCGGGGTACCTCTTGTTCTTGGAATATGCGCCAAGGCTAGAGGAACGATGATCGGGCAATCCAGCCGTCTCTCGGCAATGGGCGTTCGCGAAATGCGAACGCTTGGGGGATGTAGCGAACTCAGGTAAGTCTTCGCGAGCAAGCTCGCTCCCACAGTGGATATGTGTTGAACACAGAATCTGTAGCCGCCACGGATCCCTGTGGGAGCGAGCTTGCTCGCGAAGAGGCCGGGACATTCACTCAAGATCTAAGCGCCCTGCCCCCGCAAATGCTCAAACAACAACCGACTCACCGGCGACAACCGCGCCTCCTCCCGCACCACCACAATCAACGCGCGATCCGACCAGTCATCCGTCAACGGCACCGCGTGCAGCCCCAGCGCCTGGCCAAACAGTTCATAAGCACGCTGCGGCAAAATGCCGATGCCCATGTTGGCCTGGACCATCCGGCACACCGCATCGAACCCCGGCACATGAATGCGAATGCGCAGCACCTTGCCAGCCTGACGCGCTGCCGCGTGGGTGCGCATGTTGATCGAACTGGCCGCGTGCAAACCGACGTAATCACTGTCCAGGGTTTCAGCGAACGCCACCGATTCACGCGCGGCCAACGGATGCTCCGGCAGCATCACCACCACCAGTTTGTCCTCGCGGTACAACACGCTGTGCAGGCCCTTGATGTCGCTGTCGTTGGAGCAGATACCGAGATCCGCCACGCCATCGAGCACGCCTTGAATCACCCCGGCGCTGGGCCGTTCTTCAAGGTCGGTCTTGACCTGCGGATGCTGCGCGGAGAAGTCGCGTAAATCTTCGGGAAGAAACTGGATGATCGCCGAGAGGTTCGCCAGCATGCGCACATAACCGCGCACGCCGTGGCTGTGTTCGCCCAGTTCCAGGCCCATTTTCTCGACGTTGAACAGCATCTGCCGCGCATGGTGCAACAACGTTTCCCCGGCCGGGGTCAGCGTCATGCCTTTGGCCTGACGCACGAACAGGCTGATCCCGAGCGCCTCCTCCAGCTCCATCAGCCGCTTGCTTGCCGCCGACACCGCAATGGCTTCACGCGAGGCCGCGCGGGTCAGTGTGCCTTCTTCGTGCACGGCGACAAACAGTTGCAGGGTGATCAGGTCGAGGCGGCGGATCAGGCTTTTTTGCAGCATGGAGGGCTCGCTGACTGGGGTTCGTCCGAGTCGGCAGGATAGCTCGGATTTCAATCACGTCGACACTGTGATTACCCCGCCGTCAGTCCGCTGCCGTCAACAATCGCACCAGATGAGCCGCTTCATTTCTCAGCCCCAGCAGCAACACGGACGAACCCTGCAGACAGGCATCCTGCGCAATCCACTCGATATCGGCGGCGCCTTCGACATCAAATGCCGGATCCACGGCACCATCGACCAAAAAGCCCCCCGTGAGTAACCGACGTATGCCGTCCGAGGTCTGTCCGACCGTGACGAGTCTCGGGCCTGGAGAGTCATTCAGCGCGAACCCCGCGCTCCAGCTTTTCAGATCCAGTGGCCGGGCGGCTGCGGTAAAGACGGGGGCCCCGCGGTTGAACGCTGGATCGGTCTTGCCAGTGAGATCGATCCCGCTGATGAAACCATGCTGACGTTTCTCCCCGGCGGACGACTCGACGGCAGATCCGATCAACAACAAACGCTGCGCCGACTGCACAACGATACGATTCACCGAGGTTTCAAGCGGTACGCCGGCGTTGTGCAGATTCAGCAATAAAGTGCCGTCATCGTCGAACTGCTTGGCAACCTGCCCGGAACTGTCGTAAGCCATGACCAGCCCCTGATTGGTCACTTCTGTCTTGCCATGGACAAGAATCTGTCCATCGCTTGACTGTGTGACCCCGTGCAACGTGATCGCCAAACTGGAAAGCGTCACGTGAATCCAGCCTTTGCCAGCAAATGCCGGGTCATCCTTGCCATCCAGAAAGAAACGCGTCAACAACCCGCTGCCCCCTTGAGAGGTGACGAAAAGCAATCTGTCGGTCAGCGCTTTCGCTGACGTGGATTGCGCCAATATCAAGCGCCCACCCGTGGCATTGTTCAGCACAGGAATACGCATCGGCACGACCCGGTAGCCAGTCTGTCCATCACCAAACTCAGGATCGAGCGAACCGTCGGGGTTGAATCGAGCAATGATCTGCTGGAGTTTGCCCTCGGGATCTGCAAGCACTGCGCTCATCCAGAATGCGTCGTCGCTCTCATCGACAACCAGACTCCCGCCTTGTGATAACAGGCCCTTGGCAAACTGGCCGCTCAGGTATCCACCCTGGCCGAAACTGGTGTCGAGATGACCGTCAGGGAGCAGTCGTGCCAGGCCGTAATTCGAGGCGCCCGATGCATCGATAACCGTTGCACTGACCATGATCCGCCCCGAGGGCAGCACGGCGACACTTTTGCCGATGGTTTTGCGCGCGTCAGGAAACTGCAGCGTTTGCAGGCCTGAATGGGCAAACGTCTGATCCAGCTCACCCGCTGATTGTGCTTTACGTGCATTAGCTTGCGGCATGTTCATGTGCTCCTCAAGGGATCGGAGTCGTCCCCGTTGTCAGAGCATTCGATCCGAAGCAGCCACGCCAGACAACTGACAGAAATGACAGTTTTTTAGAACAAAATGAAATTGCCGCCCAAGCAAAAAAAACTAAAAAACTGGTAGTTCTTACAGGTTCTAAACGGAACACACCGTGCCAGTGTTCCGTTTCAAATTCAGCCTGAAACGAGAAGCACAATGAGCACTCCCTACAAATCCAACACGCAATCTGTCCCGCCCCCGACCATCACATACCCCGAAGAGAACAAGAAAACGGGGGTTGCAACACTGTTTCTCGGCAGCGGTATACAGGGTGCTCTGGTGCAGGTCTGGAACAATGCAGAGACACATTCGCTGGGTGGAGGACTGGTCAGCGCAAATGGACGATGGGCGTTTAGCTTCAGTGGCGCCCAGCTCCCGGGGGAGTATTCGATTAAGGCCCGCCAGGAGGTGGAAGGCGTCATGTCAGGTTGGAGTGAGGTACGCAAATACACGGTGCTCTTGCGGCCCCCCATCAACATTCCGGTAGTTGTGGAACCCGAGGAAGAAGCCGAGGTAGATGCCGTTCCGGTCTTTTATGGCGATGTCACGCAGCCCACTGGCATCGTTAGCATTATCAATCTGGACAACGACCTGGAAATTGCCAGAGCCAACGTCGACAGCGAAATGCAATGGCATACTCAACCTACCCTCCCCCTAAAGGAAGGCAGGTATCGAATATCCGCCATTCACAACATCAATGGAAAACTGTCAGATTGGGGTCGTGTTCGAACGTTTACGGTGACCACTGAGGGCAAGGGCGAAACATAGCAGTCAAGCCATCGAGCCCGTCATGGCCTATCAAAACGCGTTACGAAAAATCTCCTCGATCTGGCGCTGATCCGCCGCCCGAGGATTGGTCAGACCGCAGGCGTCTTTCAGCGCATTGCTGGCGAGCAGCGGAATGTCACTGAGTCTGGCGCCCAATTCGCGCAGGCCACCGGGAATCTCGACATCTTTGGCCAGGCAGCGGATCGCATTGATCGCCGCCTGCGCGCCCTCTTCCGCGCTGAAACCGCGAATGTCGGCGCCCATGGCGTGAGCAACATCAGTCAGCCGATCGGCGCAGACCAGCGCATTGAACGTCTGCACGTGGGGCAGCAGCACCGCGTTGCACACGCCATGGGGCAAGTCGTAGAACCCGCCCAGTTGATGCGCCATCGCATGCACGTAACCGAGCGAGGCATTGTTGAAAGCCATGCCGGCGAGGAACTGCGCGTACGCCATATTCTCGCGCGCGGCAAGGTCGCTGCCGTCGCGCACGGCAAGGCGCAGATTGTTGCTGATCAGGGTCATGGCTTTCAGCGCACAGGCGTCGGTGATCGGGTTGGCGGCAGTCGAGACATACGCTTCGATGGCGTGGGTCAGCGCGTCCATGCCGGTGGCGGCGGTCAGACCTTTGGGCATAGCAACCATCAGCTCCGGGTCGTTGACCGACAGCAGCGGTGTGACGTTACGGTCGACGATGGCCATTTTCACGTGGCGCGATTCGTCGGTGATGATGCAAAAACGCGTCATCTCGCTGGCGGTGCCGGCGGTGGTGTTGATCGCGATCAGCGGCAGTTGCGGCTTGCTCGATTGATCGATGCCTTCGTAATCACGGATCTGTCCGCCATTGGTCGCGCACAGGGCAATGCCTTTGGCGCAGTCGTGCGGCGAACCGCCGCCCAGCGACACGACGAAATCGCAGCGACTTTCCTTGAGCAGCCCCAGCCCCGACTCGACATTGGCAATGCTCGGGTTGGGTTTGGCGCCGTCGAAAATCACCGAATCGATGTCCTGCATCGCCAGTTTCTCGGCGACCATGGTGGCCACGCCAGCCTTGGCCAGCCCCACGTCAGTGACGATCAGCGCTTTGCGAAAACCGTAATTGCGAATGGCGACCATGGCTTCGTCGAGGCAGCCGTTGCCCATGATGTTTACCGCCGGAATGAAAAAGGTGCTGGTCATGCGCGCATCTCCTGACAGGGGCCGAATCGACTGCTCCGGTTCGGCGGATAGACACAGCATCGACCGATCGGTCACGAGCGATGTTGATCTGGCTCAATGCCCGCTCGTGATAAAGTCGCCGTCCATCAGCCCCTATGTTTTGAGACCGCCTACGCAATGACCGATTTTCTCGATGTCGACGCCAGCCTCGAAGACTGGAACACCCTGCGCGCCGCGACCGATTTCAGCGGTTTGCTGGTGGGCAATGGCGCCAGCCGTGCAGTGTGGGACGACTTCGGCTACGACTCGCTGTTCGAAAACGCCCGTACGGTCGAAGAAAAACCGTTGAGCCCGTCTGAACTGGCGGTGTTTGACGCGATGCAGACGCGCAGTTTCGAGCAGGTGCTTGGCGCGTTGAAAACCACCAGTCGGGTCAACAAGGCCCTGGCCGTCAGTTCGGCGGCGCCGCGCAACCGCTACTACGCGATCAAGGAAGCGCTGATCAATACCGTGCACGCGGTGCACATTCCGTGGCGACTGGTGAAGCCTTCGACGCTGGCGACGCTGAATGAAGAACTGGCGCGCTATCGCACGGTGTTCACCACCAATTACGACTTGCTCAACTACTGGGCGCTGCAACACGACAGCGAGGCCATCAACGATTTGTTCAACGGCGCCAACGCGAGTTTTGATCTGAGCGAAACTGCCACCGACAAACCGCGCCTGTTGTACCTGCACGGCGGTCTGCATCTGGTGCGCAATCAGGACGGCACCGCGCGCAAACTGACTTCAACCGAAGGCACGTTGCTCGGTACTTTTGCGATCAACAACACGATCAAGACACTGGATGACGTGCCGCTGTTCGTCACCGAAGGACCGAGTGCGGACAAGCTCAAGACTATTCGCAGTTCGGATTACCTGTCGTTCTGTTATGAGCAATTGCTCGGGCATGGCGGCAGTTTGTGCATTTTTGGCCATGCCTTGGGCGAGCAGGATGCGCACATTGTTCGAGCGCTGCGTTTGGCGAAGCCTGCGACGGTGGCGATCTCGATTTATCCGCGCAGTGCGGCGTTTGTTCAGCATCAGAAGCGGCATTACGCGCAGGTGTTTGAGGGGACCGGCGTTGAGTTGCGGTTTTTTGATGCCAAGAGCCATGCGCTCGGCAGCCCTAAGTTGTCGGTGCCGGTCGAGGTTTGATGTAGACCGCACCGACGCCTTCGCGAGCAAGCTCGCTCCCACATTGGAACACGGTCTACTGTGGGAGCGAGCTTGCTCGCGAAGCTTTTAGCAGACACCTCAATCTTCGGCGCTGTGCACCACCACCAGCAACTGCGCCTGCACCTCGCCAACCGAGCGGATCCGGTGCGGCTTCTGCGCATTGAAGTGCAGCGCATCGCCGCGTTCCAGCAGCACCTTCTCGTTCATGAAATCCACTTCGACCTGGCCTTCGTGGACGAACAGAAACTCCTCGCCCAAATGCTCCTTGAAGGCTTTGTCGCTGAACTCGCTCGGCGGGTAAATGATGAACGGCAGCAAGTTACGCTCGCTGACCTGATGGGCCAGCACCGCATAACCAGGGCTCTGATCATTCGCCGCGAGTGACTGGCGCTCGTGGCTGCGCACCAGGCTGTAGCTGTCGAGGCTGACATTGTCTTCGGAGAACAATTCCTCGACTTTCACGTTCAGCGCCTTCGCCAGTTTCAACGCGGCAGCAATCGACGGGGTATTCAGCCCGCGCTCGACCTTGGACAGATAACTCTTGGTCATGCCGGATTTTTCGGCCAGCGCTTCAAGGGTTACACCAAGTTTTTTTCTCAATAATTTCAAACGGATAGACATGCGCGGCGGTTATTCCAGCAAGGAAGCGACGATTTGTGCTTGCCAATGACACTTTGTGTCATATAGCCTCTTCCGTGTCATTTGCAATCACCCAAAGGACACAGACATGGCCAAGACATTAGCACTACCCAAAGACCAACTGGTCAAGCAAGCGCTGACCCAGATGCAAAAAAGTCTGGCGGATAATACGTGGACGGACCGGCAAAAGCTGGCCCTGACCTGCCGGATTCTGTTCGAGAACGGTCACGACTCCGGTCTTGCCGGGCAAATCACCGCCCGTGGCCCGCAGCCCGGCACCTATTACACTCAGCAACTGGGCCTGGGTTTCGACGAAATCACCGCGAGCAATCTGCTGCTGGTCAACGAGGATCTGGAAGTCCTTGAAGGTCACGGGATGGCCAACCCCGCCAACCGTTTCCACAGCTGGGTATACCGCGCTCGCCCGGATGTGAACTGCATCATTCACACCCACCCGACGCACGTCGCGGCGCTGTCGATGCTAGAGGTGCCGCTGCAGATTTCCCACATGGACCTCTGCCCGCTGTACGACGACTGCGCGTTTCTCGAAGGTTGGCCGGGCGTGCCGGTGGGCAATGAAGAAGGTGAGCTGATTGCCGGTGCGCTGGGCGACAAACGCGCGATCCTGCTTTCGCACCACGGTCAGCTGTCGACCGGTACGACGATTGAAGAAGCCTGTGTCATCGCCCAATTGATCGAACGCGCGGCCAAGCTGCAACTGCTGGCGATGTCGGCGGGCACGATCAAACCGATCATCCCTGAACTGGGCCGTGAGGCGCATGACTGGATCGCCAAGCCGAAACGCCACGCCGCCGCCTTCAACTACTACGCCCGGCAGAACCTGCGCCAACACGCTGATTGCCTGAACTGAACCCTGCTACAGAGAGATTCCCATGTCCACTATTCACGGCATCATCGGCTACACCATCACACCGTTCGGCACCAACGGCGAAGGGCTGGATCTGCCGGCACTCGGTCAATCGATCGATCGCCTGATCGACAGCGGCGTCCACGCCATCGCCCCACTGGGCAGCACCGGCGAAGGCGCTTACCTGAGCGATGCCGAGTGGGATCAGGTTGCCGAGTTCAGCCTCCAGCATGTGGCCAAACGCGTGCCGACCATTGTCAGCGTGTCCGACCTGACCACCGCCAAAGCCGTACGCCGCGCGCAATTCGCCGAAGCCCACGGCGCCGATGTGGTGATGGTGCTGCCGGCCTCGTACTGGAAACTCACCGAGGCGGAAATCCTCGCCCACTACCGCGCCATCGGCGAGCGCATCGGCGTGCCGATCATGCTCTACAACAACCCGGCCACCAGCGGCACCGACATGTCGGTGGATTTGATTCTGCGCATCGTCAATGCCGTGGAAAACGTGACCATGGTCAAGGAGAGCACCGGCGATATTCAGCGCATGCACAAGCTGCAATTGCTCGGCGAAGGTCAGGTGCCGTTCTACAACGGCTGCAATCCGCTGGCGCTGGAAGCGTTTGCTGCCGGGGCGAAAGGCTGGTGCACGGCGGCGCCGAACCTGATCCCGCAGTTGAATCTGGATCTTTATGACGCGGCCATGGCCGGCGATCTGGATCGGGCGCGGGATCTGTTCTATCGCCAATTGCCGCTGCTGGATTTCATCCTCAAGGGTGGTCTGCCGGCGACGATCAAGGCCGGATTGCGGCAGACCGGTCTGGAGGTGGGCGATCCGCGCTTGCCGGTTTTCCCGTTGAGTGAAGCGGGCCAAACCCAGCTGCAAACAATCCTCAAGACCCTGCGCTGATCTCACTGCAATGTACAAAAACCTGTGGGAGCGAGCTTGCTCGCGAAGGCGTCAGTTCAGTCAACATCGATGTTGAGTAAACGACCGCTTTCGCGAGCAAGCTCGCTCCCACAGGGGATTTTGGTGGATTTGAAAGTGAGGTCAGAGAACCGGCAAAGTCTTGTCCTTGATCACTTTGCTCGGTCCGTTCGCCTTCACACTGGCAATGCCTTTATCGCACGCCGCCTCCGATGAATACGCCTCGCTGCTGCCGATGACCTGATGATTGGCGGCTTTCAGATTGAAGTACGGATGGCCGTCCTTCGTCGACTTCTTCTCGTAGCGCTCATCCAACGGGCTGTTGGTCTGCACCGCCGCGATGCCGCCGTCGGCCGCTGCGCGAGTGGTGTACAGCTCGCTGGTCAGAATCGTTTCGGCATTCGCCGCTTTCAACACGAACCTGAACTGGCCGTTGCTGCTTTTACTGAGTTCGTACCATCCGGACATGCTCGTTGCTCCTTGGCGATTGAGAGATTTCGCGCTTCAGAGTAAAGACCAATCCTGATTATCTGTCGCCTGTACCGGCCCCTTCGCGAGCAGCCTCGCTCCCACATTTGAGCGCATTCCAGTTGGAGAACGCGGTCGAAAGTGGGAGCGAGCCTGCTCGCGAATGAGGCAACTCGGTGTCAGTTATTTCACCACTGCGCGTACCACCGAAAGCTCCGGCGCACTCACCCGCCGTTGACTCAGATAGCGCGTACAACTCACCCGCAGGAACGAGGCAAAATTCACCACTTCGCCGCGATAATCCATCACCTCTTCATACAGCTTGGCGATCAGTTGGTTGGTGGTCATGCCGTCGACCTCGGCGATTTCGCTGAGGATGTCCCAGAACTGATTCTCCAGGCGCAACGTCGTCACTACGCCGCAGATGCGCAGCGAGCGCGAGCGTGACTCGTAGAGAATCGGATCGGCCTTGACGTAGAGCTCGCACATCGGCGAATCCTCGTTACAGGGTGATTTTGGTGCCGAGCAAACCGAGGAACCCGGCCAGCCAGTTCGGATGCGCCGGCCATGCCGGGGCTGTGGCCAGATTGCCTTGAACGTGGCCGTCCGTCACTGGAATGTGGATGTACGTACCGCCCGCCAGTCGCACTTCCGGTGCGCAGGCCGGATAGGCGCTACATTCGCGGCCTTCCAGAACGCCCGCCGCTGCCAGCATTTGCGCACCGTGGCAGACCGCAGCAATCGGTTTGCCGGCCTTGTCAAAGGCGCGTACCAGTTCGAGGACTTTTTCGTTCAGGCGCAGGTATTCCGGCGCACGCCCGCCGGGGATCAACAGCGCGTCGTAATCGGCTTCTCTGACCTTGGCGAAGTCGAAGTTGAGGGCGAACAGGTGACCGGGCTTTTCGCTGTAGGTCTGGTCGCCTTCGAAGTCATGGATCGCGGTGCGTACGGTCTGGCCAGCGGCCTTGTCCGGGCACACGGCATGGACGGTGTGACCGACCATTTGCAGGGCCTGGAACGGCACCATCACTTCGTAGTCTTCGACGTAATCGCCAACCAGCATCAGGATTTTTTTCGCGGCCATGGGGAGGACTCCTCTGGAGAATGCTTGGGAGTGTTCAAGGTAGACCTTATCCAGCGGCTCGGGTAACAACCGGCTACTACCTGAGACCGTGTCATCGTTCTTCGCGAGCAAGCTCGCTCCCACAGAAGGAATGCATTCCACATGTGGGAGCGAGCTTGCTCGCGAAGGGGCCCTGAAACTGTACGCCTAAGTCCGTGCCTAGCTGTAACAGCCCGAACACCACGGATTATGGCTAGATGAGGAAACCTTTCTACCATCCCAACATCTGGTCCCCCATCATGTCCTCGCGCGAAAACACCGGCATGGCCCTCGGCCTGCTCGGCGTGGTGATTTTCAGCCTTACCCTGCCCTTCACCCGCATCGTGGTGCAGGAACTGCACCCGCTGCTCAACGGTTTGGGTCGCGCGTTGTTCGCGGCGATTCCGGCAGCGTTGCTGTTGTTGTGGCGCCGCGAGAAGTGGCCGAGCTGGCAGCAAGTCAAAGGCCTGAGCCTGGTGATCGCCGGGGTGATTCTGGGTTTTCCGGTGTTGTCGGCGTGGGCCATGCAAACCTTGCCGGCGTCCCACGGTGCGCTGGTCAACGGCCTGCAACCGTTGTGCGTGGCGCTGTATGCCGCGTGGTTGTCCCATGAACGCCCGTCCAAAGCCTTCTGGGCCTGCGCGGCGTTGGGCAGTGCGTTGGTACTCGGTTATGCGTTGTATACCGGTGCTGGCAGTATTCAGGCGGGTGATCTGCTGATGCTCGGCGCAATTGCGGTCGGTGGTCTGGGTTACGCCGAAGGTGGCCGGTTGGCCAAGGAGATGGGGGGCTGGCAGGTTATCTGCTGGGCGCTGGTGCTGTCGACGCCGCTGTTGATCGGGCCGGTGTGGTATCTGGCGCTGCAACATCACGGTGCCGTGTCGACGAAAACCTGGTGGGCGTTTGGCTATGTCGCGCTGTTTTCGCAGTTTCTTGGATTCTTTGCGTGGTACGCCGGGCTGGCCATGGGCGGCATTGCCCGGGTCAGTCAGATCCAGTTGCTGCAGATCTTCTTCACCATTGCGTTTTCGGCGCTGTTCTTTGGTGAACATGTCGAGCCGATTACCTGGGTGTTTGCGTGTGGCGTGATTGCAACGGTCATGCTCGGTCGTAAAACCGCGGTGCGCCCGGCGCAACCTGCCACAGCTTGAACACATAACCTTGTAGGAGCTGCGGCACGCTGCGATCTTTTGATCTTGTTTTTTTAAGATCAAAAGATCGCAGCGTACCGCAGCTCCTACAGGGACCGAGTCAGGCGAGATAGCCATCCGCGCGCAGCAAGGTTTCCAGGCAGTGTTCGCTGATGTGGTAGAAGGCCTTCAACTCTTCGATCTTCACCAACAACTGCGCCGGGTCCACCGGCTCAGCGCGTTTTACCGCGAGAATCATCTTGTTCTTGTTGGTGTGATCCAGCGAGATGAACTCGAACACTTTGGTCTCGTATCCGCAGGCTTCCAGGAACAGCGCACGCAAGCTATCGGTGACCATTTCCGCTTGCTGACCGAGGTGCAAACCGTATTGCAGCATCGGTTTGAGCAGCGCCGGGCTCTGGATCTGCAGGCGGATCTGTTTGTGGCAGCACGGCGAGCACATGATGATCGACGCGCCTGAGCGGATGCCGGTGTGGATCGCGTAGTCGGTGGCGATGTCGCAGGCATGCAGGGCGATCATCACGTCCAGCTCGCTCGGCGCCACGCTGCGCACATCACCGCACTTGAACACCAGCCCCGGATGGTCGAGCTTCGCGGCGGCAGCATTGCACAGGTTGACCATTTCTTCACGCAGCTCGACGCCAGTGACCTCACCCTCGGCCTTCAAGGTGTTGCGCAGGTAATCGTGAATCGCGAACGTCAAATAGCCTTTGCCCGAACCGAAATCCGCCACGCGCACCGGTTTGTCCAGCGCCAGCGGCGACGTGGTCAGGGCGTGGCTGAACACTTCGATGAACTTGTTGATCTGCTTCCACTTGCGCGACATCGCCGGGATCAGCTCATGTTGCGCGTTGGTCACGCCCAAGTCTTTGAGGAACGGTCGGCTCAACTCGAGAAAACGGTTTTTCTCGCGGTTGTGCTCGGCGGACGGAGCTTCGCGCAATTGCTGAGGTTTGCTTTTGAACAGCGAAGGCTTGCCCTTTTTGCTGTATTCGAGCTGGGCTTCGTCAGTTACCGCGAGTAAATGGGCATTTTTGAAAGACGCTGGCAGTAACGCGGCAATCGTCGCCACGCCTTCGTTCAGCGGCAGGTTTTTGGTGATGTCGCGGGTTTTGTAGCGATAGACGAACGACAGATTCGGCTGCGCTTTGACCGTCACCGGTTTGATGATGACTCGCTGCAAATCCACCTCTTCGCCGACGTACTTGGCCAGCACCAGTTTGATGAAGCCGTTCTGTTCGAGGCTGGTTTGCAGCAGCTCGATGAACTGGGCGTGGTGATCGGGCGCGGGTTTGGTGGCAGGGGCAGTAACGGACATGAAAAAGCGGCCTCGGACGGGCGAAATCGGGAATGGCGGGTATTTTAGGGGGGATGGGGGTTGGGGACACGCTCTTATTTACCGAACGGTTCGTAAAGCGGCCCTCACCCTAGCCCTCTCCCAGAGGTAGAGGGGACTGACCGAGGTGTTTTCACGAGTTACGCCGACCTGAAATAACGAGCCGAACTCAGGTATTAAAAGCATCAAATCAAACAATCATCTGTTAATCCATAATCGACTCGTTGTCTCAGGTCGATGTCGGGCGCAAGACAGCGCGGTCGGCCCCCTCTCCCTCTGGGAGAGGGCTGGGGTGAGGGTTTGTCTTACCCCAGCACAATCAACCGATTCGGCAACTCATTCCTCACCTGCGTCACCGGCACATGAACCTTCAGCAATTCCCCACACGCCTCGATACACGTCACAAATCCTTCCAGCGTGCGCCCCTGCCTGACCTGCTCGGTAAACGCCGCCACAATCGCATCCCAGCTCTTGTTATCCAGCCGCTTGGAAATCCCCTCATCCACCAGAATCTCCACATACCGCTCAGCTTCACACACAAAAATCAGCATGCCGGTGCTGCCCACGGTGTGGTGCAGGTTCTGCTCGAGAAACTGCCGCCGCGCCAGGTTCGAGGCGCGCCAATGCCGCACGCGGCGCGGGATCAGGTGGGTGGTGATTTTCGGTAAACGAAACAGCAGGCACAGCACGATAAACGCGCCCCACTGCACCAGCAGCAAGCTGTGCATGGTCAACCACCCGGTCAGGTAGTGCACGACGCCCGGCACCACCAGTGCCAAGAGACTCGCCCACAACAGCGGGATATACGCGTAGTCATCGGCGCGCGCCGCGAGCACCGTGACCAGTTCGGCGTCGGTATCGCGCTCGACCCGGGCAATCGCCTCGGCCACTTTGCGTTGTTCGTGTTCGGTCAGTAATGCCATGTTGAAAAGTGCCTGCTCATTATTCTTCTGATATCACCAGCCGCCGGACGAACCACCGCCGCCGAAACTGCCCCCGCCGCCGCTGAAGCCGCCGCCTCCACCGCCGCCGCCAAATCCACCGCCACCGCCAAAGCCGCCCCCTCCTCCGGAGCCACCCCGGCCGGCAGGCAGGATACCGAGCATCTGGCAGACAAACACCGTCAGGATGAACAACATCACCAAAAACACGAACAATCCAGGATGCCGCGAGATGAAATCATCGGACGGATCACCGCTGGACTCATACACCGTCGACGGCTCATCCAGCGGATTGCCACCGAGCACCACCAGCATCGCCGCCACGCCGTCGCTGATGCCTTTGCTGAAATTGCCGCTCTTGAATGCAGGAGTGATGACTTGATGAATGATCACTGAAGTCTGCGCATCGGTCAGCCGGTCTTCCAGGCCGTAGCCGACTTCGATGCGCAGTTTGCGCTCATCACGGGCGACGATCAGCAGCGCGCCGTTGTTCTTGTCCTTTTGCCCGATAGCCCAGTGCCGCCCGAGCTGAACGCCGAAGTCCTCAATGGTCGTGCCTTGCAGATCCGGCAGCGTGACCACGACCAGTTGCTCGCCGGTCGCCTGTTCGTGGGCCTGCAACTGCTGGCTCAGTTGCGCGCGCACCGACGGCTCGAGCATCTGCGCTTCGTCCACCACCCGCCCGCTCAGCGCCGGGAACGTCAACTCGGCCCGGGCGCTGACGGCGAACAGCCACAGCATCAGCACCAGGCCCATTTTCAACACGCGCATGGACAACCTCGAATCAGAATTTCACTTCCGGGGCCTTTTCCGCGCCGGGCGTGGTGGCCTCGAAGGTTTCGCGGATCGGCAGATCGCTGTACATCACGCTGTGCCAGAGACGACCGGGGAAGGTACGAATCTCGGTGTTGTATTTCTGCACCGCCAGAATGAAGTCGCGGCGCGCCACGGCGATGCGATTTTCCGTGCCCTCAAGTTGCGATTGCAGGGCGAGGAAGTTCTGGTTGGCTTTCAGATCCGGATACCGCTCGGACACCACCATCAACCGGCTCAAAGCACCGGTCAGTTGATCCTGCGCCTGCTGGAACTGCTTGAGCTTTTCGGGATTGTCGAGAGTGCTGGCGTCGACCTGTATCGACGTGGCTTTCGCCCGTGCCTCGATCACTGCGGTCAGCGTTTCCTGCTCGTGAGCTGCATAACCTTTCACCGTTTCCACCAGATTGGGGATCAGGTCGGCGCGCCGCTGGTACTGGTTCTGCACCTGGCCCCATGCGGCTTTGGCCTGTTCGTCGAGGGTCGGGATATTGTTGATGCCGCACGCGGTCAACAGCGTGGCCAGCACCAGCAGTGTGGCGACCTGCAAACGCGAGCGATTGGTTGGGCTTACATTCATCGCAGTGATGCTCCTTGGCACATATCATTATAAAAACCGAGCGCGAAACATTCTCAGCGGGCTCTTGGGGCATAATCGGCCGCGTCGCTGGATTACGACGGGGCAATGGGCTAAAAAGTGCCCTGCGTGATCATGCGGCCAAGTGTCGGCTGCCGTTTTTGGCTCTGTTTCTTTGAGCCCGTACCCGAACAACAATAGTCGCTCCCTAAATTTTGGCTGGCCGGCGTTGCATTGCCGCTTGGGCCCTTGAGAAAACTATTCATGAAGAAGCTGTGTTTGCTGGGTCTGTTCGTCAGCCTGGCCAGTCATCAAGTATTGGCCGCCACGACCCCGGTACCCCTGGAAAACAAGGACGCGTTCATCAGTAACCTGATGAGCCAAATGACCCTCGATGAAAAGATCGGCCAACTGCGCCTGATCAGCATCGGCCCGGAAATGCCCCGCGAACTGATCCGCAAAGAGATCGCCGCTGGCAACATCGGCGGCACGTTCAACTCGATCACCCGCCCGGAAAACCGGCCGATGCAGGACGCTGCGATGCGCAGCCGCCTGAAGATTCCGATGTTTTTCGCGTACGACGTGATCCACGGTCACCGTACGATTTTCCCGATTCCGCTGGCCCTCGCCTCGAGCTGGGACATGGACGCCATCGGCCAGTCCGGTCGTGTTGCCGCCAAGGAAGCCGCTGCCGACAGCCTCGACATCACCTTCGCGCCGATGGTCGACATCTCCCGCGACCCGCGTTGGGGCCGCAGTTCCGAAGGTTTCGGTGAAGACACCTACCTGACCTCGCGCATTGCCGGCGTGATGGTTCGCGCCTATCAGGGCGCCACCCCGAGCGCGGCTGACAGCATCATGGCCAGCGTCAAGCACTTCGCCCTGTACGGCGCGGTCGAGGGCGGTCGCGACTACAACACCGTCGACATGAGTCCGGTGAAGATGTACCAGGATTACCTGCCACCGTACCGCGCCGCGATTGATGCCGGCGCCGGCGGTGTGATGGTTGCGCTGAACTCGATCAACGGCATTCCGGCCACGGCCAACACCTGGCTGATGAACGATCTGCTGCGCAAGGACTGGGGCTTCAAAGGCCTGGCGGTCAGCGACCACGGCGCGATCTTCGAACTGATCAAGCACGGCGTCGCTCGCGATGGACGTGAAGCGGCGAAGCTGGCGATCAAGGCCGGCATCGACATGAGCATGAACGACACCCTCTATGGCAAAGAACTGCCGGGGCTGCTCAAGGCCGGCGAGATCGAACAGAAAGACATCGACAACGCCGTGCGTGAAGTGCTTGCAGCCAAGTACGACATGGGCCTGTTCAAGGACCCGTACCTGCGCATCGGCAAGGCTGAAGATGATCCGGCCGACACCTACGCCGAGAGCCGTCTGCACCGCGCCGAGGCCCGTGAAGTCGCGCGTCGCAGCATGGTATTGCTGAAGAACCAGAACGAAACCCTACCGCTGAAGAAAGACGCGAAAGTCGCGCTGGTCGGCCCGCTGGCCAAAGCGCCGATCGACATGATGGGCAGTTGGGCTGCCGCCGGGCGCCCTGCGCAATCGGTAACGCTGTTCGATGGCATGAGTTCTGTGATCGGCAACAAATCGAACCTGATCTACGCCCGTGGCGCCAATATCACCAGCGACAAGAAGGTGCTCGACTACCTGAATTTCCTCAACTTCGATGCGCCGGAAGTGATCGATGACCCGCGCCCGGCCAACGTGCTGATTGAGGAAGCAGTGAAAGCTGCCAAGGACGCTGACGTGATCGTTGCAGCGGTCGGTGAATCCCGTGGCATGTCCCACGAATCCTCCAGCCGCACCGACCTGAACATCCCGGAAAGCCAGCGCGAGCTGATCCGTGCGCTGAAAGCCACCGGCAAACCGCTGGTATTGGTGCTGATGAACGGCCGCCCACTGACCATTCTCGAAGAGAACCAGTCGGCTGACGCGATTCTGGAAACCTGGTTCAGCGGCACCGAGGGCGGCAACGCTATCGCCGATGTGCTGTTCGGCGATTACAACCCGTCGGGCAAACTGCCGGTGACCTTCCCGCGCTCCGTGGGCCAGAT
>Ga0157369_10001206_pt1 | contig 32203 bp, 31 predicted proteins | sample C25metaG_FD_113461 | JGI IMG/M metagenome (GOLD analysis project Ga0157369, IMG submission 113461) | Corn rhizosphere microbial communities from Kellogg Biological Station, Michigan, USA - C2-5 metaG | ecosystem: Host-associated > Plants > Roots > Rhizosphere > Soil | place: USA: Michigan... | reverse complement strand
TTGAACGCGTGCCAGTAGAGCTTGGGCACGGTCACGCCGAGCCTGCGGATCGCGATGATGTCGGAATAGGCCTTCTTCTGCAGCTCGGCCACGGTCGTGATCTTGCCGTCGAGCACGACACGTTTGGACCCGTCATATTCCGGCCCGTTGGGCGAACCACGCCTGAGCGGGAGCAGCGCCTGGAACGGTGGCGCGAAGCCGGTATCGGTCGAGATGTCGTGGATCGGCGGCGCTTCATAGGCGCGGCGCGCGTCCGAGAGCGGTATCCAAACCAGTACCGCGGAGCAGATCAGCCCGGCAAAACCCCAGCGCCAGCCCGCGCTGTTGTTGTTGCGCAGCGCGGATGCGAGCCAGAACAGTCCTGCAAACAGCCCAACCAGTCCGACCGCCACGGCGGGCGCCAGGATTTTGAAGCCGGTCAGGTAATTCCAGTAGCCCAGCCGCGTGCCGGCCGAGGCCGTGATCGCGATCAGAAAGCCCACCACGAACGCGCCGAGAGAAATCCGCGCGGCGATCGACCGGTAAGGCATGTGCTCCGCAGGTGGGTTAGGCCGCTACGGTGGGGAGCTTGTACTTGCCGAAGCGTTCGCGCAATGCGGTCTTTTGGATCTTGCCGGTCGCCGTGTGCGGGATGTCATCGACAAACACGACATCGTCGGGCATCCACCATTTGGCGATCTTGCCATTGAGATAGCCGAGGACCTCCTCGCGCGAGACTTGCTGCCCCGATTTCGCCACGATCACCAGAAGCGGCCGCTCGTCCCATTTCGGGTGATAGACGCCGATCACCGCGGCTTCGGCCACCGCCGGGTGGCCGACCGCGATGTTCTCGATCTCGATGGAAGAAATCCATTCGCCGCCGGACTTGATCACGTCCTTGGCGCGGTCGGTGATGGTCATGTAGCCGTCGGGGTCGAGGGTCGCCACATCGCCGGTGTCGAACCAGCCATGAGCGTCGAACGCATCCGCGCCCTCGCCACGAAAATACGACTTCGCGATCGACGGCCCGCGGACCTTGAGGCGCCCGAACGCCACGCCGTCGCGCGGCAACTCCTTGTCGTCATCATCGACGATCTTCATCTCGACGCCGAACGGCGCGTGGCCCTGCTTGCACTTGTAATCGAGCTGCTGCTCGTAAGGCCTGGTGTCGATACCGGGCTTGAGCGTGCCCATGGTGCCGAGCGGACTGAGCTCGGTCATGCCCCAGGCATGGATGACCGTGATGCCGTATTTCTTCTCGAACGCCTCGATCATCGAGCGCGGCGCGGCCGATCCGCCGATCACCACGCGTTTCATATCTGGCAGTGTCTTTCCCGTCTTCTCGAGATATTGCAGCAGCGCGAGCCACACCGTCGGCACGGCCGCCGTCATCGTCACGTGTTCGTTGGTGAGCAGCTCGCAGACGGAATCGCCGTCGAGCTTCGGCCCCGGCATCACGAGCTTCGCGCCGACCATCGGTGCCGAAAACGCCATCGCCCAGGCGTTCGCATGGAACATCGGCACGATCGGAAGAACGGTGTCGCAGGACCTGAGCGCCATGGCGTCCGCCTGCGCGACGATCAGCGCGTGCAGCACGTTGGAGCGGTGGGAATAGAGCACGCCCTTCGGATTGCCGGTGGTGCCCGACGTGTAGCAGAGGCCGCAGGCCGTGTTCTCATCGAACTCGCGCCAGGGGAAATCCTCATCCCCGCCGGCGATGAACTCCTCATAGGCAACGAGATTGGGGATGTTGGCCTTCGGCAGATTGGCGGTGTCGGTCAGGCACACGAAAAGCTCGATCGACGGGATGCGCGGCGCGATCTCTTCGACAAGCTTGGCGAAGGTGATGTCGAAGAACATGACTTTGTCTTCGGCGTGATTGGCGATGTAGGCGACCTGGTCCGGAAACAGGCGCGGGTTCAGCGTGTGATAGATCGCGCCAATGCCGGTGATGCCGTACCACGCTTCGAGATGGCGGTGCGTATTCCAGGCGAGCGTTGCCACGCGGTCGCCGGGACGGATGCCGAGGCGGTCGAGCGCATGCGCCACTTTCCGCGAGCGTTTGGCGACCTCACGATAGTTCGTCCGGACGATCGGCCCTTCGACCGAGCGGCTCACGACCTCCCGGTTGCCGTGATAAAGCGCGGCGTGATCGATGATCTTGTGGACCAGCAACGGCCAGTCCTGCATCAGCCCAAACATGGTTTCAGCCCCGATATCCTTCCGCCATCATAGGAACGCTCCCGCTGCGCGGCAACGCGCGGATTCCAGGGCAGGATACGCGGTTCGAGCCTCTCCGGATCAGTCCCGGGCTACACGCCGGCACTTGGTGGCGCCGCCGGTCGTTCCGTTGCTGGAACTGGAGCTGGGCCAGATTCCGATGCAGAACGCGTCGCGCGGATTGGCGGTCCAGTTGCCCATGCCATATTCGCTGCCGAACCCGCCCACGACCACCTGCGTATCCGTCCAGCTCTGATAGAGGATGGTCACGCCGTTGCAGTCATTCGTGCCGCAGAAGCCGGCGTTCCACGGGAATCCGTCGGTGCCCGGCGCATCCGCATTCCAGTCCGAGAACACGAGATAGGGCGAATCCGTGTTCTGGCCCATCAGGCCATCGGGCGCCGCGCCGAAGCCCGTGCCCGTGATGGTGATTGTCAGATCAACGCCGCTGCCCGATGTGGTTATCGATGTGATATGCGGCACGCCGTCAACTTTGTGGCCGACGCGTCCGCCCCACGCATCGACATTGCCTGCGGTCTGGTTGTAGAGCGCGATGCGCAGCCCGTCGCCGTCATTCGCCGCGATGCCGGTCACCGTGATGGAGGTATCGGACCACGCCGTCACATTGATGGTTTCCTGATGCGGCTGGCTGGCGAGATCGGCCACCTGGAGCTGCAGCGGCGTGCAGGCGTCGCAGGGGATGCCGGCGGGCGCTGCGCCGAAATTCGTGCCCGTGATGACGGCCGTGTAGTTCCCGGCGCTTCCGCTCAGCGCCACGTCGCTGATCTTCGGGATATGTGTCCCCGCCGCGGCCGGCAAAGCGAACAGGCCCAAGGCGAGAACTGCGCCAAAGCCGCGCCAAATCGAACGCCAAATCGAACGACCGTCCATCTACTCCTCCACCTGCACGTCTGGCGTGAAGTGTGGTCCATTTTCACGACACTTGGAATGCAGATTCGAAAGGTGCGCTTTACGGGCCGCCGCGGGCAGGCGAAGGTCGGTGCGGGGACTGAAGGGGCTCGGCGTTGCCGATATGATCGTTCATGGCTGAAACGGCTCCGAAGCTCAAATTTCTCGACACCGCGCTCTATATGCTGGCCACCGGACTTGGTATCCGCTGGATCGCGGTTGCGGCGGCAGTCGGACCGGCCTCGCTGCTGCTTTGGGCGCTGGCGCTGTTTGTGTTCTTCATCCCGCTCGCCGTGGCCGTGGCGGAGCTGACGGCGCGCTACGAAGCCGAGGGTGGCATCTACGCATGGGCGCGCGACGGCATCGGTCCGCTCGCAGGCTTCATCTGCGGCTGGTTCTACTGGATCGCGCTGATGCCCTATTTCGCCAGCATCCTCTACTTCCTGAGTGGGCTGCTGATCGCAGCTGTTGGCGGCGATCCCAAGGACACGGTCCTATACATATCGATTTCCGTCACGATCTCGTTGCTGGTCACGGCCGTGCAAGCCTTCGGTCTGAAATACGGAAAGTGGCCGCCCAATATCGGCATCATCGGGGGTTGGGTCGTCGTCTTCATCATCGTCGGCATGGGGGTGGTGCTTTGGTTCGGCGGTCGCAGTGCCACGGATTTCGCGCACGCGTCCTATAAGCTCCCGATGAATTTCGACACCGCGATCCTGTGGGGAACGATCGTGTTTGCCTATTCCGGACTGGAGACGGCGGGCATGTTGCGCAACGACATCGAAGGCGGCATGCGCACGATCGTGCGAGCGCTCGTGATCGTCGGCGTTGGCTCGATCTTCATCTATATCGCCGGCACATCGTCGTTCCTCGTGATCCTGCCGCAGAGCGAACTCACGCGGCTGGGCGGATTTCCCGACGCGCTGCGCACAGGCCTCGACCATGTCGGCCTTGGCCGTTACGCGCCTGTGGTGATCGGGCTGTTCGCGCTTTCGATGCTCGGCTCGTTCGTGGCCTGGTTCGGTGTCGGCGCGCGCCTGCCCTTCGCTGCCGGTATCGATGCTTTCCTTCCGGCGGTGTTCGCCAAGCGCAATCCCAGGACCGGCGCGCCGGTGCCGGCGATCCTCCTGCAAGCGGGGTTGATGATCGGCATAGCGATACTGAGCCAGGCCGGTTCGAGCGTCGCCGGTGCCTACGACTTCCTGGTCGCGATGGCGGTTCTGGGTTCGACCATCCCGTATCTCTTCATGTTCTGGGTTCACATCAAGACGGCGAACATGCCGCCCATTCCCGGCGCCTGGGCACCGCCTGGCGGAAAGCGAATGACGCTTCTCCTCGGCTGGGTCGGCATGGCGTCGAGCTTTGTCGCGATCGTCTGTTCGATGGTGCCGAGTTCGTCCGATCCAAACCCGGCATGGGCGTTTCTCAAGATCGTCATCTCCACGCTGGTGACGCTCGGTGCGGGGCTTCTCGTCTACTGGGCAGCGGCACGCCGGCGCGCGCTGGCCGCCGCTGCCTGATTTGCGGGTTCCGCGCGATTTGCTAGACAATGCCGTGTCTTTCGAGGGGGCTGTGATGCGTAGGGCTGTTTCGGGTTTCGGATTGGCATGTCTGCTCGCGTTCAGTGCGAACGCAGCGCCCGCAACCCCCGATCAGGATCTCGCGGCATTCGCCAATGGCGGATTGGTCGAACACGTCAGCTCCGAATATGGCGGCAGCTGGCGAGGCATCTTCCTGCTCGACGAGAACGCCAGCACCGGCTGGGCAACCGAGAAGGGCGCGAAGGGTCCGTTCGAGATCGTGCTGTCCTTGCCGGAGAAATCCGAAATCCGCGCAATCGCGTTCGACACGGCGTCCGTCGAAAAGCCGGAGCGTTCGGCAAAGGTTGTGGACGTACTGATCTCCGATACGTCCGCGACCGAGGGCTTCAAGCCGCTTGCGAGCGTGACCTTGAAAGCGGCAGACGGGCAGCGCTTTCCGGCGTCCGGCACGGGCCGCTGGATCAAGCTTGTCGTCAAAAGCAATGGCGGCGACGCCGAATACACCGAGATGATGGGTTTCCATGCGTTCGGAAAAGCGTTGACCAGCACACCGCTGCAGAGCGTGTCGGGCACTTACAGCAGCGCGACTTTCGGCGACTTCCATCTGATGCAGGCCGGTGCGCAGCTTAGCGGCTGCTATGAGCACGACGGCGGCTTGGTGCAGGGTGGCCTTGAAGCGCATCTGATGCGTCTGACCTGGACACAGGGCGGCGGTAAGTCGGGCCCCGCGATCATGGTGCAGGCGCGCGACGGAAAGAGCTTCAAAGGTTTCTGGGCGGATTCGGGCAGCAATGACTGGCACCCCGATTGGGACCTGAAGAAGATCAGTGACAAGGTCGGTTCCTGCCCGCACTGGAACGTGAAGGTCAATGTCGTCGCCGACGATCTGGCGAGCGCGGGGCGCGTGCGTCTTTATGGAATCAATTTCGACAGCGACAGCGATCATCTGCGCGCCGATGCGAAGCCTGCCGTCGATCAGCTGCTCGATGCGCTGAAGAAAAATTCCGCTTGGAAAGTGACCGTCGAAGGCCACACCGATTCCACCAGCACCGCCGCGCACAATCTGGACCTCAGCAAGCGCCGCGCGGACGCGGTGAAAGCCGCGCTGGTCGCGGGTGGCATCGACGCCGCACGGCTTTCGACGCAAGGGTTGGGCCAGACAAAGCCGGTCGCGCCGAACACCACGGAGGTTGGCCGCGCGCAGAACCGCCGCGTCGAGATCGCAAAGCAGTAGTGCGGTGAGCGACTCCCTCGAAGCCTTTGGCTACAAGCAGGAGCTCAAACGCTCGCTGAGCCTGTCCGATCTTCTGGTCTATGGCCTCATCTTCATCAGCCCAACGGCGCCCATCGCCGTGTTCGGCATCGTGTACAACGCTGCGAAGGGCATGGTGCCGCTCGTCTATGTGATCGGGCTGGTGGCGATGGTGTTCACGGCGCTCTCCTACATGGCGATGAGCCGCGCCTTTCCGATCGCGGGATCGGTCTATGCCTATGCCGGACGCAGCATCGGCGCGTTTGCGGGCTTCATCGCCGGCTGGGCGATGCTGCTCGATTATCTTCTGTTGCCCACGCTCACCTTTGTCGTCTGCGCGATTGCGATGAAGACGATGATCCCCGGCATTCCGGGCTGGGCCTGGGTTGTGGGATTGCTCGCCTTCGCAACACTGATCAACTATCTGGGCATCGAAATAACGGCGCGGATCAATGCCGTTCTGCTGGTCCTGCAATTGATCGTGCTCGTGATTTTCACCGGCGCCGGTGTGTGGGCGCTGATGCACCATGTAGGCGGCGTGCAAGTGACGTTGCTGCCGTTCTACAATCCGGCGGTGCTGACGCCGACGCTCGTTTTCAGCGCGCTGTCGCTCGCCGTGCTGAGCTTCCTTGGCTTCGATGCGATCTCGACGATGGCGGAGGAATCGAAGGACGGCGCAGGCGCCATCGGCCGCGCAACGATCCTGTCGCTCTGTCTGTCGGCCGCGCTTTTCGTGGCGCAGACTTATGTCGCGGCGCTGTTCGCGCAAGGCCGGACCGGCTTTCCGCCCGGCGATCAGACCGATGCCGCGTTCTACAACATCGCCGCGATGATCGGCGGCACGCCGCTCAAATTCCTCGCCGCGGTTCCGGGTATCCTGTTCGGTGCCTTTGCGGGCGCGCTGGTGGCGCAGGCCTCGACGGCGCGGCTGATGTTCAGCATGGCGCGCGATGGCAAGCTGCCGCGCTTCCTCGCCCATGTGCATCCGGAGCGCAAGGTGCCGGAGAATGCGATCTTCGTGGTCGCGGCGATCACGCTGGTGCTCGGTATCGCGCTGGTCGACAGGCTCGAACTGCTCACCTCGATGGTCAGCTTCGGCGCGCTGCTCGGCTTCCTGCTGCTGCATGTGTCGGTGGTAATGCACTTCATCGTGCGCCAGAAAAGCCGCGACTGGCTGCGCCACCTGATCGCGCCGATGGTCGGCTTTGCGATCGTGGCCTACGTGCTCTGGAACGCCGAGGCCAACGCCAAGACTGCGGGTCTTGTGTGGGTGGGAGTGGGATGCGTGATTTACATAGCTCTCAGGTTTTTGCGCAAAGAGCCGCAGGCCGGGTCGCTTCCGCTCTGATAGTCTGATACCGGTTTCGACGATTTTCCGGCGGTGACCCATGCCTCTTTCCAATTCCCAGATGCGCGATGTGCAGTCGGTTCTGCACCCCTATACCAACCTGATGAAGCACCGCGAGGCGGGGCCGCTGATCCTCGAATCCGGCAAGGGCTGCCGCGTCTATGACGAGCAGGGCAAGGACTATATCGAGGCGATGGCGGGGCTGTGGTGCACCGCGCTCGGCTGGGGCGAGAACGAACTCGCCGATGTGGCCGCCGAGCAGATGCGCAAGATGGCGTTCGGCCATCTCTTCAGTGGCCGCAGCCACGAGCCGGGCATCGCGCTTGCAGAGAAGCTGAAAGAGATTTCGCCGTTTCCGGCCGGCAAAGTGTTCTTCGCCAATTCCGGATCGGAGGCGAACGACACCCAGGTCAAGCTCGCCTGGTACGCCGCCAATGCGCGCGGCAAGCCGCAGAAAAAGAAAATCCTCTCGCGCGTGAAGGCCTATCACGGCGTGACCTTGGTGGCGGCGAGCCTCACCGGTCTTGTGAACAATCACAAAAGCTTCGACCTGCCGTTCGAGTTCGTGAAATTCGCCGATTGCCCGCACTATTACCGCAACGCCGAAGCCGGCGAGAGCGAGAAGCAGTTCTCCACGCGCATGGCGGCCAATCTCGAAGCGCTCATCCAGCGCGAAGGATCGGACACCATCGCGGCGATGATTGCGGAGCCCGTGCAGGGCGCGGGCGGCGTGATCCTTCCGCCCGAAGGCTATTTCGATGCCATTACCGCGATCCTCGACAAATACGACATTCCGCTGATCGACGACGAGGTCATCACCGGCTTCGGCCGCACCGGCGAGTGGTTCGGCTGCACGACCTACGGCTTCGAACCGGAAAGCATGACCGTCGCCAAGGCGCTGTCGAGCGCGTATCTGCCGATCTCCGCGGTGATCCTCTCGCCCGAACTCTCCGACATCGTCGAGCAGGAGAGCGGCAAGATCGGCACCTTCGGCCACGGCTTCACCTATACCGGCCATCCGGTGGCGGCAGCGGTCGCGCTCAAGACCATCGAGATTTACCAGGCGCGCGATATCGTCGGACATGTGCGCGAGGTGACGCCGCAGTTTGCGAAGCGCCTGCACGCACTCGCCGATCATCCGATGGTCGGCGAAGCCGTCAGCGTGGGCCTGCTCGGCGCCATCGAGTTGGTCGCCGACAAGGCCACGAAGAAGAGCTTCGATCCGACCAAGCAGGTCGCCGCTACCGTGAACGCCTTCGCACTCGAGGAAGGCCTGATCGTGCGTCCGCTCCTCGGCGATCGCATCGCGTTCTGTCCGCCGCTGGTCATCGACGAGGCCGAGATCAACGAACTGTTCGACCGCTTCGAACGGGCGCTGAAGAAGGGCCTCGATTGGGCGACGCGGGAGAAGCTGTTCGATTAGGTCCGGTCACTGAAGCGATTTCCATAAATCAAAAATTGTCATCCCGGCTGAGCGCAGCGAAGGCCGGGATGACAATTGGAGCAACCCCGAAGCTCAGTCAGCGCGCTCCGGGCGCTCGTAGACCAGCCGCTCGCCGTCCCAGATCTCAAAGCCCCGGTGCTCGCGGCTCTTCATGGCGTGGGCGAGGATGCGCGCGTGCTTCTCATCGGGGCAGGGGGCTGAAAACTTGCAGGCCACGCTTCCATCTTCGTGAAGATAGTTGATTTCGTAATTCGGCATAGTCGTCTCCAACAGCAGCTTCTATGCCCCCTGCCGTCTCTTTGTGACGCAGCAATCCTGCGATGTCGAATGACAAAGCCCGCATCAATTTCACGAAATTTCCCAATGTTTCGCGAAACTTACACAATAGAGGGAACCAAAATCGCGCGCGCGACTTTCGGCTATGACCCCGCACAGGAGACGACCATGGCTGGACCCTTCACGCTCGCCCCATTGCCTTACGAGGAAAGCGCTCTCGAACCCACGATCAGCGGGAAAACGATCGGCTTTCATTACAACAAGCATCACAAAACCTATGTCGAGACACTGAACAAGCTCGTCAAAGGCACGCGCTACGCCGACATGAAGCTGGAGGAGGTCGTTCGCACGACCGTGGACCGGACCGGCGATGAACAGAAGATCTTCAACAACGCAGCGCAGGTGTGGAATCACGATTTCTACTGGCGCTCGCTATCGCCGAAGCAGACGCTGCTTGGCGGCAAGCTCGAACAGGCGATCAAGCGCGATTTCGGCGATGTCGAAACGATGCTCGAAAAGATGACGGAAGCCGGCGAGGAACAATTCGGCTCCGGCTGGGCGTGGCTGGTCTCGAAAGACGGCAAGCTGTCCATCGAGAAGACGAGCAACGCGATGAACCCGATGGCGTTGGGGATCAACTGCCTCCTCGCCGTCGATGTGTGGGAGCACGCCTATTATCTCGACTATCAGAACGAGCGGCCGCGATATCTCGAGGCTGTGCTGAAGGTCCTCAACTGGGATTTCGCCGGCGCGAATCTGGACCAGGAAGGCCAAGCTGTCCGCGCGGCAGCCGAATAAGGACAACGACCCGTGACGAAAGGGCCCGGATCGCTCCGGGCCCTTTTGCATTGTGCGTCAGAGACGCCGATCAGTATCGGACGCGAAAATTGTCATCGCGGATCCTGACGCGGTCGACGTGATGGCCGTCCCAACCACCGTGGCCCTGATGCCATCCGCCGTGCCACCAGAAGTATCGCGAACCCGCGTATGTCCGGTAGTAGAGCGGCTCGTGTACCCATGCACCGTCAAGGTAGACGGGCTCGGAGTACTGCGGATAACCGCACTGATACGGGTGGTAGTAGGCGAAGTTCGGGTCACCGCATGCACCGGTTTGCACCGAGTAGTAACTCGGGCCCGGAATACCGATACCGATGCCGACCGAAACATGCGCCGCCGAAGCCGGCGTCACCGCGAATGCTGCGGTCCCCAGCATCAGTACCCCAGCCATCATTTGCATTGGTTTCATGATGATCTCCGTTTGCTGGATACCCCACACGGAGAAGGAAACGTCTCGGGGCCGGATCGGGGGTCCCAAGTTCCCTGGGTTTCTCAGGCTGCGAGTGCGTCCGTCAGTGCTGAGCGCGGAACTCGGGTCTTGAGAGGCGCAGATCCTCGCGGATTTGCCCCGCGTGCTGGTGAAGGCGTTCGGCAATGTGCTCGTCGCCGCGCAGGCGCGCCATTTCCGCGATCTGGTCGAATCGTGCGGCGATTCGTCCGTAGTCCGGTAACAAATCTGTGTCTCGTAGCTGCCGTCCCACCCAAAACTCCCGTTTTCTCAGCCACGTACGTCCCAATATCGGGAGGAAACGCAGACCTGCCCGCTCGAGTTGCAAGCGGACCCCTTGACGCTCACGTAAAGGGAACCTCATACTTCTCGGACTGAGAAATTGTCAGGGAACCGGTCACGGGCCCAAAGACCCGGCCGGACAAGGGAAGATGACGACGCAAACCACCTACACAATCCGCCAGCTCACCAAGGAATTCAGCGTCACCGCACGCACGCTGCGCTTCTATGAGGACGAGGGCCTGATCGCGCCGGAGCGGCGCGGCCAGACGCGCATCTATTCGTCGCGGGATCGCGCCCGCATCATCCTCATTCTGCGCGGCCGCCGCGTTGGCTTCTCGCTCGCCGAGATCCGGGAGATCCTCGATCTCTATCGCCTGCACGATGGCGGCGTGACCCAGCTCGTCCACTCGCGCAAGAAATTCGCCGAGCGCATCGACACGCTGGAGCGCCAGAAGGTCGACATCGACGAGTCGCTCAAGGAGCTTCGCCGCGGCATCGCCGACATCGACGGCAAGCTGAACACCCAGCACCAGCGTTCCCACGCGGCGTAAGCTTACGCGAGTCCTAGGAACGCGCGCCTTCTTTGAAGGCGTGCGTGATCGGCGGTGTCGAACTGCAACGACTTGTATTAACCTGACCCGCGTCAATTTCCGCGGGAGGCCAAAATGCCTTGCGTCACCAATGCGCTAAAGTCGTGGGTGGCAGCAATCGTTATGCCGATTGCATTGCTCGCGGGGTTCACCCCAGCGGGTGCGAAGGGATTCCGCGAGCAAGTGATACATACGTTCTGCCCGGGTCAGAAATGTTTGGACGGAGCATTGCCCCAATCCGGATTGATCACCGACGCTGCAGGCAATTTCTACGGAACGACGGCCATTGGCGGCAAGAACGGCGGCGGCACAGTTTTCAAATTGGCTCCGGATGGCACTGAAACCGTACTCTATTCTTTTTGCACCGACTGTGCAGACGGACGATATCCCGCCTCAGGATTGTTCAGGGATAGCGCGGGCAATCTTTATGGCACCGCCGTCTATGGAGGCGTAACAAACAAAGTGTTTATTGACGGTGCGGGAACAGTGTTCAAGCTGGCGCCGGATGGTACGGAAACTGCGCTTCATACGTTCTGTTCTCAGTCCAATTGCACAGATGGAGCAAATCCATTTTCCAATTTGATTAGTGACAGTGCGGGTAACCTCTACGGGACAACAAACGGCGGCGGTCAGAACGGACGCGGTGTTGTCTTCAGAATAGCGCCGGACGGCACCGAGACGGTTCTCTATTCCTTTTGCTCACAATACAAGTGCGCCGATGGAGCTGCCCCATTTGGCGGTCTCATCTTCGATAACGCTGGCAATCTTTATGGAACAACATATCAAGGCGGCCACTCGAGTTGCTACCCGCGCCGGCATTCGGGATGCGGTACAGTGTTCAAGCTCGCGCCGGACGGTACCGAAACGGTGCTTTACGCCTTCTGTCACAAGTACAAGGCTGGATGCCCAGACGGTGCGAATCCGGTCGCGGGGCTGATCGCCGATAATGCCGGCAATCTCTACGGCACAACCGTCACCGGAACTGATAGCCTTTTCAAGCTGGCTCCGGACGGCACCCTGACAGTACTGCACGCGTTTTGCTCGTTGGCGAATTGTGCAGATGGATCCGGTTCGAGAGGCGCACTCATTGCGGACGGCGCAGGCAATCTATACGGCACAACGCATGATGGCGGCGTCAACAGTGGGGGAACGGTCTTCGAACTGGCGCCGAGCGGTACTTTCACCGTGCTTCATTCCTTTGCCTATTGTAGCGACCTCCCATGCTCGGACGGGGACGAACCTGCCGCGCCCTTGTTGATGGACGGCGCGGGCGCAATCTATGGCACGACGGAGTACGGCGGAAAGGGAGACTGGGGCCTCATCTTCAAGCTCGTTCCGCGCCAGTAAGTGTGCCTGAGCTTCTTGGCGCGCCAGGAAGAACGGGCGGTCGCGTCGCCTCCAATCATTCCGTGACGAAAGTTTTTTGGCGGGAAAGCCCTGCTGGGCGCATTCTGCGCCGTGGAGATCGCGGCGTTTCAATTCTTGAAAATCCTTCCTAGGCTGTGGGCATAGCAATTTGGAGACGCCTATGACCTACGGACCCTATGAACAGATCGCCGTCGATGTGCGCGATCGTATCCTCACGCTCACGCTGCAGCGGCCGGAGAAGCTCAACGCTTTCACCGCCAGGATGATGCATGAGATGGTCGAGGTGTTCACGAAAGTGAATGCCGATGACGATGTCGGCGTGGTCATTGTGACCGGCGCGGGGCGTGCGTTCTGCGCCGGCGCCGATCTTTCGGCGGGCGCAAGCACGTTCGATGCGACCACCAACCCCGCGCGCAAGGAGCGCGATGCCGGACCGGTCGACACCGTCGATTGGAGCGACGATCGCGTGCGCGACGGTGGCGGACGCGTGACGCTTGCGATCTTCGAATGCCTCAAGCCCGTGATCGCGGCGGTGAACGGTCCGGCGGTCGGTATCGGCGTCACCATGCAGCTCGCCATGGACATCCGGATTGCAAGCAAAGATGCACGCTTCGGCTTCGTGTTCGCGCGCCGCGGGATCGTGCCGGAAGCGGCGTCGAGCTTCTTCCTGCCGCGCATTGTCGGCATCTCCAAGGCGCTGGAGTGGTGCTATTCGGGCCGCGTGTTCGGCGCGGAGGAAGCGCTGAAAGCCGGCCTTGTCAGCGAACTACTCGATCCCGAGGAGCTGCTTCCGCGCGCCCGCGCCATCGCGCGCGAGATCGTCGACAACACGGCGCCGGTCTCCGTCGCGCTGATCCGCCAGATGATGTGGCGCGGCCTCGGCATGGATCACCCGATGGAAGCGCACAAGGTCGATTCCCGGGGCATCTACGCCCGCGGTGCGTCGGCCGATGTCCGCGAAGGCGTCAGCTCGTTCCTCGAAAAACGCCCGCCGCAATTCCCGGAAAAGGTCTCGACCGGAATGCCGCGCTATTTCCCCTGGTGGGAAGAGAGAAAGTACTCCTGACAGGCGATCATCGGCTTGCCCCGCCGAAGCCTCGGCGAAGGCGGGTGGCCGGAACGCAAATATTCGTGATTTCTCCCGGTCCCCGCGACGCGGTTAAATCGCCGCAAAGCGGGGGAACGCGATGAGCAGGATTTCTTATCTTCAGGCCATTCTGTTGGGCGGGCTGATTGCGGGCACCGTGGACATCGGCGCTGCCTCGCTGATCAGCGGGCGCAGTCCCGTCGTCATCAGCCAGTTCATCGCCGGGGGCCTTCTGGGAAAAGCGTCGCTTGACGGCGGCATGCGGACGGCGGCTTTGGGCGTCGCCCTGCAATGGGCGATGTCGATCCTCATCGCCGCGCTCTATGTGCTGGCGAGCACCAGGCTCGATGTGCTGCGCAGGAGTTGGCTGCTTTTCGGCATCCTCTACGGCATCCCGGTCTATTTCGTCATGGAATATGTCGTCGTGCCGCTGTCGGCCTGGCATCGCGTGCCGAAATTCGCGCCCATCCCGTTCGCCGAGAACATGCTGGCGATGATGGTGTTCGGCGTCATCGTGGCATGGTTCGCGTCGCGGACGCGCTGACAGCGACGCAAAACCGTTCTAGCCTCCCGAATGTTTCGGGGGAGGCATTTCATGAAACGGATTATGTGCGGGCTGCTGGTGGCGGCCTTGTGGGCGCCTGTTGCGGCGTTTGCCGATGACTCTTCAGCCGCACTGGCGGCCGGCGGGCTCGTGTTCACGAAGCAGGCCGATATCCGCATGGCGTCGGAGGATCTCTTCATCAGTCCCAAGCGGGTGAAGGTCCGCTACGAATTCGTCAACGACGGCAGACAAGACGTTCAGACCGTGGTGGCCTTTCCGCTGCCGGACATCGATGTGCGCGAGTTCTGGTACGAACCGCTGGGTACGACGCTCGATACTTTGCCGAATTTCATGGGCTTTGCGCTCACCGTGGATGGAAAGAAGGTGGAGGCGAAGGCCGATGAACGGGCGGTACAGGGTGGCCGCGATGTGACGGCACAGGTGAGGGCTGCAGGGCTTCCCATCAATGTCATCGGAGACACGATGATGAAGAAGGTCGACCACCTGGCGCCCTCTCTGCGCAAATCCCTGCTCGCGCAGGGTTTGCTCGAGGGCGAAAAAGAGGACATCCATCCACATTGGGTCGCCAAGACCAGCTTCTGGTGGCATCAGGTCTTTCCGGCGGGCAAGACCGTCGTCATCGAGCACAGCTACCAGCCCGTGACCGGACAATCGTTCTTCGGTCACGAGTCGCTCAGCGATAAGGACGAAGGTCCCGCCAACCGGAAAGCCTTCTGCATCGATGCGTCCACGCGTGCAGCCATCGACTCCCGGATTGCGAAGCTCGACAAGAGCGGGGTCAACGGCGCGTATCTCGAAGCCTATCAGACCGAGTTCGTGCTGAAGACGGCGAACAACTGGAAAGGTCCGATCGGCCGTTTTCGCCTCACGCTCGACAAGCTGAAGCCAGCGAACGTGCTGTCGCTATGCTGGGACGGCACCTTAAAGAAAACCGGCGCGACCACGTTCGAAGCCGCGCGCGAAAACTTCGCTCCAACGCGCGATATCAAATTGCTGGTGCTGCAATGATCCGGAGCTCAGTGGCGGCGGAACATCGCGCCCAGCATACGGCGGATCCAGGCAGGCAACACGGGATTGGCGACAACGCGCAGCTCCGCTGCGCTATCCGTTGCATACCGGCCAAATACAAGATGACCCAGCATCTTCACAGCCTTTACGCGGCAACAAGACCGTATACGGATTATATGACAGTTTGACGCATGCTGCTATGGCAATCTTGCCGGCGGCTTAACCATCGTTTTGCACGGTTAACGGGGCGTTAACGAAGCGCCGTCAGTGCCCGACACCCGGGTTGGCATCGGGGAGCGGACCCTGGCTCTGGTTGGTCGGCGCCATGCGCCGGCAGGCGCCATGGCCGGTCGCCCAGCCGGAGCGATAGGCCTTGTCGGATTCATAAAGCGCATCGTCCCGCACGGTATCGCCGTAGCGCATGTTCGCGCCTTCGTTCGTCGCGGTCGCGCAGCCGTCTTCATAGCCGATGCGGAAGTTCGGCTGATGGCGGATCTGCCGGTCGGCCCGCGACTCGAAGAACATGCAGCCGCTGAGCAGCACAGACGAAAGCACGACATAACAGAGTGGGCGAAGCATCGGTCGATCCGTGTGAGGGCGGGCGACATTAGCATCTTGGGCGTGGGCGCCAAGGCAGCTGTGTCCCATGCCGGAACCTTTAACCACGGTAGTCGTTGTCATGGCAACACAGGGGAATTGCACATGCGCTCATTGCTGCTTTGGCTTATCGGTATTCCGATACCGATCATCATCATTCTCTGGCTGATCACCGGTCACGCGTAGGCGAGGGACCGATGACAGACGCACTGGTAATCGCCGAAACAGGCGAAGAAAACACCGGCTACCGTTTCTCATGGGGGCTGGCGATCGCGGGTGGTGTAGCCGCGACCGCGGTGACCTTCTTTCTGCTGACATTGGGCTCCGGTTTCGGATTGCTGCTTGTTCATCCGTATACGCAGACAGCTCACGACCTTCCGGGGTTTCTCACGGGCGGCGCGATCTATTTCTTCGTAGCCCAGGCATTCGGTTTCGCGGTCGGTGGACATATCGCCGGCCGCCTCTTGGGGCCGCTTTACGAAAGTCACGTGCAGGAAGAATTCCGCGCGGCCGCGCACGGTTTTATTGCCTGGGCGATTGCGGTCCTGGCCACGCTGACGGTTGTTGCGATGGCCGGAATGGCTGCTGCCGGGATCGGTGCGGGTACGGCCGCGCTCTACGGCGCTGCACCCCGCGCGACAGAAGCTGGAACACCGACCGCCTATCTCGTCGACCAGCTTTTCCGTCCCGGCGCGACACGGAACGAAGGTGCGCGTGCGGAAGCATCGCGCATCCTCGATGCCGGTATGGCGCGCGGCGAAGATCTTGCCCCCGGCGACCATGATCGTCTGACAACGCTGGTGTCGGAAGAAGCGGGCCTTTCGCACGATGCCGCCTCGGCGCGCATTGATGCGATGCAGGCCGATATTCGGGCGAAGACCAAACGCGCGGCGGATCTGGCGCGCAAGACCGCGAGCTATGCGAGCCTGTGGATCGCGTTCTCGCTGCTCTTTGGCGCACTCGTGGCAAGCTATGCGGCCGTGCTGGCACGCAAAGAGGACGACCGTCAGGTTCCCGCCTGACGGAACGCCACCAGCGTTGAGACGTTTTCGCATTTGATGAACTCTTGAAGGAGCACCACCATGACGGTACGCCGCAAAGCCAAATCGCTCGATCCGCGTCTGAATGCGTTGCGCTCGGACATCGATGCCCTGCAGACGGACATCAAGGGATTGGGAACCGATGCCGGCGATATCGCCAATGACCGCGCGCGCCAGGCGGTGCGTGATGCCCAAGGCGTTGCCGAACGGGCCTATCGCCTCGCGGAGGACACAGCGCGCCAGACCGTGAACGAGGTCGAGGGCTGGGCGAACGACAATCTGGATACCGTCCGCGACAGCGTCCGGACGCAGCCACTCCAGTCGCTTGGCCTCGCCCTTCTTGTGGGCGCCGTTTTCGGAGCCTTTTTCCTTCGCGACTAACGGGCGGCATCCCTCTTTTGAGGCTCTGGTCAGCCACGCTCCCTTCCGGGATAAGCGTGGCTGATTTTTTGTGCCGGGCCCTAAAGCTTCATCAGATAGCGGTGCGTACCGTCGAGAATGAGCTCCGACTTCTGGTTGTGCACGGTCGCACGCATCGTAACGATCCCCGTCGTGCGCTGCGCGGTCAGTTCTGTGATCGTCAGAGCGGGATAGAGCGTGTCGCCGGGATAGGCGGGCTTCAGGAATTTCGCATTGACCTCGATGAAGCCGATCAGCTTCTCGCCGATGACATGCGGAAACAGGCCGGCGCCCGCCGCGGTGAAACTCAGGACCTGCAGGCCATGGGCAAGCGGTCCGGGATGACCGAGCGCCCTGCAATACTCCGCATCGTAATGGATCGGGTGATTGTCGAGGCTGACGGTCTGGAACGCAGCGAAGTTGGCGTCTGTCAGCGTGCGTGACGGGATATTGAACACCTCACCGACGCGAAGCTCGTGAAAGCCGCGCAGCGGGACGAGGTGCCGATCCGGAATATCACCGGACATCTCAGTGCGTACCGGCGCGCTCTTCGACCTCTTTGGCGCGCGCGGCCGTGATCGTGGCGATCCAGTCCATCAGCGCAAAGAACACGCCGGACGCCAAGAAGGTCAAATGCAGGATGATGAGCCAGAACAGTTTTGACGGATCGAACGGCCCATGCGCCTCCAATACGCCCATGAAAGCGCGCAGGAGCGAGATCACGGAAATCGCGACGATCGAACCGATCAGCTTCATCTTCAGGCCGGAGAAATCGAGTGTCCCCATCCAGGAGGGCCGGTCCTCGTCGCTCGCGGTGTCGATCTTGGAGATGAAGTTCTCGTAGCCGGAGAAGACGACGATGATGACGAGATTTCCGGCGAGCGACAGGTCGATGAGGGTCAGGACCTGGAGGATCACCGTCTCCGCGTCGAGATTGAACATGTTGGGGATCGTGTCGGCCATATCCTTCAGGAAGGTGATGAGCAGCATCACCAGGGTCACGACCAGACCGAGATAGAACGGCGCCAGCAGCCAGCGCGACCGGAAGAGAATGGCTTCCAGGCACTTTTCCAGAAACAGGCCGAAGCGCACGTCAGAATCCTCCCGCTGCCACCGCTTTCATAACGAGCAGCGGCAAACCTCACAACACAGGTGGATTCCGTAAGGGCCTAGCTGCCGGTGTTTTGGCGCGTCCGGCCGTTCTGCTCGATGTCGGCCTTCACATCCGCGAGGCTACGGACGGCTGCCGACTTGAAATTGTCGAGCAGGGTCAGGCTCTTTGCGCAGGCCTCGGGATTGTAGCGGCAGAGCTTGGCGGGATGCGCGAGGTTCGGCTGCACGTTTGCCTTGGTCCAGTCCGCGACCTGTCCGGTCACGTCGGAGTCGATTGCGACCGGCCGCCCGAACCCGAGATCGGGTTCATGCGGCATCAGGAGGGCCACCAGTCCTACCCAGAAGATCGCGCGAAAGATCATCTTCCCGCCTGCTCGTTGCGTCGGGGGAAATCTTGATCACGCGCCTTTGCAGCCACCTGAAAGCAATCGGTAAAGTTCGATGCAATTGGGTTAATGCGCGTTCTTCCCGACACCAACCACAACGCGGCCTTGCGCGAATCGATCCGCGTTGAATCAAACTTGTCTCGAATTCGAAGCGCATCCGATTCAAATTTTAGATAAAGGATTTTTTAAGGATGTCAGACGGGCGTGGCGGGAAGAACGATCCGTGCGGTCAGGCCTTTGCCCACAGCGCTTTCGATCTCAAGCGCGCCGCCATGAAGCTCGGCCATGGCCTTGACCAACGTCAGCCCCAATCCCGCGCCGGGGTTATGATCGGATGTGCCGCGGCCGCCTTGTTCGAAGGGCCTCAAGATTCGTGCAACGTCTTCCGCCGCCACACCGGGCCCGTTGTCCGAAACGTCGAGGCGAACCACGCCATCGCCGCGTGCCCCGACAAGACGTACGGTCCCTCCGCGCGGCGTGAAGCTGATCGCATTTTCCAGCAACTGCGAAAGCATCATGCCGAGTGCGTTCTCGTCGGCTTCAACAATAAGGTCAGATGGGGCATCGCATTCCAGCGAGACACCCTTTTCGATCGCCTGGCTCTCGAAAGAACTGCGTACGCTCCACAGCATGGTGTTGGCATCAAGCGCGATGCGTTCCAGCTTGTAGCGTCCGGCAGAGAGCTTGGTGAGATCGAGGATCTGGTTGATCAGGCGAAGCAGGCTCCGCCCGCCCTGATGGATGAGGGCCGCGTATTCCTTGACCTGTTCCGGACCAAGACTCTCTGCCATGGACAGCATCAGGTCCGAGAAGCCGATGATGGCGTTTAGCGGCGTCTTGAGCTCATGGCTCATCGTGCGCATCAGCGTGGTTTTGGTGGTGTCGACGTCTGCGGCGGCCCGGTCGAACCGGCGCGACAGGTCGACAAGATAGTTTGCCTGGCGCTCGGCGTGGCTGCGCGATTCCGCGAGAGCCCTTTTCTGCTCCTCCAGCGCCACTTCCACACGGCGGCGATCCGTGACGTCGGTAAAGACCACGATGCGTCCGCCATCCATGGTCGCCCGATCGCGCATCACATAGGCTTCGCCGGTCACGAGTTCGATCGCCATCACGCCGGCAGGCGCGGTATGGACGGCCCTGCGCCGCGCCAGCCAGGCCTCCGTGTCCTCTCCGTGCAGGATAGTCCGGCTGACCTTGGCGTGCGCCATCAGCTCTTCGAATGACTTTCCGATGAGCTCCAGCGCAGAGAGGAACCCGAAGAATCCGGCATACGCGTCGTTGCATAAGGTCAGGATGTCGTGCTTGTCGAAATAGGCGAACGCATCGGCGCTCAAGGCGACGACGTCTTGGAGCCGGCTCTGCGCGTGGCGCGCATGGGTGACGTCGCTCCACAGAGCGATCCAGCCGTTGTTTTGCGTGCGGCGCACTTTGATTTCAATGACGCGGCCATCGGACAGCGGGACGTCCAGCGGGTGGATTTCGTTGGCGCCGCCCAACTGGGACCGGCGCCGTTCAATGAAGGCCGGCAGGTCGATGATGGCGCTCTCGGCGATCTCGCCGCCCGCGACCTCGAGCCGAATCAATTGTTCGTAACTCAGGCCGGCAAGCTTTTTGCGCTTTGGCAGAGAGCGGAATACGCGATTGAGATGCTCGTTAGAAAAGACCAACCGTTCCTCGGAATCGAACACGGTGACCGCGACGCGCAACGAATGGAACGCGTCGACTGCTACGGACAGCGCCGATTCGTCTGGACTGGCTATCGCTGTTGCGGCCGAAGACGCGAGATTCAAACGACAGTTCCCCAAATGAGCACGGAACTTTGGCAGATGGGTCTTGCGCAAAGGTTAGGGCGGATTCGGCAGCGCCACCCGAATCGCGCCACCATCGTTAATCGAACGTAAATGCGGGTTCCTTCAAATCTTGTGAATTAACCAACGTTTTGGGTCGTGATTCAAACTTCGTTAAGGTTGAACCGCGACCATCGCACGCATCAGGGACGGGCGAGGCGAGCACAGTTAATGGCTGTTCATGACAGGCTCCGCGTTACCCCGAGCGCCGACGAATTGGCGCTGCGCCGGATGTTTGTCAGCATCCAGATCGCCAAGGCCGGGATCGGGGCCGCGCTGGCGTTGCTGTTCGCAGCCCTCATCGGGCGGCCCGACATGGTGGAGGCGCTGGCGTTTGCGGGTCTGCTTGCCCCGGCAGCATTGGCTGCGCTCGCCTTCACGCCTGTCCCCCTGGCGATTCTCGAGCAGGCGGCTCTCGCGATCTTTGCCGGCCTGATCGGATATCTCGCCGCGCTTACGGGCGGGGTCAGCTCGCCCTTGATCGTGTGGCTGGTGCTTGTGCCGGCAGAGGCCGCGCTCGCAGGCGGGCGGCCGGCCGTCGCGCGCGCGGCGGGTGCGGCGGCGATCGCACTGGCGGTGGTCGCCTGTGTGCAGGCGCTCAATCTTTTGCCTGTCTCTCGCCTGCCGTTCCCCGTTTGGGAGATCTATGCGGTTTCGATTTTTGCGGCCGTGATGCAGGCCGGTTTGATTGCTTCCGCCGCACAGGATCGCCAGCGTGCCGCCGACCTTGCCGCGGCGGAGGGCGCCGCGATGTACCGGTTCCTCGCCGACAACGCGATGGATCTGATCACGCGCCACAGCGCGGACGGCCGTATCCGCTTCGCGAGCCCCGCCGCGCTGGGCCTGCTCGGCCGGACACCCGATTCGCTCAATGGACTCGCACCCGCGGCGCTGGTTCATCAAGACGATCTACGCACGATCCAGGCAGCCTTCATGGAATCGAGTTATTTCGAGCGCGCCGCGACCGCCGAAATCCGCCTGAAGCGCGCCGATGGCACGTTCGTCTGGGCCGAGATCCGGTGCCGGCCGGCGGCCCCCGCCAAAGGCAAGGCGAGCGACATCGTGGCCGTGACGCGCGACATCACCGAGCGCAAGAATCACGAACAGGCGCTGATCGAAGCCCGCGATCTCGCCGAACAGGCGAACCGCGCCAAATCGAGCTTCCTCGCCAATATGAGCCATGAGTTGCGCACGCCCTTGAACGCGATCATCGGCTTTTCCGAGGTGATGACGCACGAGATGTTCGGCCCGGTCGGGAGCCCGCGCTATCTCGAATACTCGCGCCTCATCCATGAGAGCGGCGCGCATCTGCTCGAACTCATCAACGGCATTCTCGACATGTCGAAGATCGAGGCCGGCAAGTTCGAACTGTCGGAAGAAATCTTCGACCTGAAGGAAGCCGCGGAGGCCTGCGTGCGTTTCGTGCGCCAGCCTGCGGATCGCGCCGGCGTCGCGGTCCGGATCGTGGTCGCGCCGCAGGCCCGCGTGATCTTCGCCGACAAGCGCGCCATCAAGCAGATCCTCGTCAATCTGGTGTCGAACGGCGTCAAGTTCACGCCGCGTGGCGGCGACGTGCGCGTGACCGCCGGGCTCGACAGCGGGGGAATCGAAATTGCCGTGTCGGATTCCGGCGTGGGGATTTCAAAGCGCGATCTTGAGCGGCTTGGCCAGCCTTTCGAGCAGGTCGAGGGCGAGCATGTCCGCTCCAAGGAAGGAACGGGATTGGGTCTTGCGCTGGTCAAGGCGCTGGCCTCCATGCACGGCGGCGAGGCTATGATCGAATCCGCGCTGGGCGAGGGCACGACCGTGCGTGTGCGCCTTCCCTATGCTGCGGTCGACGACCAGGGCACGCGGCTCGCGCCCAGCGAAGCCCGGATCATTCCCTTCAAGGGCGCGGCCTAAGGCGCCGCCGTTTACGGTCTGTAAGGTAAGACATCGCAGCATCGCTGGATGACCGACGTTTCTGCCCTCAGCGAACGCTTCAATGCGCAATCCGCGCAGGAGAAGTGGCAGGCCGTCTGCGACAGCGCGCTCGTCTTCGACAGCGGCAGGCTCGCCGACCTCCTTGGAATCTGGCAATCCGTTCGCGGCGACCGGGCCTTGCCGGAGCGGGCGGACTTCACCGCGCGGATCCTGGCCAAGCATCTCCCCAATCTCACCTTCGTCGAGCGCGTGGAGACGCCGGGACAGGAGCGGCGGTATCGATTCCGGCTGTTCGGCAGCGCACTTGCGCAATACACCGGCGATTGGACGGGGAGATTCCTGGACGATTCCATTCCGGCGGCCTTTCAGCAGAGCTGGCTTGCGACCTATGACACGGTGATCGCGGCGCGCGTTCCCCTGCGTTTTGTCTCCCGCTTCCGGGCGGAGCATCTTCACCATGTTCAGGCCGAAACGCTGATCGCGCCACTCGGCGGCGGCAGCGGCACAGCCAACGGGCTTCTGGTCTCGGTGGTCTATTCGCCGTTCGTGCCCCCGTGAGAGAATCCGCCGCAGTTCACGCGGCGGTAGATGTTACCGAAACCACTGGAGTTCGCGAACGGCGCCTTTTACGGTGCGCGCACCAAGAAGGGGGCATTTCATGCACATCTATAAACTCGCGGCTGTTGCCGCGGTTCTTTGCGCGTCCGGACTTGCGGGATGCGCGACCATCGTCCAGGGCACGACCGAGTCCGTTTCCATAGCGACGACGCCGGAACAGGGCGCACAATGCACGCTCAAGAATTCCGAAGGCACATGGTTCGTGACCTCGCCTGGAAGCACGACGGTGCACAAGACCAAGCACGATCTGACCGTGAGCTGCAAAAAGGACGGCTTCCCCGGCGGCGAGACGCTGGCGATCGCCCATTTCGGTGGAACCACGGCGGGCAATGTGATCGCGGGTGGTATCATCGGCATCGGCATCGATGCCGCCAGCGGCGCGAATTTCTACTACGACAGTCCGATTACGGTCGATCTCGGCGGTCATACCGCGGTCATGACGCATCCGGACTCCGACAAGGCAGCGGCAGCACCTGCGGCTTCGGCTCCGGCAGCGGCCGCGACACCAGCCGCCAAATAGCATCTGGCCATCAGGCTACGCGCCTGCGGAGGATTTTCGCAGGCGTGTGGTTTCTGCTGCCGATTGTGCGCGCCCCTTGAACGCGCGCACGATCTCGCGCACTTCTTCGCGATGCAGCCCCGCCTCAAAGCCGGCATCTTCGTACGCGCACTGATCCGGCGCGCAGAGGTCTCAGGTGCGCAAGCCTATGTCGTGCGCAAGGGTGCGGAAGAGGCGGGCGCGATCTTCCTCAAAGTCTCGCGCCTCGACGGTACCTGCACGGTGCTGAACCAGGCGCGGGCGGGCGACGGCGAACTCGTCTGGGCACGGCCGCTCGGCGAGAGCATCGATGACGCCAAAGCGAGCGCCTATTTCGAGCGCCAGATCAAATTCGATCCCGACATCTGGATCGTGGAGATCGAGGACCGCAAGGGCCGCGCCTTCGTCGACGAGAAGGTGATCTAGGCGCCTCTTCCCGCATGTGGGAAGCGGCGGTTCGGCCAGGATGACAAGAAAGCGCGATCCTGCTACTCCCCGCCGCCCATGAGCCAGACACCCGCCACCGAAGCCGCGCGCCCCCAAACGCCCGCTGCGCAAGCGCAGCGGAGGAGGACGTTCGCGATCATCTCGCATCCCGACGCCGGCAAGACCACGCTGACCGAACAGCTTCTGCTGCTCGGCGGCGCGATCCGTGCCGCGGGGCAGGTGAAGGCGCGCGGCGAGGCCCGGCGCGCGCGCTCCGACTGGATGAAGATCGAGCAGGAGCGCGGAATCTCCGTCACCTCCGCGGTGATGACGTTTGAGTATGGCGATGCGGTGTTCAACCTTCTCGACACGCCGGGCCACGAGGATTTCTCCGAAGACACCTACCGCACGCTGACCGCCGCCGATTCCGCCGTGATGGTGATCGACGCCGCCAAGGGCATCGAGGCCCAGACGCTCAAACTGTTCGAAGTCTGCCGCCTGCGCGACATCCCGATCATGACGTTCATCAACAAGATGGACCGCGAGGCGCGCGACGCGTTCGAGCTGCTGGACGAGATTTCGGACCAGCTCCAGCTCGAAGTCGCACCGATGATGTGGCCCGCCGGTATGGGGCTCAATTTCAAAGGCGTCTACGATCTCTATGCCGACGATTTCGTCCCGTTCGGCCAGGATGGCCGCATCGGCGGCAACGCGCTCGCCACGCTCCTGCCCGAAGATGTGAAGGCGAAGCTCGACGAGGATGTCGAGCTCGCGCGCGGCGGCCTCTCGCGCTTCGATCCCGCCGCCTATCGCGAAGGGCACCTGACGCCGGTCTATTTCGGCTCCGCGCTCAAGCGCTTCGGCGTGCGGCAGCTCCTCGATGCGCTGTCGGCCGAGGCGCCGCCGCCGCGCGATCAGGCCGCGAAGGATGGCGTCGTTCATCCCGCCGATGCGGACGTCTCGGGCTTCGTGTTCAAGGTACAGGCGAACATGGACCCGAACCACCGCGACCGCGTGGCGTTCCTGCGCCTGTGCTCAGGCAAATTCCGGCGCGGCATGAAGCTCAAGCAGTCCGGCACGGGCAAGAGCATCGGCGTGCACAACCCGATCCTGTTCTTCGCGGCCGAGCGCGAGACGGTGGACGAGGCCTGGCCCGGCGACATCATCGGCATTCCCAATCATGGCACGCTGCGCGTCGGCGATACGCTCTCGGAATCGGGCAACACCGTCTTCACCGGTATCCCGAACTTCGCACCGGAGATCCTGCGCCGCGTGCGCCTCGGCGATCCCATGAAGCAGAAGCATCTCGCGCGCGCACTCACCTCGCTTGCCGAAGAAGGCGTGACACAAGTGTTCAAGCCGTTGATCGGCGCGCAATGGGTGGTGGGCGTCGTGGGCAGCCTGCAGCTCGACGTGCTGAAATCGCGCCTGCGCAACGAATACGATCTCGATGCCGATCTGGAGGCTTCGCCTTACGACACCGCGCGCTGGATTTCGGGCGACGCCGCCGGGCTCGAGAAATTCACCGCCGCCAACCGCGGACAGATGGCGCAGGACCGCGACGGTGCGCCGGTGTTCCTCGCAAAAAGCAATTGGGAGCTCGGCTACATCGCCGGCAAATTCCCCAACATCAAATTTGCCAAGACCCGCGAGCGCAGCGACGTACAGAGCGAAGCATAGACTTCGCATTGCAATTTTCGCGTGAATGCAGCATGATTTTTCTGCGCCCCGGACGAAGTGGGCATCGGACCTGCTCTGTCCGTCGCGCGTGAAAGACCGACGGGTCTAACCGTATGAAGACCGAAACGGTCTATTAGACAGGGCGAGGCGCTTCGGGCGCCCGCCCACTACCAGTTTGCGTAATTTCCGCTCTTACCCGACGGGCCTTGGGGATGCTCATCCACTTCCAGTTTCCGATCACTGATCTGCGCGCCTTCACGGATCAGTCGCGCCTCAGCGCTCCAAACTGGCCCACTCCGGTCCCCAATGTCGAATTCGTGCGCGCGTCAGGTGGCGTTCGTAAACGGCCACAAGGCGGGCTCAACGGGTGGATAGCTGAGGACTTTTATTGTGACGGCCGGCGCGCGCTCACATTCGATACTGCGGCGCTGATGGCGCTGGGCAACCCGCGTGTCGCTTTCCGTCGGTTGTATTTCGACGGTTCCGCAGTTGGCAAGTTTGAAATCGGTTTTTCGATCGACCGCGCTGTTTCTGGTGACGAATTTCAGAAGGTCCTGCGTGGCCTTATGGACATGAGAGTAAAAGTCCGTTCGTCCCGCGCCGCAGCGGCGTCAACGCGTCTAGCCGATGCCGGAGAGCTGCTCGCTTCGCTCTATGCGCGTTCGAGTACGCGAAACGGCCAAACGGCAGAGGCGCACGACATTATCGCAGGAGAAATGGTAGTTTTCACCTCATCGCCCGCCGCGCAGCTAGCGGAAGGCCTTCCCCGCTATGCGAAACGCATCGATCTGGCGGAGTCCGGCAATCTGCAGCTTTGGCATTGGTGGTGGGAATACAAGGGTATCACGTCTCAGTTCTGGGTCTGCCTCCATGGTGACGTCCGCGAAGGCGAAGGTGCCCGCAATCTCCGCGTTTATGTCTTGCGTTTGAATGCCGAAAGCCAGTCGCTTCGGCGTGTTCTGAAGGCGATCAGCGACAATAGGATCCAGCCCGGGAGGGGAACTCCAGCTTCTGAAAGGCTTCAGGAATATCTGAAGAACGCGACAAACAACTTGCTATCGCTGTCGGACAAGACACGCAAATTCGCGGCGGGCAATAGCCGCCTGCTGGCTGCTGTTGCTGCGGCAACCGAAGAAGCGTTCTCTGCCAACGAGCGCGAAGCATTTCTGGCCAAGCTGCGCGCCGTGAATATCCGGCCCAATATCTTCAACAAGGTAGAGGACGCCGTAGCGGCGCCAGTCCAACCGCTAGGCGAACACGGTCCGGCCGAGCGTGTCGTGATATATAATTTTTCCCTGTTCTCCAACTATGGGACGATAACCATGACAGGTTTATCACAAGGGCAATCGGGTATTCTGGCGTTCGTCTTCGGTGTGATATTCGTCACAGTGCTTCTCGTCGTAAGTCTTGCTGTTCCCAACCCCACACCAACGCAATATGAGACTTTCCGCACGATCATGGCGCTCGCAGCCGGGGGAGTGGCTGCTATGATTCCCGGCATTCTCAAAATCGATCTGAAAGCCGGCTCCAAATTCGCGCTTCAGGCCGGAGGAGCTCTGGCCGTATTCGTGATTGTCTTCTTCTACCACCCTGGTCTGCCGCCGGTCTGAATGCTTGGGCAGTGTGCCGGCATGCCACCCGTCTCAAATTGCTGGCCACGGGGAGTGCAGTGCAACGACTACGCGCCGTCGTAAGCCTTGAGCCGCTCCACGACGTCGCCATTCTTGCTGGTGAGCACGACGATCGCGGAATAGGTCGCGCGGTCGATCTGCGCTTTGCGGCAGGCGGCTGCGAGCGCATCCGCCAAGGAACCGTTCAGAAGCGCGCGGGTCTCGCCGATCTCGAGCGCGAGGGCCGGCGCCAGGACATCGGCGAAAGCGCCGTTCATCGTGCGGGCGGCGTGCACGAGCGCCGGTGCATCGGCGACTTGTGGCGCTTCGCGGGCGACCTTTTCGAGCAGCGCCACGAAAGCCTCGCGCATCGGCGCGGGGTAGTCCGCCGGCCAGTCGTCCAGCAGCGCGTGCAGCTCGCCGAGCAGCGCGTCCCGGCTTGCGGGCCCCTGCTCGGCAAGTTCCACGAGACGGTCGAACCGCTTCCGGGGCGTGGTCGCCAACATGGCCCAAGCGTACTGCCAAGCCCGTTAATGCTTCGTTTTGGAACGGATCAGTTCCCGACCATCGCCCAGCTATCGGGGAAGAAGCCGTTGAAATTGGTGCGGATCGCGACCGAATAGGCGCCGATATCCTCGAACACGATGAAGTCGCCGGCGGCGATGTTCTCCGGCAGGGTCAGGGGCCGCGGCAGCACGTCGAGCGTGTCGCAGGTCGGGCCGAACACACGGAACGGCCGTGTCTCGCCGTTCAAGGGCAACGCGCGGTTCTTGGCGTCGAGCGAATAGGCCTTGTGCGCATAGTCTGCGACCCAGCCGGGCAGGGTCAACTCGTCGAAGCTGCCATAGACGCCATCGTTCAGATAGATCGACTCGCCCTTGCGCAGGATCACCTGCGTGATCAGCGACATGCCTTCGGCGATCAGCGCGCGCCCCGGCTCGCAGAGCACCGGCGGATGCTTCGCGCCGAACGTCGCGAGCGCTTCCTTGATGGTGTCGAAATACCAGTGATAGGGCGGCACGTCGTTGCCGATGTAAGGGCCCGGAAATCCGCCGCCGAGATCGAGCGCTGCGATCTCCACGCCCGACATCTGTATCGTGCGCCGCGCCATCTCCACCGCCTGCGCGTACGAAAAGGGCGAGAGGCATTGCGAGCCGACATGGAACGTGATCGCGGGCGCCGCACCGGCGTCGGCCACGCGCTTCAGAAGACGCGCGGCATCTTCCTGTGTGGTGCCGAACTTGCTCGACAGCTCCAGCACCGCGCCGCCCAAGGGCGTGGCGATGCGCACGAACACGCGCAGCTTTTTTACGTCCTTGACCTCGCCCAGCAGCTTGTCGAGTTCGTAATCGCAATCGATCACGTAATCGGTCACGCCAAATCGTTCGAACGCGGCCTTGGCCGCGCCCACCGCGCGCACGGGCGCCATGAAGTGGCAGATCGCGTCCGGGAACTTGGCCTTCACGAGTTCGATCTCCGGCAGCGAAGCGGTATCGTAATGTCGGATGCCCGAGGCATAGACCTGATCGAGCACCAGCGGCGCGGGATTGGCCTTCACCGCATAGAGCGTGTCGCCCGGAAAGTGATCGAGAAACCGTTTTCCCGCCGCCTGGAAACGGCCGGGATGCAGCACATAGACGGGCTCGCCCGGCTTCAGCCGTTCGATCACCTTCTCAACGCTTGCAAAACGCGGCAGCAGCGGTTCGACGCGCGATGCGCTCATGGGCGGCGGTTTCCAGAGAATGCGCCGCCTCTTTGAGGCAAGCGTGTGACGGGGTCAAGACAGCGAAGTGATTCAAGGGCTAGCGGCATGACGCGTAAAACCGCAAGCGCTTGATTTTTGAAATCGACTTGTCAACAAAAACGCATCCCCCCTCCCCCCTCCGGTGTTCGGCCCGTCCGCACTCGCATCCATCGGCCAACCCACGAAAATAGTGACGGCGCGTGATGCTTCAAGACCCTGTGGTTCTCACAGTTGCACCCAACGTAGTCGCCTGCGAAGTTCGCACGCGTCCGGCAATGTTTGGGGGGATGTCGTCATGAACGTCAACCGGTTCGTCATCGCTTGCGCGTCGCTGCTGTGGGCCACGTCGCTGGCAGTTTCCGCGCAGGCGAGGCACACCATCCTTTACAGTTTTTGCCAGTCGAGCGGATGTCCCGATGGGCAGGGTCCGTTCGCGCCGATGGCGATGGACGCGGCCGGAAATCTTTTTGGCACCACGCTCTATGGTGGCAACACCAGCTATCACGGCGTAATCTATGAGCTGGAGAAGCGGCAGAACAGGTGGCGATATCGCGTGCTGCACGATTTCTGCGAAAACGACAATTGCAGCGATGGCAGTTCGCCGGGCGGAGCCCTTGTCGTCGATGTGTCGGGAAACCTCTATGGAACCGCACAGCTTGGCCAGACAAGGGGACTGGTGTTCAAGCTTTCGAAAAACGGAACCTACACGCAGCTCTACAACTTCTGCTCGCTCGCGAATTGCACGGATGGCAGCAGCCCCGTCGGCGGCCTGACCTATCAGGGCCAGAGCACCGGCGCATTGTATGACGGCAAATCGGCGCTTTACGGCACGGCGTCGGGAGGCGGCGCCAACAATGGCGGCATTGTCTATGCACTCACCCCGGCCGGATCGGAAACGGTGCTCTACAATTTCGGCGCCACCGCGCAGGACGCGCTCGATCCGGCAGCCCCCGTGATCCTGGACAGCCAGGGCAATCTGTACGGTACCAGTGCCGAGGGCGGGACGTCGGGCGCAGGCGCGATCTTTCGCCTGACGAGCGGCGGCCAGGAAACAATCCTGCACAGCTTCTGCCTCAAGCGGAATTGCACCGACGGCGAAAATCCGCAAACCGGCGCGCTTCTGCTGGATAGCCAGGGCAACCTGTTCGGCACCGCGCCATTCGGCGGAAAGACCGACACCGGTATCGTCTATGAGTTGAGCGGAAGCACCTTCACGGTGTTGCACAGCTTCTGCGCAAAATCCGGCTGCACCGATGGCGCGTACCCGCAAGGCGCATTGACCCTGGACGGCGCCGGTAACCTCATGGGCGTGACGCCGATCGGCGGCAAGGCCGAGGGCAATGCCGGCGACGTCTTCCGGCTGAACCAGAAGCTCACGGCGCTGTACAGCTTTTGCCATAGCACCAATTGCCCGGATGGCGGCGCGCCCTATGGGAATGTGCTGATGGACGCCAACGGCAACATCTTCGGCACAACCACGCAAGGCGGCGCGTTCAATCGCGGCACGATTTTCGAACTCACGCCGTGAAGGCGGGATCGACCGCAGCGACGGTGCAGTGGGAGGTTCGAGACGGAAGGCACGCGTGATTCAGGCGTAGGATGACGAACTCTTTATGGTGCGAACCCGCTACGGAAAGCGCAGGAATCCGCCGAAGTTGTAATTGCCCGTGATCACGCCGGCATCGTTTATCGCTACTGGCAGGGTGCGAGTACCACCGTTTGGAACCTGGAACTTCAGGCTTTTTCCGCTCGGGCGAAAAATGAATCCGGAGTAGTGGCCTTTGCGCTCGGAGCAGTAACCCGCAACTACGCCGGCCCGATTGATACCCACAGGCTGGAGGAGGCCGCATTGTGTTTCGTTGAACGTCGTTATGGTTCCGTCTGAGGCGCGCACGAAGCCGAGCGCGCCGCTGCTGTCCGTGTTGTACGCACCCGTGACGCTGCCTTTGATATTGATGCCGGCGGCCATCGTACTTTCTGCTCCCGGAACATCGATCGTCGTGATGGTCCCGTTCGCCGCGCGAAGAAAGCTGTGAGAGCCGATGCCGTCGGTGATGTACCAACCGGCGATAACGCCCTTGTCGTTGACGCTCACACCGTAAGTGTAGCTCGCACCCGGGGCGTCGAACGTTTTGACTCCGCTGCCAGTGCGCACAAAGGCATGAAAGTGGTCTGTGGCGTCTTTATAGTCCCCGGTAATTTCGTCCTTGCTGTTGATGGAGCGCGGTTCAACCAGACTCGCGCCGGGAACGTCGAAGGTCGTGAACGCTCCATCCGCGGTGCGCAAAAAGCCGTGCGATCCCGCGTTATCGCAATAAAGGCCCCCGACCGTCCCTTCGTCGTTGATACCGATGGCGTCCGTATTGGCAGCGCCTGGGACCGCGAAGGTTGTGACGTTGCCATCAACCGTCCGGATAAAACTGCTGGTGCCCGCCAGGCCCGTCACTGTATCGCTCGCGTTGATCCCCGTGACCGTGCCATCGTTGAAAGTCGTATAGGTCGCTTTTGCGCCGGCAGGCCCGCCGGAGATCGCGATGCAGAACGCTGCGAATGCGGCACAGGAATACAAGCTTCGGCAATTAAATGGACTCAACGCCATGCCATCCTCCCAAAGCGGCGCATTGCGTTCGCCGCCTCGCGGGTCACAGGCACGATAGCACAGCCGTTACGGGAAGCGCAGGAAGTTGCCAAAGGCGTAGTCGCCCGCGATCACGCCCGCATCGTTTATTCCCGCCGGCATGGTGCGAGTGCCACCGCCTGGAACTTGAAATGTCTGGAATGTCCCATTCGGACGCCGGGCAAATCCCATGTAATGCCCTTGATTTTTCGTGTTTATGCAGTAGCCCGCGATCGTGCCTTTGCTGTTGATACCCATCGGTTGGATGTAGCCGCAATTATGTCCGTCGAATGCGGTTATCGTGCCATCGGAGGTGCGCACAAAGCCATGAATGGTGCCACCGCTGTCCGAGTAGAACCCGGCGATGGTGCCTTTTGCATTGATGCGCGTGGCGTCTGTCGCCACCGCGCCCGGAACGTCGATTGCCGTGATCGTTCCGTCCGCGGCGCGGACAAAAGTGTGACTCCTGCCATCGACAACGTAGGTGCCCACGATCGCGCCTTTGTCGCTG
>Ga0157369_10001205_pt1 | contig 32229 bp, 31 predicted proteins | sample C25metaG_FD_113461 | JGI IMG/M metagenome (GOLD analysis project Ga0157369, IMG submission 113461) | Corn rhizosphere microbial communities from Kellogg Biological Station, Michigan, USA - C2-5 metaG | ecosystem: Host-associated > Plants > Roots > Rhizosphere > Soil | place: USA: Michigan... | reverse complement strand
GGCCGTCATGGCGTCGACCTCCACGGCGGTCATCGCCAGCGGCTTCTCGCAGAGCACGTGCTTGCCGGCCTCCAGCGCCGCGATCGACCACGACGCGTGCACCTCGTTCGTCAGCGAGATGTACACCGCCTCGACAGCGGGATCGGCCAGCAGCGCGGCGTAGTCGTCGTACACCGGCCCGGCCGGATCCAGTGCCCGCGCACGGGAGGGGTCGCGGCTCGCGACCGCATGCAACGACGCACCGGACGCCGCATGTACGGCGGGTGCGAGCGCGCGTCCCGCGATCCAGCCGGCGCCGAGAAAGCCCCAGCGGACGGTCAGAGCGGTGTCACCGGGCGGCCGCCGTCGCGCGCCGACACGGTCGCGGCCTCCATCACCGAGATGTTGCGCCGCGACCCAGCGGCGGTGACCGACATGGGCGCCCCGAAGCGCAGGTGGTCGGCGAGCTCACGGTGGAACGGCACCCGCGGCGGCGGCGCGACCGCGACGTCGGTCACCGATCCGTCCGCCGCGTGCAACGTGATCCGGGCCGGCGAGTCGGCCGCGGCCAGCGGGTCCTCGACCAGCGTCCCGATGGCGCTGCGGCTGACCACGCGCTCGTGCCGCCAGTGCCCGACGATGGCGCCTTCGGTGCCGAGCACGTACCACTTCGGCTTCATCGCGGCGGCGAGATCCGAGTGCACGAACTCGGCCTCGGTCCCGTCGGCGAACGCGATCGTCACCCGCGAATGGTCCGCGTTCGTGACGTCGTACCAGCGGCGCTTGTGCGCTGACGCCGTGACGTGCTCGACCTGCTGCGGCAGCAGGTCGAGGATCCAGTCGAGGAAGTGCGAGCCCCAGTCGTAGATCGCGCCGCCGCTCACCTCTTCGTCGGAGTGCCAGAAGTTGCACGGGTGGCCGTAGCCGCCGACGAACGACTCGTAGTGGAAGACGTCGCCGATCGCGCCGCTGCGGACGAGCCGCTTCACCGTGAGGTAGTCGGCATCCCAGCGGCGGTTCTGGTAGACGCTGACCAACCTTTCGGCCGCCGCAGCCGCCGCGATCATCTCGTCGGCCTCCGCGGTCGTGAGGCTGAACGGCTTTTCCACGACGACGTGCTTGCCGGCGCCGAGCGCGCGCAACGCCCACTCGGCATGCGTGTTCGGCGGCGTCGACACGACGACGAGATCGACGTCGGGCGAAGCGAGCAACGCGTCGCCGTCGTCGTACGCCGTCACCTCGGGCGCGAGCGTCCGCGCCGCGGCGATCCGCTCGGCGCTCTTGTCGCAGACCCCGGCGAGCACCAGGCCGTCGACCGACGCGATGGCAGCGCTGTGCTCGTGCCCGATCGCGCCGTAGCCGAGGATGCCGATACGCACGGGCGGTCCTTCAGCGACGCCCAGCGCATGCCGCACCCACCGCAGCACCAGGCGCTGCATCAACGGATCGCGCAACGTCGCCGGCTCGGTCGCCGTCGTCAGCAGACCCACGTGCGTCGCCGGCCGCCAGGTCATCACGGCGTGCGTCGCCAGCCCGGTCATCGCGGTCGCGAGCACCTCGACGTCGTCCAGCGTCTTGTCCACTTCGAGCCAGCGATCGGTGACCACGATGTCGCCGTCGCCCGCCGCCGGCCGCAGCCGGATCTCGTGGCGCAGCGTCGGCCGCCCCGCGATGACACCGGCCGCGTCGGCCATGCCCGGCCGATCGAGATGCGCTTCGAGCGTCCCGCCGCCGAACAGGACCGGAACCGTGGTCGACCGCAGATCCGCGATGACGTCCTCGGGGAGGTGACCGTCGGCCCACACGAGGATCGCGTCGGCCTCTTGCGGTGCCACCCGCGACAGGCCGCACCGGCCCAGGTAGTCGGCGAGGTTGTCGACGGCGGCGGCCATGTCAGCGGAACGCAACGCGGTGATCACCGCGATCCGGCTCATTGCCTCACCCTACGTTTGCCGACCGCCCGGTCGGCGCACGACAGGGGTATGCCGACCACAACTGCGCCCGTCACCGACGTCGTCGACCGCATCGAGCGGACCTCGGTCCTCGACCCGGTGGTGAAGGGCCTGCGCTCCGCGACGCAGAAGATCCTTGCGCCGCAAGGGCTTCGCGACACCTTGCACGGCGTCTGGCTGGGCCATCCGCTGCACCCGATGCTGACCGACGTGCCGATCGGCGCATGGTCGGCCGCCGCGGTGCTCGACCTGCTCCCCGGCACCGGCGTCGGTGCTAGCGCCCTCATCGCGACCGGCTGCGCGGCGACGGTCCCGACCGCGCTCACCGGGCTGGCCGACTGGTCCGATCTGCACGGGCCGCACCAGCGGGTCGGTGTCATCCACGCCGCGGCGAACGTGGTCGCGCTGGGCTTCTACACCGCGTCGCTCGGCGCGCGGATGCGCGGCCGGAAGATGCGCGGCAAGGCGCTCGCGTACGCCGGGCTCGCCGCGATGACCGCGGGCGGATACCTCGGCGGCCACCTCGCGTTCCGGCAGGCCGCCGGCGCCAACCACGGCGCCGACATCCCCGACCTCTTCCCCGGCGGGTGGCACGACATCGGCGCGCTAGACGAGTTCCCCGACGGCTCTCCCGCCAAGCGCACCGTCGAGGGCGTCGATCTCCTCGTCGTACGGCGGGGGCAGCACGTCGATGTCCTGTCGAACAAGTGCTCGCACCTGTCCGGCCCGCTGTCCGACGGCGAGTTCACCGTCGACGCCGGCCAGGGCTGCATCGTGTGCCCGTGGCACGGCTCAACGTTCCGGCTCTCCGACGGCGCGGTGCAGCACGGCCCGGCGACGTCGCCGCAGTTCCGGTTCGAGACGCGCGTGACCGACGGCCGGCTGGAGGTCAGCCTCTCCGGCGAATGACCGGGTCGACGCCGTTCACCACGTGCAGAACCGGCTCGCCGGACACGGCGCGCCGGACGTTGTCGATGACGAGTGAGATCAACCGTCCCTGCGCCTCGCGGGACGCGCCCGCGGCGTGCGGCGAGAGCAGGATGCGGTCGTCGTCGCGCAGCGGCGAGTCGGCCGGCAGCGGCTCAGTCGCGTAGACGTCGAGCGCCGCACCCGCGAGGTGCCCGGACCGGACCGCGTCGAGCAGCGCCGCCTCGTCGAGTACGCCGCCGCGCGCGGCGTTGACGACGTACGCGCCCTGCGGCAGCCGGGCGAGGGCCGCCGCGTCGACGAGCCCGCGGGTCTCGGCCGCGAGGGCGACGACGAGCACGAGTAGCTGGCTGTGCGCGAGCAGGTCCTCCAGCGGCAGCCAGCGCGCGCCGCCTGCCTCCTCCGCCGACCGCAGCCGCCGGCTCCAGTGCGCGACGTCGGCACCGAGCGCGGCGAACCGGGTCGCGCACGCGCGGCCGATGTCGCCCATGCCGACGATGCCGACCCGCCGGCCGGTCAGCTCTCCGCCGCCGCGCTGGCTGACCGTCAGCTGCGGCCACTCGCCGAGGCGCATCTGCGCGTCCGCCCACGCCAGCGAGCGCAGCCCGGCGAACGCCGCGCCGACACACCATTCGGCGACGCTGATCGCGTTGGCGCCGGCCGCGTTGGCCGCCGGGATGCCGGCCGCCGCGAGGCCGTCGGTGTCGAGGGTGTCGGTGCCGACGCTCGGCTGCTGCACGAAGGCCAGCCGGGACGCGGCCGCGATCTGCTCGGGGCCGATGCCGAGCGCGCCGGACCAGTCACCGACGACGATGTCGGCCGCCGCGATCGCCTCGGTCACCGCCGCGGGTGTCCTGGCGGCTGGTGTGCTGACCGTCACGGGCAGGTCGGCGAACAGCAGCGCGAGCAGCGACTCGTCCAGCGGCGGCAGCGCGAGCAGGGACCACGGATTCGGCACGCTCGCACTCTGCCACCCGCGCGCGTCGCGCCTCCCCGCCGCCTGTACCAGCGGGCCGGCGAGTCGGACAAAGTTCACATTCGCACCACAAGTCCCTCTTGTCACACCAGCAACAGGCGTCTACCGTGGATCCTCGTGCTTCGACGACATCGGCTGCCGGCCGCCGTGCTGCTGCTCGCGCTCGTCGCCACGGCCTCGACCAGCGGCGCCTCGCTCTACCGGATCCGCTCCGGCGACACCCTCTCGGGCATCGCCCACCACTTCCACATGAGCCTGCACCGGCTGGTCGCCTTCAACCACCTGCCCGGCGCGGGCACGACCATCTACGCCGGCGCCTACCTGCACATCCCGACCGGCGCGCCCCGCGCGACGTCGTACGGCGGCTCCCGCGGGGGCGGCGCGGCGACGGCCGCGCGCAGCCGCACGGTCGTGTCGACGTACATCGTGAAGCCGGGCGACACGCTGATCGGCGTCGCGGCGCGGTTCCGGGCCAGCGCCCGGCGGATCGCCGCGTACAGCCACCTCCCGCGCTCGCTGATGATCGTGATCGGCCAGCGGCTGCGCATCCCGCGCGACGTCCGCGTCAGCGGCGGCACCAGCGCCAGCAGCGCGACCGGCACCGGCGGCGCCTACCAGATGAGCGGCCCGGCCCCGTCGCAGGCGACCGTCGCGGCGGTGCTGCGCGCGACCGCGCGGCGCTGGCACATCGACCCGCGGCTCGTGCTCGCGATCGGCTGGCAGGAGTCCGGGTTCAACCAGCGCTGGGTGTCCCCGACCGGCGCGATCGGCGCGATGCAGGTCGAGCCGTACACCGGCGACTTCGTCTCCCGCTACGTCGTCGGCCGGCCGCTCAACCTGCGCAAGATCTCCGACAACGCGACCGCCGGCGTCGCGCTGCTCGCGGTGCTGCTGCGCGAGACCCGCGGCAACGCCGGGCAGGCCGTCGCCGGCTACTACCAGGGCCTCGCCTCGGTGCAGAGCCGCGGCATGTACGCCGACACGAAGCGTTACGTCGCGAACGTTCTGGCTCTGCGCAACCGGTTCTGATGCCCGGTGCGCGCCGCCAACCGGGTCGCGCCGTCACCGCGACATAGATCCCGCCGTCATGGCGATGATCTTGGGGCGGTCGCCGATGCCACCTAGACTCGGCGTAATGGATACGACGCTGAGCGACCCTATGGTCGATCGGCTGCTCGACGGGCGCTACGCCGTCGAGTCGCGCCTCGCGCGCGGCGGCATGGCCAGCGTCTACCTCGCCACCGACACCCGCCTCGACCGCCGGGTCGCGGTCAAGGTCATGCACCCCGGGCTCGCCGAGGACCCCGACTTCGTCGCGCGGTTCAACCGCGAGGCGCGGGCGAGCGCCCGGCTCTCCCACCCCGACATCGTCGCCGTCTACGACCAGGGCGAGGACGACGGCCAGGCCTTCCTGGTCATGGAGTACGTGCCCGGCGCGACGCTGCGGGCGGTGCTGCACGACCGCGGCCGGCTCTCCACCGGAGAGGCGCTCGCCGTGATGGATCACGTCCTCGCCGCGCTCGGCGCCGCGCACGACGCCGGCCTCGTGCACCGCGACGTGAAGCCGGAGAACGTCCTCGTGACCGGCGACGGCCGCGTGAAGGTCGCCGACTTCGGCCTCGCCCGCGCGGTCGCGGGCCACAACCTCACCGCCGCCGACGGTGCGCTGCTCGGCTCCCCCGCCTACCTCGCGCCCGAGCAGGTCCGCGACGGCACCGCCGATGCGCGCACCGACGTCTACGCCGCCGGGATCATGCTGTTCGAGCTGCTGACCGGGCGGCCGCCGTACGTCGGCGAGCATGCGCTCGCGGTCGCGAACCGGCGGCTCTCGGAGGACGTGCCGGCGCCGTCGTCGCTCGCGTCCGGGATCCCGGCGGAGATCGACGCGCTGGTGCTCGCGGCGACCGCGCGCGAACCCGACGAGCGGCCGGCCGACGCGGGCGCGCTGCACCGCTCGCTGATCGCCGTACGCAACCGGCTCGGCCTGCACGCCGCGGTGCCGACGTTGCCGACGGCGGCGACGACGGTCCTCTCCGCGCCACGGCAGGACACGCTGGTCGTCGGGCCCGATGCGCCGGCCACCGCGCCGGCCACCGCACCGAAGGTGAAGCGGAAGCGGCGCCGCCGTCGTGGGCTGATCGCGCTGGCGATCGTGCTCGTGCTGGCGCTGGTCGCGTCCGCGGGCGGGTGGTACCTCGCCGAGGCGCGGTTCACCAAGACGCCGAGCGTGCTCGACATCAGCCGCGACGCCGCGGTCGCGAAGCTGCGGCAGGCCGGGCTGAAGGTGCGCTGGCTCGCGCCGGTGTTCGACGGCACGGTGCCCAGCGGCTACGTCGCGGTCGAGCGGCCCGGCCCCGGCGCCGACGTGCACAAGGGCGCGACGGTGTCGCTGGCGCTCTCGCGCGGGCCGGACCACGTGCCGGCGTTGCGGCGGCTGACGCTCGCGCAGGCGACCGCGGCGCTGCGGGCCGCGCAGCTCAAGCTCGGCGACACGACGCAGGCCTACTCGCCGACCGTCGCGACCGGGCACATCATCGAGTCGACGCCGGCCGCCGGCGTCGAGATCACGCCGGGCACGGCGGTGTCGGTCGTCGTCAGCAAGGGCCCGCAGCCGGTGACCGTGCCGGATGTGCACGGCAAGGCCGTCGCGGACGCGACCTCGATGCTGACGAAGCTCGGCCTGCAGGTCACCACGACGCAGGTCTTCAACGACACGGTCAAGGCCGGCATCGTCATCTCGAGCAGCCCGGGTCCGGGGACGACGCTGCGCGCGGGTGCCACGGTCAACCTCGTGGTGTCGAAGGGGCCGCAGCTGTTCGCGGTTCCCGACGTGAGCGGGATGAAGATCGACCGCGCGATCCAGATCATCGAGCAGGCCGGTTTCCGCGCCCAGCCGCGGCAGGCCTACCCCGGCGGCCCGGGCAAGGTCTTCCGTGAGACGCCGACGGGCCAGCAGCCCAAGGGCACCGTCATCGAGCTCGACTACTTCTAGTCTTGGTGGCTGCTCGGCCTCGCATCGGCGCGCACGTCTTCGTCCGCGCCGGCCTGGCGAAGCACCCCCTTCCGTACGCCGAGTCGATCGGGGCGGAGGCGTTGCAGGTGTTCGTCTCCAACCCGCGCGGCTGGGCTGCTTCCGTTGGTGATCCGGCGGCCGACGCCACGTTCGCCGAGCTGTGCCGGGACCGGTCGATGCCGGTGTACGTGCACGCGCCGTACCTCGTGAACTTCGGCTCGCCGACCGAGCTGACCCGCGAACGCTCGGCGGCCGCGGTCGCGCACTCGTTGCGGCGCGGCGCGCTCGTCGGCGCGGCGGGTGTCGTCGTACATGCCGGATCGGCTGTCGATGCCGCGCATCGCGACCGTGCGCTCGTGCTGATGCGGGAGCGGTTGCTGCCGCTGCTCGACGCGCTCGGCGACGACGACCCCGATGTGCTGGTCGAGCCGACCGCCGGCGGTGGGCAGCCGCTCGCGGCTGTCGTTGATGACCTGCCGCCGCTGTTCGAGGCGCTCGAGTGGCACCCGCGGCTGGGTGTCTGCCTGGACACGTGCCACGCGTTCGCGGCCGGGCACGACGTGTCGGCCGCCGCGGGCATGCGGCGGTGGCTGGACGGCGCCGTACGTGCGCTTGGTGCGGGACGGCTGCGGCTCGTCCATGCCAATGACAGCAAGGATCCGTGCGGGTCGGCGCGGGACCGGCACGCCGCGATCGGCACCGGGCTGATCTCGCTCGACGCGTTCGGCGCGCTGCTGCGGCACCCGGCGGTACGCGGTGTGCCGGTGCTGATCGAGACGGCGCCGGACGAGGTAGGACACGCCGAGCAGATCGCGTTGCTGCGGTCGCTCGGCTCGCGCTGAGTTCGCTGCCGACCTCCGTTGCGCAAGCCGGGGCAAATCGGCACGATGTGCCGCATGCGCCTTCGCCTTCTTCTCGGTGCCGCCGGCCTTGCCGTGGTCGCCGCCGCCGCTGTCCCCGCCGTCGCCGCACCGACCGACCCGGTGCCGACCGGCCCGTGCACTCAGCTCCGGCCGGAGGTCAGCGTCACCAACGTCGACACGCGGGTGACCGTGGCGTGTACGACGGTCGTCGTGCCGGTCGTGCTCCCGCAGAACGTGACGCTGGTGTCCGCACCGGCTGTGCCACCGGTCTGCCCGCCGCACCCGATCGCGTGGGTCTCGAACGGCAACCTCTACGTGCAGGTGGGCTGCCTCGCGCCGACCGTGATCCCGATCCCCGCGATCAAGCCACCGCCGACCGCGGCTGCGGCCTGCCTGCCGGCAGCGTGGATCTCCGGCGGCGACCTCTACGTCGAGGTGCAGTGCGGGAAGACGATCGTCATCCCGATTCCGATCACCGGCCCGCCGCCCGGGGTCTGAGCTCGCCGCCGGCGTCCTCGTCGCCAAGATCAAGACGGAGAAGTTGCACCGGAAGCCGGGCATCTTCGGCGTGAAACCTGCAACAACTCCGTCTTGATCTTGCCGTCCGTACGCGGCGGCGCAGTCAGCCAGGCTCGCGCACGACGAACGGTCGCGGTCGAGAGAATGCGCCGGTGAGCGAACGGCGACAGGAACGACTGGCAACTGCCGTCTTGGTCGCCGTTTGTGTCTGCTGGGGAAGCACGTTCGTCGTCGTCAAGGACGCGGTCGAGCGCATGCCGGTCATGGACTTCCTCGCCTGGCGGTTCGCGATCGCGGCGCTCGTCATGGCGGCGTTGCGCCCGCGCGCCGTCGCCGCCCTCTCCCCGCAGGCCCGCCGCCACGGCGTGATCCTCGGGCTCGCCCTCGCCGCGGGATACGTCGCGCAGACGTTCGGGCTCGAACGCACCCCGGCGACCGTCTCCGGATTCATCACCGGTCTCTTCGTCGTGTTCACGCCGCTCTGCTCCGGGCTGCTGCTGCGCGAGCGGATCGACCGCGTGGCGTGGGGCGGCGTCGCCCTCGCCACCGGCGGCCTCGCGCTGCTGTCGCTGCACGGCCTGTCCGTCGGCAGCGGTGAGGCGATCACGCTGCTCTGCGCCGTCTCGTTCGCGCTGCACATCGTCGGTCTCGGCCAGTGGTCGACACCCAAGGACGCCTACGGGCTCGCCGTCGTACAGCTCGCCACCGTGGCCGTTGTGTCGATCCCCGCGGCCGCGCCGCAGTCGCTCGCGCCGCCGCCCGACGCGGGCGTCTGGGGGGCCATCCTGCTGACCGCACTCGCCGCGACGGCGTTCGGGTTCTTCGGGCAGACCTGGGCGCAAGCGCACCTCGCACCGGAACGCGCAGCGGTCGTCATGACGATGGAGCCGGTGTTCGCCGGCATCTTCGGCGTCACGGTCGGCACGGATCACATCGGCGTGCGCACCGTCGTCGGCTCACTGCTGGTGCTCATCGCGATGCTGCTCGTCGAGCTCGGCCCGCGTCAGGGCCGGGACGCGGCGGTCGAGCGACTCGAGACGTAATGACACGATGACCTCGTGGTCATCGTGATGGCACCGGACGCGACGAGCGAGCAGCTCGACATCGTTGTCGAGACCGTGCGCTCGGCCGGCGGTTCGGCGTTCGTCAGCCGTGGCGTGCACCGCACGATCGTCGGGCTCGTCGGTGACATCGAGCAGTTCCAGAGCCTCAACCTGCAGACGTTCGCCGGCGTCGCGGATGTCGTCCGCATCTCCACGCCGTACAAGCTCGTCAGCCGCGACAACCATCCCGCGACGTCGACGGTCAACGTCGCGGGCGTCGACATCGGCCCCTCGACGTTCACCCTGATCGCGGGACCGTGCGCCGTCGAGACTCCCGAGCAGACGCTGCTCGCCGCGCAGATGGCGAAGAACGCCGGCGCGGCGCTGCTGCGCGGTGGCGCGTACAAGCCGCGGACGTCGCCGTACGCCTTCCAAGGGCTCGGCGAAAAAGGGTTGCGAATCCTGGCCGAAGTACGCGACGAGGTCGGCCTTCCGGTCGTCACCGAAGTCGTCGACGCGCACGACGTCGACACGGTCGCGGCGTACGCCGACATGCTCCAGATCGGCACCCGCAACATGCAGAACTTCGGCCTGCTGCAAGCCGTCGGCGGCTCCGGCAAGCCGGTCATGCTCAAGCGCGGCATGAACGCGACGATCGAAGAATGGCTGATGGCGGCCGAGTACGTCGCGCAGCGCGGCAACCTCGACATCGTGCTGTGCGAGCGCGGCATCCGCACCTTCGAGACGGCGACCCGCAACACCCTCGACATCAGCGCGGTGCCGGTCGTACACCAGCTCTCGCACCTGCCGGTCGTGGTCGACCCGTCGCACTCGGGCGGCCGACGCGACCTCGTCGTACCGCTGTCGCGTGCCGCGATCGCCGCCGGCGCCGACGCGGTCATCGTGGACGTGCATCCGCATCCGGAGCAGGCGCTGTGCGACGGCGCGCAGGCTCTGGTCGACGCCGACCTCGAGCAACTCGCGGCGGCCGTGCGCGAGCTACCGCCGCTGCTCGGCCGGCACCTCTCTACGCCGCCAGCGCGCGGCTGACCACGTCGAGGGCGCGGTCGATCGCCGCGTCGTCGACGTCGAGGTGCGTGACCAGGCGAACCCGGCGCGGGCCGACTCCGGACACGAGCACGCCGTCGGCACGACAACGCGCGGCGAGCGTCGCCGCATCGAGGTCGGTGACCGAAAGATCGAGCGGAACGATGTTGGTCTCGACCCGATCCGGATCGACCAGACCGGGACGTACGGCGGCGAGCTCGGTCGCCAGCCGTCGTGCGCGCGCATGGTCTTCGGCGAGCCGCTCGAGGTTGTGCGCCAAGGCGTAAATCCCAGCAGCGGCAAGGATTCCGGCCTGCCGCATGCCGCCGCCGAGCCGCCGCCGGATCGCTCGCGCCGGCTCGACCATCGCCGCGTCGCTCATCACGACGACGGAACCGACCGGCGCGCCGAGGCCCTTCGACAGGCACACCGAGAGCGTGTCGAACAGCGCGCCGTACTCCCCCAGCGGCACGCCAGATGCCACATGCGCGTTCCAGATCCGCGCGCCGTCGCAGTGCAGCCGCACGCCGTACGACGATGTCAGCGCGCGGATGTCCTTCAGCAGCGCGACCGGGTAGACCGCGCCGCCGCCGCGGTTGTGCGTCTGCTCGACGGCGACCGCGCGGGTCGGCACGGTGTGGTAACCCTCGGGGCGCAGTTGCGGCTCCAGCGCGTCAACCGTGAGCAGGCCGCGGTCGGCGACGAGCGTGCGGGTCTGCAGGCCACCGTGCTGCGCCGCGCCGCCGCCCTCGTAGGACACGACGTGCGCATCGGCGTCGCAGATGATCTCGTCGGCGGGCGGGCAGACCAGCCGCATCGCGATCTGGTTGCCCATCGTCCCGCTCGGCACGAACAGCGCGGCGGCGTGGCCGAACATCGCCGCGACCTGCTCCTCCAGCGCGATGATCGTCGGGTCCTCGGCGTAGACGTCGTCGCCGACCTCGGCCTCGGCCATCGCCCGGCGCATGCCATCCGACGGGCGGGTCACGGTGTCGCTACGCAGGTCCACGAGGCTCACGGCCCTAAGGTAACCAAGTGCCTCGCGAGGTCGTCGCCCTCGTGTCCGCGGATGACGCCGTCGCCGCGGTGCGGGTGCATGCCGACCGCGTGCACGACCTGTTGCGGCGCAGCGGCTGCGGCGCGGACGAGTCCGTCGAGGTCACCGAGTCCTACGCATTCGGGCTGCTGGACGCGCTCGTCAACGCGCCCGAGACGGTCGGCGACATGGCCGGCTGGTGGTTCGGCCGCGCGCTCCAACTCGGCCGCCGGCTGGGCGACTCCAGCGCCGAGCCGGACGAGGAGGCCTCGGCCAGCGTCCTCGCCGGCACCAGCGGCGAGGCCCAGGTCCGCGCCGCCGTCGCCGCGCTCCCGGAGAACGAGCGCGCCGCGGTCATGCTCCGCGACGCCTACGACCTCCCGATCCAGGCGGTCGCCGTCGCGCTGCGCCGCGACGAGGCGACGGCCGCGATGCTGGTCGGCACCGGCCGGCTGCACCTGCTCAGCACGTACGACGACCGCCGGCCGCCGGATCTCGCCGGTCACACCGGCCGCAACGCGGCCAACCTGGCCACACTGACGGCGCTCGCCGACGGCACGCTCCCGGCCGCGCGCGCGGTCCCGCTGCGGCGGCACCTCACGACCTGCACGGCGTGCGAGGACGTGGTCGACGGCTTGGCGAAGGCACGCCGGCTCACCGCGGCGCTGCCCATCATCGCGATGCCCGACGAGGCCCGCGAGCCCATGCTCGAACGCATCGCCGTGCGTGCCGCCGCGACACTGCCCTCCGCGGACGAGGTACTCGCGGTGGTCGACCAGGACGACGACACCCGACCGGCGATCGCGCCGCTCGCCGTCGTACTGGTCATCGTGCTCGCCCTCGTCCTCGGCGTGGGGGTCGCCGCGCTGACCCGGTCGACCACCGGGAGCGCCGCGACAAACGACCTGCCTCCGGTCGCGCCGGCCCCGACCGAGCAGCCGTCGTTCTCGGTGTCGCCGACGGCGTCGCTGTCAGCGACCGCGACGCCGACCCGAACCGCCCGGCCGACGACGACACCGACAAGCCGGCGTACGGCAACCGCGCCCGCCACCTCGACGCGGGGTGTAACCGTCGCCGAGATCACGCTGTCACCGACACAAGGGCCGCGGGGCACCGCGATCGCGGTCGACGGCACCGGCTGGACCGCGGGCGACACGGTTACGGTCGTCTACTCCGGGCCGATCTCGCAGAACCGCACCACGACGACCGTCGGCGCGGACGGCTCGTTCAGCGCGACGGTGACCGCGAACGGGCTGGTGCCCGGCGACTACACGGTGCAGGCGACCGGCAGCGACGCAACCGCCTCCGCATCGTTCCGCCAGACCAGCTGACAACCCGCGTCATGATCATCGCCGTCACAGCGACATAGAGGTCGCCCTGACGGCGCAAGCGGACAGCCGCGAGGATCAGCGCTCGCGCAACATCTCCGCGACCAGGAACGCGAGCTCGATCGCCTGACCGGTGTTGAGCCGCGGATCACATGCGGTCTCGTAGCGCCCGGCCAAATCGTCGTCCACGAGGTCGTACGCGCCGCCGAGACATTCGGTGACGTCGTCACCGGTGAGCTCGACGTGCACACCACCGGGATACGTGCCCAACGCGTGGTGCACCTCGAAGAACCCGCGTACCTCGTCGATGACGTCATCGAAGTGGCGCGTCTTGTAACCGCTCGGCGTCGTGATCGTGTTGCCGTGCATTGGATCGCACACCCACGTGACGACGACACCTTCCGCGCGCGCCTTCTCGACCAGCGCGGGCAGCACGTCGCGCACCCGCTGCGCGCCGGTGCGCGTGATGAACGTCAAGCGGCCCGGAATTCGTTGCGGATCAAGGCGTTCGGCGAGCGCGACCGCATCGTCGGGCGCGACACCCGGCCCGAGCTTGACGCCGATCGGATTCGCGATGCTGCTCGCGAACGCGACGTGCGCGCCGTCGAGCGCACGCGTGCGCTCGCCGATCCAGACCATGTGCGCCGACAGGTCGTACGACGCCGCGCGCTCCTCGTCGTACCGGGTCAGCGGCGTCTCGTAGTCGAGCAGCAGCGCTTCGTGGCTGGCGAAGAACTCGACGCCGTGCATCGACTGCTCGCGGTCGAGGTCGATGCCGCACGCGCGCATGAAGTCGAGGGCCTTGTCGATCTCGCGCGCGACGCGTTCGTAACGCTGCCCGGCCGGCGAACGCCGGACGAAGTCCTGGTTCCAGTCGTGCACGGCGCGCAGATCGGCGAGGCCGCCGCGCGTGTAGGCGCGGACGAGGTTGAGCGTCATCGCACTCGCGGCGTACGCGCGAAGCATCCGCGCCGGGTCCGGCACCCGCGCCGCCTCCGTCGCGGTCAGCTCGTTGACGGCGTCGCCGCGGTACGACGGAAGGCCGGTGATCGCCTCGACGTCGGCGCTGCGCGGCTTCGCGTACTGCCCGGCCATCCGGCCGACCTTCACCACGGGCACGCTCGCGGCGTATGTCAGCACGACCGCCATCTGCAGGATCGTCCGCAGCTTGTCGCGCACCTGTGTCGCCGAGACTCCGGCGAACGTCTCGGCGCAGTCACCGCCCTGGAGCAGGAACGCCTCGCCCCGGCTCACCGCCGCCAGGCGCTCGCGCAGGGTGTCGCACTCGTCCGGTACGACGAGGCCGGGCGAGCCGGCCAGCTCCGCGACGACGCGGTCGAGCGCGGCCGCATCGGGCCATGCCGGCTGCTGGGCGGCCGGCAGCGCGCGCCACGCGGTATCGGTGACCATGCCTCAAGCGTAAGGTTCGCCCGCCGTGGGCCCGGGAAGTGCGTGCGTATGACCAAGAGCGACGGGACGGCGGCGTCCAACCTCGTCTACGACCTCGTCTCGATCCAGTTCCACGCGCTCAAGGGTGCTCAGGTCTACGACCAGTACCTCAAGGACGCGCAGGGCAACGACAAGGTCGCGCAGTTCATCGAGCAGGTGAAGGCCGAAGACGCGAAGCGCGCGCAGACCTGCCACGAGCTGCTGACCGAGATCACGAAGGACGGCGGCCTCGGCGCCGACGCCTATCCGAGCGACACCGGCAGCAAGCAGACCACGACCGTCTGAGCGCCCGGCGCCCAGAACGCTTCCGGCTTTGCCCGGCATCCGCCGGCGCCGCGCGTACCCGCACGCGCGGCACTGCCCTCCCACCTAGCGGAGGCCGGGCGAAGCCGGGAAATGCCATCTGCGGCTAGCCGAAGAACACTTCGACTTCCTCGTAGCGCTCCGGCGGCACGGTCTTGAGCTCGCTCGTGGCCGCGGACAGCGGCACCCGCTCGATCTCGGTGCCGCGCAGCGCGACCATCACGCCCGAGTCGCCTTCGTGCACCGCGTCGATCGCGTGCAATCCGAACCGCGTGGCGAGCACCCGGTCGTACGCCGTCGGCGTGCCGCCGCGTTGCACATGCCCGAGGACGGTCTGGCGCGACTCGTAACCCGTGCGCGCCTGGATCTCGCGTTCGAGCACCTGGCCGATGCCGCCGAGCCGGACGTGCCCGAACGCGTCGAGCTCACCGGCCTGCAGTTCCATCGTGCCTTCCTTGGGCTGCGCGCCCTCGGCGACGACGACGATCGGCGAGTAGTGCGACGCGAACCGGTGCTCGATGTACGCGCACACCTGGTCGATGTCGAACGGCCGCTCCGGGATGAGGATGACGTTCGCGCCGCCGGCCAATCCGGAGTGCAGCGCGATCCAGCCGGCGTGCCGGCCCATCACCTCCACGATCAGCACCCGGTGGTGCGACTCCGCCGTCGTGTGCAAGCGGTCGATCGCGTCGACGGCGATCTGCACGGCGGTGTCGAACCCGAACGTGTAGTCGGTCGCACCGAGATCGTTGTCGATCGTCTTCGGCACCCCGACCACAGCAAGGCCCACGGCCGCGAGCGCCGTCGCGACACCGAGTGTGTCCTCGCCGCCGATCGCGATCAGCGCGTCGACGCCGAGTGACGCCAGGTTCGCCTGGATGCGCTCGACTCCCCCGTCGACCTTCAGCGGGTTGGTGCGCGACGAGCCGAGAATCGTGCCGCCCCGCGGCAGGATGCCGCGCGTCGTACCGACGTCCAGCGGCATCGTGACCTTCTCCAGCGGTCCTTTCCAGCCGTCGCGGAAGCCGAGGAACTCGTGCCCGTAGATCTCGCTGCCCTTGCGGACCGCTGCCCGGATCACCGCGTTGAGACCGGGGCAGTCGCCGCCACCCGTGAGGACGCCGATACGCATGCGGGAGACCCTAACTAACATCCGGCACGTGACGTTCTCCATCGTCGCGACCGACGGCACGGCCTGGGGCGTCGCGGTCGCGAGCAAGTTCCTCGGTGTCGGTACGGCGGTCCCGGCGGCGGCCGCGGGCGTCGGCGCGATCGCGACGCAGTCCTGGGCCAACCTCGCCTACCGCCCCGACGGCCTCGCCATGTTGCGAGAAGGCAAGACCGCGCAGGAGACGCTCGACGCGCTGACCGCCGCCGACGAGCTGCGCGCCGAACGGCAGGCCGGCGTCGTGGACGCGCAGGGCCGGGCCGCGACCTACACCGGCACCGGCTGCAACCCGTGGGCCGGCGGCGTCACAGGAGACGGCTACGCGATCCAGGGCAACATCCTCGTCGGCCCCGAGGTGGTCGACGCGATGGAGAAGGCCTGGATCGCATCGGCGGCGGATGCACCGCTGACCCGCCGGCTGCTCGCCGCGCTCACCGCCGGCGACGAGGCAGGCGGCGACCGGCGCGGCCGGCAGAGCGCCGCGCTGCTCGTCGTCACGCCGGAGGGTGGGTACGGCGGCGGCAGCGACGTGTTCGCGGACCTCCGCGTCGACGACCACCCGCAGCCGGTGGCCGAGCTCGCGCGGTTGCTCGACCTGCACGACATCTACTTCGGCAAGCCCGATCCCGCGACGCTGCTGCCACTCGACGGCGACCTCGCCACCGAGGTACGCGACCGGCTGGCCGCGCTCGGCCACAGCGACGCCGACCTCGACGCGGCACTGGCCGGCTGGGCCGGTATCGAGAACTACGAGGAACGCCTCGTGCCGGGCAAGATCGACCCCGTCGTCCTCGAGAAACTTCGCGACGCGTGACCGTTCTCGCCATCGACGCCGGCACCACCGGCGTCACCGCCCTCGTCGTCACCGACGACGGCCGGATCGCTTCGCGCGGCTACCAGGAGTTCGCGCAGCACTTCCCCCGGCCGGGCTGGGTGGAGCACGAGCCGGAGGAGATCTGGCAGGCCACCCTGAGCGCCTGCCGGGACGCGCTGCGCGACCAGCCGGCGCCGCAGGCCGTCGGCATCACCAACCAGCGCGAGACCGCGGTCCTCTGGGATCGCCGGACCCTCGCCGCACCGCGCCGCGCCCTCGTCTGGCAGGACCGCCGTACGACGGAGATCTGCACGCGACTGCGCGACGCCGGCCACGAGGACCGCGTCAGCGCGCTGACCGGCCTGCGCCTCGACCCGTACTTCACCGGCACGAAGCTCACCTGGATCCGCGAGAACGATCCGGCGGCGTGGAGCGACGACGTCGCGGTCGGCACCGTCGACGCCTACCTCGTCGCGCGGCTCACCGGCGGTCGCGTGCACGCGACCGATCCGAGCAACGCCAGCCGCACGCTGCTCGCCGACATCTCGACCGGCAGGTGGAGCGACGAGCTGTGCGACCTCTTCGGCGTACCGATGACGTCGCTGCCCGAGATCCGGCCGTCGTCCGGCGACTTCGGCCGCACCGACCCGGCGGCCTTCCTCGGCCTCGACCTGCCGATCGCGGGGATCGCCGGCGACCAGCAGGCCGCGCTGTTCGGGCAGGCGTGCTTCGACCCCGGCCAGAGCAAGTGCACGTACGGCACCGGATCGTTCGTGCTCGTCAACACCGGCACGACCGCCGTACGGTCCGACGCCGGGCTGCTCACGACGGTCGCGTGGGACCTCGGCGACGGCCTCGTCTACGCCCTCGAAGGCGCGATCTTCGTCACCGGCGCGGCCGTGCAGTGGCTGCGCGACGGCCTCGGCATCATCGGCAACGCCGCCGAGACCGAGCCGCTGGCGCGCACCGTCGCCGACAGCGGCGGCGTCGTCTTCGTGCCGGCGCTCACCGGCCTCGGCGCGCCGCACTGGGACCCGGACGCGCGCGGCGCGATCGTCGGCATCACCCGCGGCACCACCCGCGCGCACCTCGCCCGCGCGACGCTGGAGGCGATCGCGTTCGAGGTGCGCGACGTCGTCGACGTCATGACCGAGGACGCCGGGATCGACGTACCCGAGCTGTCGGTCGACGGCGGCGCCGCTGCCAACGACCTGCTCTGCGAGCTGCAGGCCGCCGTACTGCAGGTGCCGGTGAGACGCCCGCAGGTCGCCGAGACGACGGCGCTGGGCGCGGCGTTCCTCGCCGGCCTCGCGACCGGGGTCTGGGGCTCGACCGAGGAGCTGCGCGCGACCTGGCGGCTGGACGAACGCTTCGAGCCGCCGACGGGCGGCCGCGACGACGCCGCGTACGCACGCTGGCAGCGCGCCGTCGCCGCCACCCGCTCAATTGCGCAATAGCGGACTTCTATGGGGGCTATTTGGCAATTGACGACGAGGGGCGACGCTTAGCTCGCCTTGCTGCCGCTGCTGACGAGGACGCGGTCGGCTTCGAGCGCCTCGCCCGCCTGGCGCTTGCGCGCCTCGGCGAGGTCGGCCTTCGCCTTCGTCGCGTAAGTGTCGACGTACTCCTGGCCGGACAGCTGCATCAGCTCGTACATGATCTCGTCGGTGATCGAGCGGAGCACGAACCTGTCGCCGGACATCCCCTCGTAGCGGGAGAAGTCGAGCGGCTCGCCGATCTTGATGCCGACGCGCATGATGTTGGGCAGCACCTGGCCGGGCGGCTGGATGTCGAACGTGTTGATCATCGCGACCGGGATCACTGGCACACCGGCGTCGAGCGCCATCCGCGCGATACCGGTCTTGCCGCGGTAGAGCCGGCCGTCCGGCGAGCGGGTGCCCTCCGGGTAGATGCCGAGCAGGTCACCGTTGCGCAGGACCTCGAGGCCCTTGCGGATGGCGTCCTCGCTGGCCCGGCCGCCGCTGCGGTCGATCGGCACCTGGCCGACGCCGGCGAAAAAGCCCTTCTTCAGCTTGCCCTTGATGCCGCGCTCGGTGAAGTACTCCGCCTTGGCGAGGAAGGTGATGCGCCGGGGCGCCATCAGCGGCAGGAAGATCGAGTCGGAGAAGCTCAGGTGGTTGCTGGCAAGGATTGCGGGACCCTTGGCCGGGATGTTGTCCATGCCCTCGACCCACGGCCGGAACAGCAGCTTGAGCGGCGGTCCCAGCACGAAGTACTTCAGCAACTGATAGAGCACTCGACCTCCTCCCGGGTGCTGCCAACCCTAAAGAGGGCGCCCGCGGTCCGCAATGGTTCGTCCCGGCCACACCTGCATGGCCGATTTGGTAGGTAGTTTAGCGATTCGTCCGGGTGCCGAGCACGTCAGCCGACCCACCCGCGCGCATGCGACCATGACCCCGTGACCCTGCGTCCCGAAGCCGAGCCGTTCTCCGCCGACGGCGGGCCGGTCGGCGCCGTTCTCTGTCATGGTCTCACCGGCATGCCCGGAAGCATGGTCGAGTGGGGTCAAGCCCTCGCTACGGCCGGGTTAACGGTGCGTGTCCCGCGCCTTCCCGGCCACGGCACCCGCTGGCAGGACGCCAACGCCGTCAGCTGGCGCGACTGGTACGACGAGCTCGAGCGCGCCTTCGACGACGTACGCCGCACCTGCGAGCGCACGTACGTCATGGGGCTGTCGATGGGCGGCACGGTCGCGCTGCGGCTCGCCGAGCAGCGCGGCGCCGACGTCGCCGGTGTCGTCGTCGTCAATCCGTCGCTGTTCACGCTGCGCAAGGACGCGAAGCTGCTGCCGCTCGTCCGGCTGTTCATCCCGTCGTTCCCGCCGGTCGGCAACGACATCAAGAAGCCCGGCGTGGTCGAGCCGGCCTACGACCGGCTGCCGGTCAAGGCGGCCTACCAGCTCTCGTTGCTCTGGAAGCTCACGAACGCCGACCTCGCCCGATTGACGCGGCCGCTGCTCGTCTTCACCAGCCGCGACGACCACGTGGTCGAGCCGGCCAACTCGACCCGGCTGATGGAGGGCGCGGGTACGGCGGACAAGCGGCAGATCGTGCTCGAGGACAGCTACCACGTCGCGACCATGGACAACGACCTGCCGCGCATCGTCGAGGAGACGCTGGCGTTCATCAAGGCGCACGACCTCACCGCAGCCGATGAGCGCTGACAGCTTCAGCCGCGGTACTCGCGACAACGGCCTGCGCTGCGCGGGCTACCAGCCGGTCGCGGACCTCGACCCGCGGGTCGCCGACGCGATGCTCGTGACGCTGCGCGCGGCGGGCATCGCGGCGTACGCGGCGCCGACGCCGGCGGCGAGCGGCGGGTACGGCGAGCTGCGGCTGCCGTCGCTGCCGACCGACCGGCTGTGGGCCGACGGCGAGCAGCTCGACCGCGCCCGCAAGCTGCTGGCGGAGCAGACCTCCGAGCCGGCCGACGTGGTCCCGCCCGATCCGGCGGCGACGCCGCTGCCGGAGCCCGAAGCGCCGGGCCCGGCGGTGGACTTCGACGCCGCGTGGCAGCAGGTGCTCACGTCGCTGCGCTCCCCTTCGGTCGTCGAGCCGGATCCCCGCTGGCCCGCGGCCGAGAGCGTCGCCCCCGGCGACGACGCCGATTTCGACGCCGCGTTGGAAGAGGCCGACGACAGTTACGACCCGGCGGACCACGATCACTACGTCCCCCCGCCGCCCCCGCCGCTGCCGCGGCTGCGTTCGGTCACCGTCGGCGCGGTGCTCGCGATCGGCCTCGGCCTGCTCGCGATCGTGTTCGACGTCGACGGCGGCAGCCTGCGGATCCCCGCGTTCATCGCGATCATCGGCGGTGCGATCAGCCTGGTCTGGAACATGCGGCAAGGACCGCCGGCCGACAGCGACTGGGACGACGGCGCCGTCGTCTGACCCGCCGCGGTCGGTAGCCTGTCGCCCGTGCAGGTCAGCGAGACGGTCGAGATCACCGGTCATCTGATGGACACCGGTGTCCTCGCCAAGGTGCTGGACGACGTTCTCGACTACGGCGGCGACTACACGATCGAGCGGCTCGACGTCGGCAAGACGCACGAGGACGAGTCGTACGCGCGCATCGTCGTCCTGAGCGAAGGCAACGAGGATCTGCAGCGGCTGCTCATGCGGTTGCAGACCCACGGCGTCAACCAGGTCGACCCCGGCGCCGCGGCGACCCGGCCGGCCCCCGCCGACGGCGTGTTCCCGGAGGACTTCTACTCCACGACGAACCTCGAGACCGTCGTACGTCTCGGCACCGACTGGGTGCCGGTCGAGAACCCGGAGATGGACTGCGGCCTGCTCGTGGAGGCCAACCGCGTGCGCACGGTTCCGGTCAGCGACGTGAAGGCCGGCCAGCAGGTCGTCTGCGGTGCCGGCGGGATCAAGGTCGTGCTGCCGCCGCGCGAGCACAAGGCGATCGGCGACGACTTCGAGTTCATGTCGTCGTCGGTGTCGAGCGAGAAGCCGCAGGCGCTACTCGTCCGGCAGATCGCGGAACGCATGCGCGAGGTCAAGGGCGAGGGCGGCCGGGTGCTCTGGGTCGCCGGCCCGGCCGTCGTGCACACGGGTGCGTCGATGCCGATGGCCGCGCTGGTCGAACACGGCTGGGTCGACGTGCTGTTCAGCGGCAACGCGTTGGCGACGCACGACATCGAGTCGGCGCTCTACGGCACCTCGCTCGGCGTCGACCTCGCCCACGGGCAAGGCGTCGAGCACGGGCACGAGCATCACATCCGCGCGATCAACCGGGTCCGCGCGGCCGGCTCGATCGCGGCCGCGGTGGAGCAGGGCGTGCTGACGTCGGGCGTCATGCACGCGATGGTGCGCGCCGAGAAGCCGTTCGTGCTCGTCGGGTCGGTGCGCGACGACGGCCCGCTGCCCGACGTCTACACCGACGTCATCGAGGGCCAGCGCGCGATGCGCGCGCAGTTGCACGGCGTGGGCTTCGCCATCATGGTCGCGACGATGCTGCACTCGATCGCGACCGGCAACATCCTGCCCGCGTCGATCCCGCTCGTCGCCGTCGACATCAACCCGGCGACGGTGACGAAGCTCGCCGACCGGGGCAGCGCGCAGGCCGTCGGCATCGTGACCGACATCGGATTGTTCCTGGAGCAACTGGCGCACGAGCTGGTCCCCGACTACCGCCGCCCCTGAGGCTCCCTTCCCACCGTCGAGTGTGACGTTGTGTGTCAGTGATCCCCCTCGCACTGACACACAACGTCGCAGTCAACGCACTGAGGTGGGGCGGAGGACCGTCAGCACGGGCAGGTGGTCGCTCGCTTGCGCCACCTCCGGTACGTCGTCCACCGCGCGGCACTCGACCACCTCGAAGCCCGCGCCGACGAAGACTCCGTCGATCCGCTTGTGCGGTGACGACGCGCTGTAGGTGTTGCCGGCGCCGGAGCCCGCCACCGCCCACGCGTCCTGCAGGGACGCCGACAGTTCGGTCCACACCGGCGCGCCCGGCTCCTCGTTGACGTCGACGCCGACGACGAGCGCGTCCCGATCCGAGGGCAAGGCGTCCCACAGCTCCGGCAGGTGCCGCCGGCGTTCGTCGGCATCGAGCGACAGATGCACCGAAGCCGCCGTCAGCGAAACCCCGCCGACCCGCAGCGCCGCCGAGCACACGGCGCGCTGGTGCAGCGACGGCGACTTCGACAGCAGTTGGAACGACGTCGACACCACCTGCACGCGCATCGCGACGAGGATCATCAACCCGGCCGGACGATCCGCCGTCGCGACGACGAGGCCCGCCTTGCGCGCGATCGCGGCCCGCTTGCTCCGCCAGCGGAAGAAGCGCGGCGCCTCCTGCACGCAGACGATGTCCGGCTCGCAGGCACGCATCACTGCCGACACCGCATCGGCGTCGTCGCGCAGCGCGCGGATGTTGTAGTCGAGGACTCGGATGTCGGTCATGGCACGAACGTCGTACCCGCGTCGCCGAACACCGCATCAGCCGCGTCGTCCAGCGCGGCGATGACCGCGCGCGGCCCACCCGCGTCGAGGAAGGCCAGGCAGGCGCTCACCTTCGGCCCCATCGAGCCCTCCGGGAACTCCCCGGCCGCCAACAACGAACGCGCCTCCGCGGCCGAGACGCGATCGAGCGAGTGCGCGTCCGCCGTACCGAACCCGACCTGCACGCGCGGCACCGCCGTCAGGATCAGCAGTACGTCGGCGCGCACCAGCGACGCGAGCCGCGCGGCCGTCAGATCCTTGTCCACGACCGCCTCGACGCCGCGCAACTCGCGCCGGTGCTCGACCACCGGTACACCGCCGCCACCCGCGGCGACGACGACGTGACCCGCGTCGATGATCTGCAGCAACGGCTCCTCCTCGACGATCCGCAACGGTGCCGGCGACGCGACGACGCGGCGCCACCGGCGGTCCGGCATGATGCGGAACACGTGGCCGGTCTGGTGCGCGATCCGCTGCGCCTCCGGTCGCTCGTACGACGGCCCGACGGGTTTCGTCGGCCGCCGGAACGCCGGGTCGCGGCCGTTGACCACCACCTGCGTCACGAGGCACAGCGCACGGGTCGGCAGCCCGCGCCGCCGCAACGCACTGTCCAGCGACTGCGCGAGCAGGTAGCCGATCTGCCCCTGGCTCTGCGCGCCGCAGACATCCATCGGCATCGGCGGGACGTGCTCGGCGGCGTACTCCTGCTGCAGCAGGATCCGGCCGACCTGCGGGCCGTTGCCATGGGTGATGACGAGGCTGACGTCGCGCGCGACGAGGTCGGCGAGGGTCTCGCTCGTGCGGGCGAGCGCCGCGCGCATCTCGTCGGCGGTGCCGGTGCCGCCGGCCGGACTGAGCGCGTTGCCGCCGAGCGCGACGACGACGCGCATCAGGACACGACCTAGGCGGACCGGGCGAGGTCGGCCGCGCCGATGACCCCCGCGTCCGCCCCGAGCTTCGCCGGTACGACGTCGGCCACCGGACGGTGGCCGCGGCCGGACAACGAGACGCCGAAGGTGTCCCGGGCCGGCGTGAGCAACAACTCCCCCGCGTCGGCGACACCGCCGCCGATGACGAACCGGCCGGGGTCGAGCACTGCAGCGATGTCGGCGAGCCCCTGGCCGAGCCAGCGGCCGATCTCGTCGAAGCAGTCGAGCGCGGCCGGGTCACCCTCCTGCGCCGCGCGCATGACCACGGTGCCGTCGATGCCGTCGACGTCGCCGGCCATCTGCAGCAAACGCCGCGCGTCGTCGCGCCGCTCCGTCGCGACCTCGCGGGCGGCGCGGACGAGAGCGGTCCCGCTCGCGTACTGCTCCCAGCAGCCGAGGTTGCCGCAGCCGCACTGCCGGCCGCCGGGCACGACCCGCATGTGCCCGGGCTCGCCGCCGATGCCGAAGTGGCCGCGGTAGAGCTTGCCGCCGATGATGAGGCCGCCGCCGATCCCGGTGCCGACGGTGATGACGACGACATCGGGCTGCTGCTCGCCCGCGCCGAAGCGGAACTCGCCCCACGCCGCGGCGTTGGCGTCGTTCTCGATCACGACATCGGTGCCGAGCCGCTCGGTGATCTGCGCGCGCAACGGAGTATTGCGCCACGCGAGGTTCGGTGAGAAGAGCACGGTCGATCGGTCGGCGTCGATGTAGCCCGCCGCGCCGACGCCGATCGCGGTCGCGTCGTGCTCGCTGCGCAACTGCTTGACGATCTCGACCACGACGTCGACAAGATGCTCCGGGTCGCGGCTCGGCGTGCGCCGTCGCGCCCGCGCGAGCACGTTGCCGTCGTCGTCCACGACACCGGCCGCGACCTTCGTCCCGCCGATGTCGACTCCGATCGCCAACGTCACTTCGCGACTCCCAGATCGTCGTCGAGGTCGATGCGCTCCACGCCACCGCGCCCGCCCGCGCCGCCGGCGTGATCACCATGCGACTCGACCGCCGTACGTACGGCGGCCACGAACGACGAGGACGCGTCGGCGAGATGCCCGAACACCTCGGGGCGCGTGTGCCGTACGACGGAGAGCAGTTGGCAGAACGGGCACACCCGGCACTCGGCGCTGCCGTTGGCGAACGGCAGGTCCGCGCCGCCGCGCGCCCACTGCGCCCCGACCCACTGGGACAGCGCCTCGACCAGACGGACGGCCTCCTCGCCGAGCGGTCCCGGCTGCGGCCCCCGGTTCGGCGCGGTCATGCCCGCACCAACGCCTCGGGCCACGCATCGGGGTCGGGCCGGAACCGCACCCGCAGCGCGCCGTCGCGCAGCGCCGCGCCGTCCACGACGCAGCGCCGCAGCACGCTCGGCAACGCGAGCACGCGGCGGTGCGACCCCACGGTCAGCACGAGCTCGTCGCCCTTGCGGACGAGGTCGACCGCGCGCTTGTCGGCGTGCGGCAACGCGACCGAGAGCACGAATTCGTCGGTCGACACCCGCTCGACCACGAGCGGATCGTCGGTGGCGTTGACCGCGAGCGGGTCGGCGTCGGCGTACATCTGGGTGGCGAGCGCGGCGAGCGGTTCGACCCCGACCGGCTCGGCCGGCTGGTACGACGACAGCCACACGGGCATCGCGCCGAACGACGTCGCGATCCCGTCGAGCTGCGACTGCTGCGCGGCGACCCAGCCCTGCATCCAGGGGTCGGTGCCACCGGCCGGGATGACGCGGTTGGCGACGACACCGTCGACGCGATAGCCGTAGAGCGACAGCGAGGTCAGCGTGCGACGCGCCTCGGCGACGACGACGGCCTCCGGCGTCAGCACCAGGCGCACCGAGGTCGTCAGCGGATCGACCAGCAGGTCGCGTACCTCGGACAGCTCGCCGTGCAGCCGCTCCACCGCGGCGAACACCTTGTCCGGCGGCATCGGCAGGCCGGCGAGCTGCGACAGCACCGGGCGCAACGAGCGGACCAGGCGGCGCTCGCGCGGGAAGACGCGATCCATGTACCAGCTCAACGCCTCCGGCAGCGCGAGCAGCCGCAGCGTCTCCGCCGTAGGAGCGCAGTCGACGACGAGCACGTCCCAGCGGCCGGAGCCCGCCTGCGCGCGGAGCTCGAGCAGCGCGAGCACCTCGTCCGCCCCGGGCAGGACCGTCAGCTCCTCGGCCTCCAGCGGGTCGACGCCGCCGGATTCGAGCACCTCGCGGAGGTAGTGCTGCACCTCGCGCCAGGAGTCCTCGAACGCGCGCTGGGTGTCGACCTGCTGGCCGTAGAGGCCGGGCTCGACCTCGGTCGGCTCGTGCTCCAGCTCCACGCCGAGCGCGTCGGCGAGCGAGTGCGCCGGGTCGGTCGACAGGACGAGCGTCTTGTGGCCGCGGCGCGCCGCCTGCACCGCCGTCGCGGCCGCGGTGGTCGTCTTGCCGACGCCTCCCTTGCCGGTGAACAGCAGCACACGCATCAACGCAGGCTATCCAGACGCGTCAGGCTCCCGACTCGACCCGCTTCTTCAGGCCCTTCAGCGCGGTGTCGATGATGACCTTCTCGGCCTTGCGCTTGAACATCCCGAGCATCGGAATGTTGAGGTCGACCGCCAGCTCGTAGGTCACCTCGGTGCCGCCGTCGGTCTCCGCCAGGATGTAGGACCCGTCCTGGCTCTTCAGCGCCCGGCTCTTCACCAGATGCCAGTCGACCCGGTCGTCGCCGTGCCAGGTGTAGGCGAGCGTGTAGTCGTCCTTGATGACGCCGGCGTCGAGCGTGAACGTGACCTGCGCCGGGCGGCCGTCGGGGCCGGGCTCGTCGATCGACACCGACTTGATCTGGCCGGACCACTCCGGGTACGCCTCGAAGTCGGCGATGACCGCCATGACGTCCGCCTTCGACGCGTTGATCGTGATGCTCGCGCTCGCCTGGTCAGTCATGGGACGGGACCCTATTACCACTCGAGCACGTACGGCGCCCCGCGGCCGCGGAAGTGCCCGACGTTGACGCACTCGGTCCGGCCGATGCGGGTCCGGCGGGCGAGCGGGTTGTGCACGTGCCCGAACAGCACGAGGTCCGGCTGGTGCTCGCGGATGGCGTCGAGGATCGCGTCGCTCCCCCGCTCCATCCGCCGCGCACCCACGTCGTACAGCAGCTCCGGCACGTTCGGCGGGATGTGCGCGCACAGCACGTCGACCGGCCCGAGCGCGGCGACCTTCGCGGCGTAGTCCTCGTCGGAGATCTCGTACGGCGTGCGCATCGGCGTGCGCAGCCCGCCGCCGACGAAGCCGAAGCGGCGGCCGCCGATGTCCGCCGTCTGGCCGTCGAGGACGGTCATGCCCTCGCGGACGAAGTCGTCGTACAGCCGGGGCACGTCGACGTTGCCATAGGTGAGGTACGCCGGCGTGGGCATGGCCGCGAACAGGTCGGCGTACTGGCCGCGGATGGCCTCCTCGATGACCTCGTAGCGGTCGCGGCCGACGCTCGCCCACAGCTCGCCGGAGAATTCGCGCGCCTCGTCGAAGCGGCGTTGCGTCCGCAGCTCGATCAGGCGGACGGCGGCGTCGGTGCCGAACAGCTCGGCGAAGATGCCGCCGGAGGGCTCGTCGTAGTCGAGGAAGAGGACGAGGTCGCCGAGGCAGATGAACGCGTCGGCGCCGTCACCGGCCTTGGCCAATGCGTCGGCGCGCGCATGGACGTCGGAGACGACATGCACGCGCGGCATCGGCCCACGGTAGCCGCCGCCGGTTCGGCCTCGAATCGACCGTAAGCAAAAGCGGATTCACGCAGTAGTGGAGGTAGGTAGGCAACTTCTCGCGCCGACGGTGAAATGAGGCTCACATGCGCAAGCTCATCGCAACTGTCGTGCTGGTGGTGACCCAGGTCGGCGCGGGTGGTCTCGCCGTGCCCGCGGCGCATGCGGTCGCTCCCGACCGGATCCAAGGCGGCTGCTTCTTCAACAGCGATGGCACGGCGGCCACCGGCGACACGCAAACCGGTGTCATCGGCGACCGATCGGAGACGACGACGGGCGACTTCCCGCCGATGCCCATCGGGGCGGCCGTCACCTGCTGGATCGATGTCAACGGAGTCGCGGCGCCGGGCACCACCCACACCTACGGCGACCTCCCGGGCGTCCCCGGCGTGCAGGCCGGGGTGGACACACTCGTGTACACCGCGCCGGTCGGTGAGCCGGTGTACATATGCCAGAGCGTTCAGTTCGCGGACGGCACCTCGATCCCGGCCGAGTGCCCGCCGTACCAGCCGAGGTGCGGGATCGAAGGCTGGGATTGCCTCAACGACTTGTTCACCGACTACATCGATCCGGCGGTGTGCCCGGAGCTCGTCGCGCTGGCAGGCAGCTATCCGGACGGTGTGACGGTCGAACCGGACGGTGACGTGTACGTGCCGGACCCTGCCGGGCTGGGCCTGAACCCGGTGTACGACTGCCCGCCGTACTACGACTACCCGCCGTACACCTGACCGGCGCTAGAGGATCGCGCCGGCGATGATGGCCAGGATCACGAGCACGATCGTGACCACGGCGGCGCCGGCGAAGCCGAGGATCGTGCGCATCTTCGTGTCGAGCTTGCGGACGTTGCCGACCCCCGGCAGCGTCACCTCGACGAAGTCCTCGGGCACGAGGAACGGCGTGTGGCACTGCGGGCAGTTGTCCTCCGCCATCGGTACGACGGTGTCGCAGTGGCGGCACGGCCAGCCCGGCTCGGCGAGGCGGACGTCGGCGGCCTTCATGATCGGCGCGTCCAGGTGGGGGTCCGGCGGGAGCGCCGTACCGGCGGGCAGCGGCTCGGCCGGGATGACCCCCAGCACGTCGATCATGGGGACGTCGACCATCGCGCCCGCCGGGCCGTACGACGGTGCCCCGACCGCAGCCGGTTCGGGCTCCGGAACCGGCTGCGGAGCCGGGACGGGTTCGGGTTTCGGGCGCAGGTCGGCGTAACAGAGCGTGCACCACGGCGCACCGAGCGCCACTGAGGCGCCGCACGCCGGGCAACGGGCGGTCGTCACGGGACAGTTGTCGGCAGGTTCGGGCCGATCCTGAACGGCCGTCCGGCGCCAACAGGGGGTGACGGCTCTTACCTCGGCGGCCCGGATTGACTACCGTTGGTAACTCCGGCGCACGTCACGCCGGCATCCGAGGGAGCAGACGCGTGGCCGAGTACTCCGTCCCATCGAGCTTCACCCTGCCCGACGACGCGAACCTCACGGACGCGGTGTTCGGCAACGCCGCCGAGTTCCCGGACAACGTCGCGTTCGACCGCAAGGTCGGCGGCGGTTGGCAGCCGGTCACGTCGAAGACGTTCGCCGAGGAGGTCAAGGCCATCGCGGCCGGGCTGATCGCCTCGGGTGTCGCCGCCGGCGACCGGGTCGCCGTCCTGTCCTCGACCCGCTACGAGTGGACGCTCGCCGACTACGCGATCTGGACCGCGGGCGCGGTCACCGTCCCGATCTACGAGACGTCGTCGGCCGAGCAGATCGAGTGGATCCTGTCGGACTCCGGCGCGGTCGCGCTGTTCCTCGAGACCGACGGGCACCAGGCGGCGTACGACGAGGTCAACAGCCGGCTGCCGAAGGTGAAGAACGTCTGGCGCATCGACGAGGCCAGCCTCGACACGCTCATCTCCGCGGGCAAGAGCGTCGGCGAGGACGAGATCGAGCAGCGCCGCCGCACCCTGCACCAGGGCAGCCTTGCGACGATCATCTACACCTCGGGCACCACCGGCCGGCCGAAGGGCTGCGAGCTCAGCCACCACAACTTCATGTACGACGCGATGGCGACGACCGACGGTCTCGAGGAGCTGTTCGGCCCCGACCAGTCGACGCTGCTGTTCCTGCCGCTGGCGCACGTGTTCGCCCGCATCATCCAGGTCGGCTGCGTGCAGAACCGCGTGCGCATGGGACATACGTCGGACATCAAGAACCTGATCGCCGACCTCGGCGCGTTCAAGCCGACGTTCGTGCTGTCGGTGCCGCGGGTGTTCGAGAAGGTCTACAACACCGCGAAGCAGCGCGCGCACGCCGACGGCAAGGGCGCGATCTTCGACCTGGCCGAGAAGGTCGCGATCGCCTACAGCGAGGCGCAGGACGGCAACGCTGCCACCCGGCTCGCCCTCGAGATCCCGCACCGGCTGTTCGACGCGCTCGTCTACACGAAGCTGCGCGCCGCCCTCGGTGGCCGGGCGCATTCCGCGATCTCCGGCGGCGCCCCGCTCGGCGCCCGGCTCGGGCACTTCTTCCGCGGCATCGGCCTGCCGATCTACGAGGGCTACGGCCTGACCGAGACGACCGCCGGTGCGACGGTGAACCGGCCGGACGCGATGAAGGTCGGCACGGTCGGCCGCCCGATCCCCGGTGTCACGGTGCGGATCGCCGACGACGGCGAGGTGCTGCTCAAGGGCGACAACGTGTTCGTCGGCTACTACAACAACCCCGACGCCACCAAAGAGGCGCTCAACGACGAGTGGTTCCACACCGGCGACATCGGCGAGCTCGACAGCGACGGCTACCTGCGCATCACCGGCCGCAAGAAGGAGCTCATCGTCACGGCCGGCGGCAAGAACGTCGCGCCGGCGGTGCTCGAAGACCGCCTGCGCGCCAACCCGCTGATCAGCCAATGCATGGTCGTCGGCGACCAGAAGCCGTTCATCGCCGCGCTGGTCACGATCGACGAGGAAGCGTTCCCGGATTGGAAGTCCAAGCACGGCAAGGATTCCGGCGCGACCGTCGCGGACCTCGCCGACGACGACGACCTGCGCGCAGCGGTGCAGGCCGCGATCGACGACGCCAACAAGGCCGTGTCGAAGGCCGAGGCCATCAAGGCGTTCCGCATCCTGCCGGAGGACTGGACCGTCGACTCCGGCCACCTGACCCCGTCGATGAAGGTCAAGCGCAACGAAGTACTGAAGGACTACACCGACGAGGTCGAGTCGCTCTACTCCGGGAAGAAGGGCTGAGCCGCTTCCGGCAGGCCGTCGACCGGGTGCGGTCGGCGGCCGACGTACGACCGGCGTGGAGCTCGCTCCAGATCGCCGCGTTCGTGCGCTTCTCGATCCTCGCGCTCGTCTTCGTCCTCGCCGCGTTCAGCCCGCAGCGGTCGCACGCGCTGCTGTGGTTCCCGCTGCTGCTCGTGCTCGGCGTCATCACCAGCATCCGCCCGTTCTCCGGCCGGATCGGCCTGCTGGTGCGTACGGCGACGGCCGTGGCGACGGTCGTCGCGGTGCTCGAGAGCGGCAACGCCGACAGCCCGCTGTTTCCCAATCTGATCGCGCCCGCCTTCGCCGGCGGCCTCATCGCCGGTGCGGCGAACGCCGTCGTACCGACCGGGTTCGCGGCCATCGCGCTGCTCGTCGGGGGCAGGCTCGGCGACGGCGGCGACGCGCTCGCCCGCGAGAGCGCGCTGTGGGTCGTGCTCGCGCTGGCGGCCGGCCTCACCGGCGCCTGGATCCGCGCGCTGCGCTCGCCCGCGGCCGCACCAGAACTGCAGGACACGTCGTACGCCGCGGCGTACCGGCTGCTCGCGCAGCTGCGCCCGGTCGCGCGCCAGCTGTCGGTCGGGCTCGACCCCGGCACGATCGCCGAAGGGCTGTTGCAGTCGCTGCGCGAGGTCTGCGACTACGACCGCGGCGCGGTGTACGTGCGGACCGGCGGCGGCCGGCTGATCGGGCTCGCCGGCACCGGCATCGACCGCACCGACTGGGACGTCGACGTCACCGACGAAGGACCCTTCGCCGAGGCGTGGCTCGCCCAGCGGCCGCAGCGGACGAACCGCCAGCTCTCCGGCCGGCCCGGCAGCAGCGTCGTCGTACCCCTCGTCATCGGGCTGCGGACGTTCGGCCTCGTCGGGCTGGAGGCCGAGCACCGCAGCTTCGCCGACCTCGACCTCGGCGAGGTGACGCGCATCGCCGGCGAGGCGGCGCTGCGGCTGGAGACGGCGCTGCTGTTCGACGAGGTACGCGGGGTCGCGACGGCGGAGGAACGGCGGCGGGTGGCGCGCGAGATCCACGACGGCATCGCGCAGGAACTGTCCTACCTCGGCTACTTCGTGGACGGTCTCGCCGCGGAGGCGCGCGGCAACGAGGAGCTGTCGCAGCAGCTCAAGGACCTGCGCCAGGAGATCACCCGGATCGTGAGCGAGCTGCGGCTGTCGATCTTCGACCTGCGCAGTGAGGTCGACGTGCATGGCGGGCTCGGCGCGGCGCTGTCCGACTACGTGCGTTCGGTCGGCCGCCAGTCGAGCCTCACCGTGCACATGTCGCTCGCCGAGGCGGCCAACCGGCTGCCGGCCGAGACCGAGGCCGAGCTGCTGCGGATCGCGCAGGAAGCGATCACCAACGCGCGCAAGCACGCGTACGCCGAGAACCTCTGGGTCACCCTTCAGGTGGATCCGCCCGGCGCGCTGCTGCGGGTGGAGGACGACGGGCGCGGACTCGGCCAGGCCCGGGAGGACTCCTACGGCCTGCAGATCATGCGCGAACGCGCCAAGCGGCTGCGGACGACCGTCGTGGTCGCGCCACGTGAGCCGTCGGGCACATTGGTGGAGGTCTCACTGGCCGGCGGGCCGTCCGGGCGCACTACATTGGGTGACGCGCACGAGGAATCCGGCCTCGAGGAGTTACCGCAGGTATGAAGAAAGTCTTGCTGGTTGACGACCACGACCTGATCCGCCAGGGACTCCGCCGTGCGTTCGAGCGGGCCGAGGACTTCACCGTCGTCGCCGAGGCCTCGTCGGTCGCCGAAGGCCTCGCCGTCGCCGCGCAGCACAAGCCCGACGTCGTGCTCATGGACATCCGGCTGCCGGACGGCAGCGGCCTCGACGCGGTGAAGAAGCTGCGCGCCGCCAACCCGCAGATGGGCATCGTCGTGCTGACGATGTACGCCGGGGACGAGCACCTGTTCGGCGCGCTGGAGGCGGG
>Ga0157369_10001204_pt1 | contig 32229 bp, 40 predicted proteins | sample C25metaG_FD_113461 | JGI IMG/M metagenome (GOLD analysis project Ga0157369, IMG submission 113461) | Corn rhizosphere microbial communities from Kellogg Biological Station, Michigan, USA - C2-5 metaG | ecosystem: Host-associated > Plants > Roots > Rhizosphere > Soil | place: USA: Michigan... | reverse complement strand
CGCTGCTCCGCGTCACGCTCGAGACGGGACGCACGCATCAGATCCGCGTCCATCTGGCCGCCATCGACCTGCCGGTCGCCGGCGACCCGGCCTATGGACGCGCCCGAGATCTCGGCCTCGAGCGGCAGTTCCTGCACGCGGCGCGGCTGGCCTTCGAGCACCCCTTCACCGGCGAGCCGGTGGATGTGACCTCCCCGCTGCCGGCCGATCTCGGCGAATCGCTCGCTACACTGCGCGCGTCCTAGAAAGCAATCGACCCGGCGGATCAGCCGAGGCGCGGGTGCCGATCTCTGTGATCGGTGCGCCCCGAGCCCCGACCGGTGCAACACCAATCAACCAAGGAGTCACACATGGCAGTCGCCTCGATGCGCGCACTGCTGGAGGCCGGGGTGCATTTCGGCCACCAGACGCGCCGCTGGAACCCCAAGATGCGCCGCTTCATCTTCACGGAGCGCTCAGGCATCTACATCATCGATTTGACGCAGACGAGCGAGCGCCTCGACGAGGCCGCCCAGTTCGTCCGCAACCTCGCCGAGCGCAACGGCACGGTGCTGTTCGTCGGCACGAAGAAGCAGGCGCAGGACGCCATCGAGAGCGAGGCGAAGCGCGTCGGCATGCCGTACGTCAATCACCGGTGGCTCGGCGGCCTGCTCACGAACTGGCGCACGATGTCCTCCCGCATCGAGCGGCTGCACGAGATGCGCCGGCTGCGCGACGAGGGACAGATGGAGCTGCTGCCGGCGAAGGAGCGTATCGCAATGGCGGCCGAGCTCGAGAAGCTCGAGGCGAACCTCGGCGGCGTCGCCGACATGCGTCGTCAGCCGGACGCGGTCTTCATCGTCGACCTGAAGAAGGAAGCGCTCGCCGTGCGCGAGGCGCGCCGTCTCAACATGCCGGTGATCGCCCTCGTCGACACGAACGCCGACCCGGACGAGGCCGAGTATGTGATCCCGGGCAACGACGACGCGATCCGCTCGTGCTCGCTCGTCACGCGCGTGATCGCCGACGCGATCGAGGCCGGCAAGCAGAAGGTGACCGCCCAGGAGATGGCGCGGCAGCCGGAACCGGAGCCCGAGCCGGAGGCAGAGGCAGAGGCCACGGCGGAGCCGGAGGTCACGGCGGAAGCGGAGGCGGTCCCGGTGCCGACAGGGCAGGACCCGCCGAACGAAGGCGCTGCGAAGACGGAGGCGTCGAACGCCCCCACCGAGGAGGTGCCTCGGTAATGGCGGTCGACATCCCGGCCAAGCTCGTCATGGAGCTCCGCGGCGAGACGGGCGCACCCATGATGGACGCCAAGCGTGCGTTGCAGGAGTCGAACGGCGACATGGAAGAGGCGAAGCGCTGGCTGCGCGAGCGCGGCATGGCGCAGGCCGCCAAGCGCGCGGACCGGGAGACGAAGGAGGGTCTCGTCGGTTATCGCATCGCAGGCAAGAAGGGAACGATCGTCGCCGTCGGCTGCGAGACGGAGCCCGTCTCGAAGAACGACGAGTTCCAGTCGTTCGCGAAGAAGGTGCTCGATACGGTGGACGACGGCGGGGTCGGCGCGGAGTCCCAGCTCGACGAGGAGCGCACGGCGCTGACCGCGAAGCTCGGTGAGAACATCGTCGTCGCCGGTTCGGCTCAGTTCACGGCGGGCGAAGACGAGCTCGTCACCGGCTATGCGCATCCGCCGGCGAACAAGCTCGGCGTGCTCGTGCTCATGCGCGGCGGCGACGAGGAGCTCGGCCGCAAGGTCGCAATGCACGTCGCGGCGCTGAGCCCGCGGTGGGTGACACGCGACGTCGTTCCCGCCGAATCGGTGGAGGAGGAGCGCGACATCTTCGCCAACTCGGACGAGGTGCTCTCGAAGCCGGAGCAGGCGCGCGAGAAGATCGTCGAGGGGATGTTGAACAAGCGCTTCTTCCAGGCCAACGTCCTCGTCGATCAGGAGTGGGTGCACGATTCGTCGAAGACGGTCGGCCAGGCGTTGAAGGAGGCCGGCGCCGAAGTCGTCGACTTCGCGCGGCTCAGCGTCAGCTGATGGCGCAGGCAAGCTTCCGTCGGGTGCTGCTGAAGCTCTCCGGCGAAGCGCTCATGGGGTCGCGCGACTTCGGGATCGACGTGCCGGTCGCGCGCGCGATCGCGCACGAGCTTGCAGGCGTGCGCGCGCACTGTCCCGAGATCGCGATCGTCGTCGGCGGCGGCAATTTCTTCCGCGGTCTCGAGGGCGCAGCCGAGGGGATGGATCGCGCCACCGCGGATTACGCGGGGATGCTCGCGACCGTCCTCAATGCGCTCGCGCTCCAGGACATCCTCGAGCACGAGGGCGTCGCGGCCCGGGTCCAGTCGGCACTCGCGTCCGAGGAGGTGGCGGAGCCGTACATCCGCCGCAAGGCGATCGACCACCTCGAGAAGGGCCGGATCGTGATCTTCGCCGCCGGAACGGGCAACCCGTACTTCACGACCGACACGGCGGCGGCGCTCCGCGCGCTCGAAGTCGGCGCGGATGCGATCCTTATGGCCAAGAACGGCGTGGAGGGCGTCTACGACGGCGATCCCAGAACAGACCCCGACGCGAAGTTCCTGCCGCGGCTCACGCACCTCGAGGCGATCGAGCGCGGGTTGAAGGTGATGGACACGACAGCGCTCTCGCTCTGCATGGACAACAAGCTGACCATTCACGTGTTCGAGCTCGCCGAGGGCAACATCGCCAGGGTGCTCGCGGGCGAGCACGTCGGCACGGTCATCGAGACACCGTAGGAGGCAACATGGCAACTGTCGACGAGCTGATCAACGACGCGCAAACGCGCATGGGGAAATCGGTCGACCATGCGCGCACCGAGTTCAACACCGTGCGCACCGGCCGTGCGTCAGCGTCGCTGCTCGATCGCATCGACGTCGACTACTACGGCACGCCGACGCCGCTCAAGCAGCTGGCGACGATCAGCGTTCCCGAGGCCCGGATGTTGACGATCCAACCATTCGATCCGAGCTCGATCCGCAACATCGAGAAGGCGATCCAGGAATCCGATCTCGGCCTGACGCCGTCCAACGACGGCAAGATGATCCGCCTCCCGATCCCGCAGCTGACCGAAGAGCGCCGCAAGGATCTCGTCAAGGTCGTCCGCAATCTCGCGGAAGAGGGGCGCGTCGCGGTGCGAGAGATCCGGCGTGACGCGATGAAGCACCTGAAAGACCTCGTCGACAAGGGTGACGTCGGCGCCGACGAGGAGCATCGCGCCGAGGAGCGCGTCCAGAAGCTGACCGACGAGCACACGAAGCAGATCGACGATCTGCTCAAGCACAAGGAAGCCGAGGTCATGGAGGTATAGCGGCCCTCCAAGCGACGATGGCCGGCCTCCGAACCTCGATCACGCTGCGCGCTAGTGCGTCCTCGGACGCACCGATGGCCACCGCCGTCGGCGCGTCCTGCGTCCTTCTATCACTTGGTGCTCGAGTCTCGGGGACTCGGCCTCGTCACTCGGAGGACCGCTGAGCGCGTCCGCCCTATCGGTCGACATTCCGCGCGCCGTCGCGATCGTCATGGACGGCAACGGCCGCTGGGCGGAGGCCCGCGGGCTCGACGTCGCCGACGGGCATCGCGCCGGGTCGCGCGCGTTGCGCCCGATCGTCGAGACCGCCATCGACGTCGGCGTCGGCTCGCTCGCCGTGTACGCGTTCTCGACGGAGAACTGGACGCGCTCGCCGGACGAGGTGACGGCGCTGATGGAGATCTTCGGGGAGACGATCGACCGGGAGCTGCACGACCTCGCGAAGGAGGGCGTGCACACGAAGTTCGTCGGCCGCCGCGACCGCGCGCCGGAGTGGTTGCGCGACAAGATGGCAGAGCTCGAGCGTGCAACCGAGAACGTTCGGCGCCTCCATCTGTGGATCGCGTTCGACTACGGCGGGCGTGCGGAGATCGTCGAGGCGGCCCGTCGCGCCGCGACGAGCGGGGAGGAGCTCGACGAGGAGACGTTCTCGCGGTTCTTCTACGCGCCGGACATGCCGGATCCCGATCTCGTCATCCGGACGTCCGGAGAGTTGCGCATCTCGAACTTCCTGCTCTGGCAGAGCGCGTACTCGGAGTTCGTGTTCACGGAGACGTTGTGGCCGGACTTCGGCCCGGACGAGTTCCGCGCTGCAATCGAGGACTACGCAGGTCGCCGCCGTAGATTCGGCGGCAGATGAGCGTAGGCCCTGACGGAGCTCACCAGGGAGCGGGAGCGGGGATGAGCAATTTCATCAACCGCGTCCTCATCGCGGTCGTCGGCCTCCCGGTGGTGCTCGGCGCGGTGTGGGCCGGGGGGTGGTGGCTCTTTGCGCTCGTCGCGATCGGCGGCGCGATCGCCGTGCACGAGTTCGTATTGATGGCGCGCCCGCTCGCACCGCTCGCGCCGGCTGCCTATGTCGGCGTGCTCCTCGCGCTGCTCGGCGCGGAGCGGGGCCGCGTCGTCTGGATGCTCGGCGGCTTCCTCACGTGCTTCGTCCTCTCGTTCGTGCTGAACACGCTCGCGAAGACGCGCCCGCCGGCGACCGCTGCGATCGGCGCGACGGTGCTGGCGGCGGCGTGGATCGGCTTCGGCCTCGGCCATCTCATCCTGCTCCGGCGCATGCACGACGAGCCGAGGCTGATCGCCTTCACGGTCATGCTCGTCGTCTTCGCCGCCGACACGTTTGCGTATTTCGGCGGACGGGTCATCGGTCGGCGCAAGTTGGCTCCGACGCTCTCACCGGGGAAAACCTGGGAAGGGTTCGTCATCGGCTCGCTGGTCGGGATCTTCGTCGCGTTCGTCGCGCTCTACCCGGATCGCAATCACTACCTGCTGATCTGGGAGGCGATCGTGCTCGGCGTCGCCGTGGTGCTCGTCGCCGTCGCCGGCGACTTGTTCGAGTCGATGTTGAAGCGCGACCTGCAGGTCAAGGACACCGGCCGGCTGCTCGGCGGCCACGGCGGCGTTCTCGACCGCGTCGACGCGCTGCTCTTCGCAGCCCCCGCTGCGTACTACCTCGTGCGCGCGTTCGGCTACCTCTGACAGACCAACGCATCGGCTTCCGCGAAACGTTTCGCACTCCGATGGTCTGTAGCACGCGTGCACGACGAGCCGAAATTTCGGTCGTGTACGCGTGCGACGAGGAGTATGGTGAAACGACACGCTGACCCGGCGCGGCATTCCTCCAGAGGGAGGAGCAGTGAAGCTATTGCCGTCCCGGCTCGATTGCCGCTCGCCGCTGCTGCGAGCGGAATGACCCTCGAGAACACGCGCACTGCGACACCGGCCGGTGTCCATTCGCCCGTTGAGAGGAGTCACCATGAAAAGTCAGAGCTCCGGCACGTCTGGCGCGGCCGCAAGTCGTCTGGCGCGTCTCGGCCGGTTCACCGCCCGCTACCGCTGGCCGGTGATCGTCGTGTGGGTCGTGCTGACCCTCGTCGGCGGCGTCGCCGCCGGGAAGCTCTCGACGCGCTGGTATCAGAGCACGGCCATCCCCGGCAAGCCGGCCTACGAGACCGGACAGCGGACACTGAAGGCCTTCGGCGCCGGAGTCCGCACGCCGAACGTGGTCGTCTTCCACTCGTCGAGCGCTGACGTCGCGGACAGCAAGCCCGTGCGCGCTGCGATGGCGCGAGTCGCCAAGGCGAATCCGGGCGCGCTCACGAGCTCGTACTTCTCGACTCACAGTTCTGCCTACGTCTCGCGCGACCGGCACACGACCTTCCAGGAGGTGTACCTGCCCGGGCGGGCCGGTGTCGACAAGAAGAGCGGCGCCGCAACGATGCGCGCCGTAGCGGCGAACGGTCTCCCGGCCGGAATCACCGTCAACGTGACCGGCCGCGACGCGCTCGACGAGGCGAACAGCCACGGAAAGAGCGGAGGCTCGAGCGTCTTGCTGGAGGGCGTGATCGGCGGTCTCGGCGCGCTGGTCATCCTCCTCTTCGTCTTCGGGACGTTGCCTGCGGTTTTGATGCCGCTCGTCGTCGCCGTCGCGGCGATCCTCAACACGTTCACGCTCGTCGGGTTACTGACGTATGTCACGAACGTCTCGGTCATCGTGAAGTTCTTGATCGCGCTGGTCGGCCTCGGGGTGGCGATCGACTATGCGCTGTTGATGATCTTCCGCTTCCGCGACGAGCTTCGTGAAGGAAAGGATGTCGAGTCGGCCCTCGTCGAGACGATGACGCACGCCGGACGCTCGGTGATCGTCTCGGGGACCACCGTGGCGGTAGGCCTGCTGGCGATGATCGCGCTTCCGCTGCCACTGCTCCGTGGGATGGGCATCGGCGGGATGCTGATCCCTCTCGTCTCGGTGCTCGCCTCGCTCACGTTGCTGCCGGCGCTGCTGGCCGTACTCGGCACTCGAATCAACAGCGTCCGCGTGATGCCAAAGCGGCTCATCGACCGCGGCCATCCCGAAGACGGCACGTGGGGACGCTGGGCGCGCTTCGTGCTTCGCCGCCCGGTCGCGGTCGCCGCCGTCGGTCTCGCTGTCGTCGCTGTGCTCGCGGGCCTCGGGACGCAGTTGAACGCGAATGAGGCGCAGCTGAAGTACTTCCCCGGCACGGGGACGGCGATCGCCGGTCGCGACCAGCTCGCAGCGGCCGGGATCAGTCCCGGCGTCATGAAGCCGCTGAACGTCCTTGTCGAGAACGGCGGCGACGCGCAGATGGTCGCGGCGAAGCTGCGGGCGGTTCCAGGGATCGTCGGCGCGACCGCGCCGCCGAGCTGGCAGCACGGGTCGAGCTCGTTCGTCGAAGGCTTCGCCGCGATCGACGGCGCCGCCCCCGGCATTCAGGGCATCGTCGACCGCGCCAACGCAAGTCTCGAGGGGACAGGCGGTTCGTTGACCGGCGTCGCCGCAACCGACCGCGACTTCCTCCACGCGCTGTTCGGCAGCTTCCCGTACGCGCTCGCCTTCGTCCTCCTGCTGACGCTGATCCTGCTGACGCGGGCCTTCCGCTCTCCGGTGCTGGCGGCCAAGGCGGTGTTGCTGAATTTGCTTTCGCTCACCGCCGCGTTCGGGATCATCGTCTTCATCTTCCAGATGGGGCACGGCTCCTCACTCTGGGGCGTCGGTGCGACGCACTCGGTCACGGCCTACATCCCGGTGATGATCTTCGCCTTCCTGTTCGGGCTCTCGATGGACTACGAGGTGTTCATGCTCTCGCGCATGCGCGAGGCGTATGACGAGACAGGCTCGACCGACAAGGCGATCGAGCTCGGCCTGGCACGGACCGGGAAGCTCGTGACGAGTGGCGCCTTGATCTTGGCGATGGCCTTCCTCGTGCTCTCCTCGACCCCCGGCTACGAGGTCAAGTCGCTCGCGATCGGCCTCGCGGCCGGGATCATCTTCGACGCCACCGTCATCCGCGCCCTGCTCGTGCCGGCGCTGATGAAGCTCCTCGGCAACGCCAACTGGTGGATGCCGCGGCGGCTGTCGACCATGTTGCGCGTCGCCGAGCAGGACGCGACACCCGAGATCACGGCGCCTCCGGTGCCGGTCGTCTGATCGCCGAGAGAGAGGACAGCAAAATGGAAACCAACGCAGCGTCGTATCCGCTTCGACTCACGGGCGAGCTCTCGCCGAAGCTCAGCCGCGGGCTCTGGCTCGTCAAGTGGCTGCTCGCGATTCCGCACGTCATCGTGCTCATCGCCCTGTGGGTCGCCTTCGTTGCAGTGAGCATCGTCGCCTTCTTCGCGATCCTCTGCACGGGCCGTTACCCGAGGGCGTTGTTCGACTTCAACGTCGGCGTCTTGCGTTGGTCCTGGCGCGTCGGCTTCTACAGCTACAGCGCCCTGGGCACCGACGAGTATCCGCCGTTCACGTTGAAGGACGTTCCTGACTATCCGGCTCGACTCGAGGTCGAGTACCCGGCGTCGCTCTCCCGCGGCCTCGTGCTCGTCAAGTGGTGGCTGCTCGCAATCCCGCAATACCTCATCATCGCGGTGTTCGTCGGCGGCGCGTGGGCGGGCTCCGGCATCGATCGCTTGTACGGCGGCGGCGGCCTCGTGGGCCTGCTCGTCCTCTTCGCCGGCGTCATGCTGCTCTTCGCCGACCGCTACCCGAAGCCGCTCTTCGACTTCGTGCTCGGCATGAATCGCTGGGGCTTCCGCGTTGCTGCGTACGCAACGCTGATGACCGACGTCTATCCGCCGTTCCGGCTCGACATGGGCGGCGACGAACCGGCGGCAGACGCCCACGCCGGCCCGCCCACACCGGTGTTGGCCGGGTAAAGGGCAACGTGCCGCTCCCGAGGCACGAGGAACGTCGAGGGGACTGCGGCATGGTCGTGACGCTGCATCGCTGTGCCACCCCGTGGAAGTTCGGTCCCTGCTGGAGAGTGCAGAAGGCGCTCGACGAGGCGGGCGTCGGCTACGAGCTCGTGCGCGGCCCGTGGGCCCCGAGGAGCCGGACCGCTGTCATCGAGGGCACCGGCCAGCGGCTCTACCCGGCGATTCAGTTCGACGACGGCAGCTGGTACCGCGATGAGTCGAGGCTGATGGCACGGAGGATCAAAGAGGGTCGGCTGATGACCGAGCTCGGCCGCGCGGAGTGAGCACCGGCGCTCTCGAACCGGGCCGTACGCCTAGCGAATCGCCAGCAGCCGCGAGCGTGCGACGACGGTCGAGCCGTCGATCGCCGCCGTCGCGACGAGACGGTAAGCGCCACGCCGTTTCACCCTGAGCACGAGCCCGGCCCCGACACCGGCGCAGCGCGATCGGCTACACCGCTGCCAGCGATAGACGACGCGTGTCGGCGGTGAGCTCCACGCCGGCGGTGTCGCGCGGATCCGGTTGCCGACGCGGTGCAGGACCGGCCGCGTCAGCGCGTGCGGCGCGCAGCCGGCGGCGGGGCCGATGTCGCCCGCCGGCGTGTACGTCGAGCCGTCGCCCGAGACGGAAAGCGCGAAGGTCGGGCCGCACGTGGCTGCGTCCTGCATCGTCGCCACGAACGTCAGGTGCGCCTGCGGCGGCATGACGTTCGCGCCGATCGGCCCGCATTGGATCTGATTGCCGCTCGCGACGCACGTGACCGACCCCTCGTTACCGGTGGTGCCGCCGATGAAGGTCGAGCCGGGAGGCGCCGTCAGCGAGAACGCGCGCCACGCGGTCGTGCCGGAGTTGTAGAACGCGACGTCGTAATCGTGGCCGGTCGCGGTGTAGGTGCCGGTGCCGCCGTCGCCCGCGGCGACGACGAGAGCGGCCAGGATGGCTGCGCTAATCGACAGCAATCAGGTCGACCACGAACACGAGCGGCTCGTGCGGCGCGATCACGCCGCCGGCCCCGCGCGCGCCGTACGCGAGCGCGCTCGGGATCGTCAGCTGCCGGCGGCCGCCGACGCGCATCCCGACGACGCCCTGGTCCCACCCCGGTATGACCTGGCCCTTGCCGAGCTTGAACCGGAACGGCTCGCCGCGGTTCCATGACGCGTCGAACTCCTCGCCCGAGCGGAAGGCGACGCCCACGTAGTGCACCGTCACCGTCGCGCCGGCGACTGCTTCGGCGCCTTCGCCGACCGCGATGTCGTCGATGCCGAGGTCGAACGGAATGTCGCCTTCGGGCTTCTCGATCTCCGGCCGTTCCACGAGGATGGACGGTACATGGATCAGGTCAGGGAGCCCACCCGAGGTGCGGCGGCGTTCTGCCGAGCTGCGGGACCTACACTGAATCCATGAAGCGAGTCGCCCTCCTCGGCGCGACCGGGTCGATCGGGCGGCAGGCGATCGAGATCATCTCGGCGCATCCCGAGCTCGAGCTTGCCGCCGCGGCATCGGGGACGACCCCGCTCGACGACGTCGACGCGCCGCTGAAGCAGGTCGGCGGCGACCTGACCGAGCTGCTCGAGCGCGCCGAGCCCGACGTGGTTCTGAATGCAGTCGTCGGTTTCGCCGGCATCCACGCGACGCTCTGGACGCTCGAGCGGGGAATCGACCTGGCACTGGCGAACAAGGAGTCGCTCGTGGCCGGCGGCGAGCTCGCGACGAGGCTCCGTGGACGGATCATCCCGGTCGACTCCGAACACTCTGCGCTCTTCCAGTGCCTCGAGGGCCAGAGCGGCGTCGAGACACTCGTGCTCACCGGGTCCGGCGGCCCGTTCCGCGGGCGTATCCGCGGCGAGTTACAGGACGTGACCGCCGAGCAGGCGCTCGCACATCCGACATGGCGCATGGGGCCGAAGATCACGATCGACTCCGCAACGCTTGCGAACAAGGGTCTCGAGCTGATCGAGGCGCACTTCCTCTTCGACGTGCCATACGACCGAATCGAGGTCGTCATCCAGCCGACGTCGATCGTCCATTCGCTCGTCCGCTTCCGGGACGGGGCTGCGCTTGCGCACCTCGGCCATCCGGACATGCGCGTGCCGATCTCGTATGCGCTCACGTACCCGGCGCGCGCCGCAACGCCGCTGGAGCCGCTCGATCTCACCCACCTGACGCTCGAGTTCCAGGCCCCCGACGTCGAGACCTTCCCCATGCTCGAGCTCGCGCGTGAGGCCGGGAAGAAGGGTGGGACCTATCCCGCGTCGTACAACGCAGCGAACGAAGTGGCCGTCGCATCCTTCCTGGCGGGAAACTTGCCGTTCCTCGGCATCGCCGACGTGGTCGCGGACGTCCTCGAGCGGGTCGACGGCTCCCCGGCGCGCGATCTTACGGATCTCATAGCCGCGGACGAAACCGCTAGGCGCTTCGCGCAGGAACAATTGACGCCGGTATGAGCTACCTCGTCGTCATCGTCGGGCTCCTGCTCCTCATCTTCCTGCACGAGCTCGGCCACTTCACGGCTGCCCGGGCGGTGGGCATCAAGCCGCGCAAGTTCTACGTCGGCTTCCCGCCCGCGCTCGCGAAGGTGACGCGCAACGGGGTGGAGTACGGCATCGGCACGATTCCACTCGGCGGCTACGTCCGCATCCCCGGCATGCACCGCCCGGCGGCGCGCGACTTCGACGCGTGGATCCGTCCGGCGCTGCACGAGGACGCCGGGCTCGCGCCCGTCGCGCAACGGATCCGCCGACGGCTCGAAGCCGAGGACTACACCGGCGCACGTGACGACCTACCCGAGCTGCGCAGGCTCGTCGAGCTCGCGGAGCTCACCTCCGGTGCACGCCGACTCGCAGAGCGTGCCGTTCGCGAGGTCGACGAGGCGACGGGATACGACGCGTACTGGCGGCAGCCGACGTGGAAGCGACTCGTCGTCATCGCCGCCGGCCCCCTCGCGAACGTCGTCGTCGCGTTCGTCATCTTCGTCGTGCTGTTCGCGACGGGCGCGCCGACCGGGCCGGCGACGAACGTCGTTGCGGGGGTTGAGGGCGGGTCGCCTGCGGCGACGGCGGGACTGCACACGGGCGATCGCGTCGTCGCCGTCGACGGCGTGTCGACGCCCACCTTCGGGGCGGTGTCGCGCACCATCCGCAGCAGCAAGGGCGCGCCCATCACCGTCACCGTCGAGCGAGACGGCCGCCTTGCCAAGCTCGGGCCGCGGAGGACGATCAAGTCGGGCGGACGCTGGATCTGGGGCTTCGAGCCGGCCGCGAAGCTCGAGAGCCACAGCCTCGGCGCGTCGATCGGGAAGTCGGCGTCGGCGCTCGGCCGGATCACGACCGGAACCGGCAGCGCGCTCGGCGGCCTCTTTCACAAGAAGGAACGCTCGCAGCTCGTCGGGACCGTCGGCATCGTGCGCGAGTCGGCCGCGGCGCTGAACGTCGGGGTGCCGTACTACCTGACACTCGTCGGCCTGGTCAGCATGTCCCTCGCGCTCCTGAACCTGCTACCCCCGCTGCCCCTCGACGGCGGCCACATCGCGGTCTCGATCATCGAGTCGATCCGCCGCCGCGCGCTCGCGCGCGAGGTCTACGAGCGGGTGTCGCTGATCGGTCTCGCGCTTGTCCTGTTCATCGCATTCATCGCGCTGAACAACGACATTTCACGGCCTGGCTAAACTGAATCCGTGGCAAGCAAGCGGCAGTTGAAGGTTGGAAACGTCGCGATCGGCGGCGGCGCGCCCGTCGTCGTCCAGTCGATGACGACGACCAAGACGTGGGACGTTCCGGCGACGACCGCGCAGATCGCGGAGCTCGCGAGCGCAGGCTGCGAGATCGTCCGCGTGGCAGTCCCGAAGACGGAGGACGCAGAGGCGCTCGGCAGGATCGTCCGCTTCTCGCCGGTCCCGATCATCGCCGACATCCACTTCAACGCGAGCCTCGCGCTGAAGGCGATCGAGCAGGGCGTCGCGGCGGTCCGCATCAACCCCGGCAACATCGGCGGGCCCGACAAGGTCGCCGAGGTCGTGCGCGCCGCGAAGGCGAAAGGCATTCCGATGCGGATCGGCGCGAACTCCGGCTCGCTGCCGAAGCACCTCGAGGAGCTCGCCCACCGCGACCAGGCGGAGGCGCTCGTCGAGGCGGCGCTGGAAGAGGTCAGGCTCCTCGAAAGCCTCGACTACTACGACTTCAAGATCAGCGTCAAGTCGAGCCACGTGCCGACGATGATCCGCGCGTACCGCCTGCTCGCCGAGAAGGTCCCGTATCCGCTGCATCTCGGTGTCACGGAGGCCGGCACGACGTTCAGCGGCTCGATCAAGAGCGCGGTCGGCATCGGCACGCTCCTCGCCGAGGGAATCGGCGACACGATCCGCGTCTCGCTGTCCGCCGATCCGGTGGAGGAGCCGAAGACGGCGTACGAGATCCTCAAGGCGCTCGGCTTGCGCGAGCGCGGGCCGGTGATGATCGCGTGCCCGTCGTGCGGCCGCGACAACGTCGGCGTGCACACGCTCGCGGAAGAAGTCGAGCGCAGGCTGCAGGAGTACCCGCAGCATTTCGAAGTCGCGGTGCTCGGCTGCGCGGTCAACGGCCCGGGCGAGAGCGGCGACGCAGACTTCGGCATTGCGGGCGGCCGTGACGTCGGCTTCATCTACGCACACGGTCGCGTGCTGAAGAAGGTCAGCTCCGACATCCTCATCGACGAGCTCTTCTTCGAGATCGACAAGTGGATCGCGGAGGGCATGAACCGTCCGAAGCGATTGAAGATGGCGAAGCCGGCGGCCTTGGCGATGGCCGAGATGTCGGCGATACCGCTCGAATAGTCTGAGCGGACAACGCCGATGATCGCCCGGGCATCACAGCTCTTCCTGCCGACGCTGCGCGACGACCCCGCCGACGCGGAGGCCGTCAGCCACAAGCTGCTCGTGCGCGGCGGCTTCATCCGCCAGGTCAGCGCGGGCGTATGGACCTTCATGCCGCTCGGCTGGCGCGTGCACCGCAAGGTCGAACAGATCATCCGCGAGGAGATGGACGCGATCGGCTCGCAGGAGATGTTCGGGCCGGTGCTGACGCCCGCGGAGCTGTGGAAGGCGACCGGCCGCTACGACAGCGACGAGATCTTCAAGTTCCAGGATCGCAGCGGCCGCCATTTCATCCTGCCGATGACGCACGAGGAGACGTTCACGTTCCACGCGGTCGAGATCCAGAGCTACAAGCAGCTGCCGCAGCTCTGGTACCACTTCCAGACGAAGGATCGCGACGAGCCGCGCCCGCGCGGCGGCCTGCTGCGCGTGCGCGAGTTCATCATGAAGGACTCGTACTCGTTCGACCGCGACCAGGCAGGGGTCGACGCGAGCTTCGAGAAGAACCGCGTCGCGTACGACCGGATCTTCGAACGCTGCGGGCTGACGACGTCGTACGTCGAGGCCGAGCCGGGGATGATGGGCGGCAGCGAGTCGTTCGACTATCTCGCGCCGTCGGGCTCCGGTGAGAACGTGCTCGTGACGTGCGAGAACGGCGACTATGCGGCCGACATCGAGATCGCGCAGAGCGTTCCGCGCGCGCCGACGTTCCCGGCGTCTCTCGATGCGCCCGAGGAGATCGAGACGCCGAACACGACGACGATCGAGGCGCTCGCGCAGCTGCTCGACATCGACGAGGCTGCGACGTCGAAGGCGATGCCGTACACGAAGAACGACGGCACGGTCGTGCTGGCGCTCGTCCGCGGCGACGATCGTCTCGAGGAGGCGAAGCTGCTCGCAGCGTTGCGCGCAGACGCCCGGCCGTCGACCGAGGACGAGATCCGCGCGACGTTCGGTGCAGACCCGGGGTCGCTCGGTCCGGTCGGCTTCGCAGGCGAGGTGATCGCCGACGAGTTGCTGCGCGAGGGCCAGTTCGTCGCGGGCGCCAACCGCACCGGTTGGCATCTGCGCGGCGTCGAAGCGGGGCGTGACTTCGAGCCGCGGTTCGCCGACATCCGCACCTCGCGCGAGGGCGATCGCTGCCCGAAGTGCGGCGGCGCACTCACCTTCCAGACGGCGATCGAAGTCGGTCACATCTTCAAGCTCGGCACGCGATACTCCGAGCCGTTGGGCGCGACCTTCCTCGACGAAAACGGCGAGGAGAAGGCGATCCTCATGGGCTGTTACGGCATCGGCCCGGGACGGATCATGGCCGCGGCGGTCGAGCAGCACAACGACGAGAACGGAATCATCTGGCCGCGCTCGATCGCGCCGTACGACGTCCACGTCGTTGCGCTGAAGGGCGCGGAGGAGATCGCCGAGCAGGCGGCGGAGACGCTGGCTGCCGCCGGGTACGACGTCCTGCTCGACGACCGCGATCAGCGCCCCGGCGAGAAGTTCGCCGACGCCGACCTCATCGGCTGCCCGGTCCGCGTCACGGCGGGAAAGAAGAGCCTCGAGGACGGAATGGTCGACTTCAAGGACCGGGCGACCGGCGAGGAGCGGCGGTTAGCCGTTGCCGACCTGGGCAAAGACGCGTGAGGATGGCGCGGCGCCGGCGGTACAGCGAGGAGGGCTTCGGCCCGACGATCGAGTCCCTGATGGCCGAGGCGGGGGTGACGTACCGCGAGCTGGCGGCGCGCACGGGATTGTCCGCCGGGTATCTCAACCACCTCGTCCACGGCAACCGCCCCGTGCCGTCGAACGACGTCGTGCGGACGCTCGCCGATGCGCTCGGCGTCGAGGCGGAGCACTTCCGCGAGTACCGGATTCGCCTGATCACGGAGCGCCTCGAGACGATGCCGGATCTGGTCGATCGGCTGTTCCGGCGCTTCACGCAGTAGCTAGTTTTCGGGCGTGGCGCGCATTCGGTATGCAGACCCGGCCGAGATCGAGGACGACGACCTCCGTGCCGAGCTGGAGCGCGCGATGCTGCACAGCACGCCGCGCCCCGAGATCCAGGCGATCCGCGCCCGGCAACCGGAGGTCTTGCGCGCCTTCCTCTCGTCGTGGAACGCGCTCTTCCGAAACGGCATCGTCGATCTGACGGTGAAAGAGCTGTGCCGCCTGCGTGTCGCGCAGACGCTCGAATGCGAGTACTGAGGGAATCAACGGGCTGTCCGGTCGGGACAGCAATCGCAACTGGTCGCCGAGGAGAAGCTGCGCGCGCTCGAGCGCTACGAGACGTCTGACCTCTTCAGCGACCGCGAGCGGGTCGCGCTGCGTTACACGGATGCGATCTGCTGGAACCCGGCGCTCGCGGGCGACGAGTTGTGGGAGGAGTTGCACGGCCATTTCACGGAGCCGGAGCTCGTCGAGCTCGGCTCGTTCATCGGCTACATCTCCGGCGGGCAGCGCTGGATCCGCACGCTCGGGATCGGTCACGGCGAGGTGCTGGCGGAGACGACGGTCGGCCTGAGCCCGGAAGCCGCAGCGGCCGTCGCCGCACGCACCGCCGGCTAGGCGAGGGCCGTCGCGGCGCGCTGATCCTCGCGTGGGATCCAGAGCTCGACGGTCGTACCGCGTCCGGGCTCGCTCTCTGTGCGGAGCGTCCCGCCGGCGAGCTCGGCGCGCTCGCGCATCGCGACGAGACCGAGGTGGCCCGCACGCGGCGTCTTGGTGGTGACGTGGAAGCCGACGCCGTTGTCGGTGACCCGCAGGACGAAGCCGTCGTGTTGCTCGTCGACTGCCACCACGATCTCGGTCGCCTCCGAGTGCTTGCGCGCATTCGTGATCGCCTCCTGCACGATGCGGTAGACCAGCGTGTGGAGGCGCTCCGGCGGCTGCGTCCAGGTGGCATCTTCGAGCCGGAACGACGCACGACTGTTGGCGCCGACTTCGTCGAGGTACGCGCGGAGTGCCGGGACGAGACCTTCGCGATCGAGCGCCGGCGGCCGCAGCTCGAACAGGAGATGCCGCAGGCGTGAGATTGCGAGCCGGATCGTCTGTTGCAGGTCGTCGAGGAGCTGGGCGTGTGCAGGGTCGACGAGTGCGCGGCGCAGGATCTGCAGGCGCATCCCGGCCGCGGTCATCGCCTGGATCGAATCGTCGTGGATGTCGCCGGCGATGCGTCTGCGCTCTTCTTCCTCGGCCGAGACGAGATGCTCGAGGAGCACGCGTCGCTCGTGCAGGTTCCGTCGCAGCTCGTCGGCGGCCTTCCGCTCGGTGATGTCGCGCACGAACGCAGTCATCAGCAGTCCCGAATCGGTGGCGATCGACGACAGCGAGATGTCGACGGGAAACTCCGAGCCGTCCTTGCGGCGCCCGGCGAGCTCGAGGCCGGCGCCCCACGGGCGAGTGCGCGGGTCCGCGGCGTACTGCTCCCTGTGTCCGAGGTGCCGGTCGTGGAAACGGTCCGGCAGGAGCGTCTCGATCGGTCGACCGAGCAGCTCGGTCCGCTTGTACGCGAACAGGGACTCGGTCTGCGCGTTGACGAGGACGATCGCCCCGCCGGCGTCGATGATGACGACGGCGTCCGGTGCCGACTCGAGCAACGCGGCGAAGTGCTGCTCGTGCTCGGCGATGCCCGAGCGCGCCGTCAGCTCGCGTGCGAGATCGGCGACGACGACGCCGTCCAGGCTCGCCTGGCCGCGAACCGCTCGGCGGAGCGCCTCGAGCATCTCCTCGGGCGGTGTGCCCTTCAGGAGATACGCGACGGCACCCGCCCGGAGCATGTCGATGACCGTGGCGCGGTCGTCGTACGCCGACAGGATGACGATCGCGGTGTCGGGTGAGCCGAGCCTCATCTCCGCTGCCACGCGTCTGCCGCCGCCACCCGGCATCTTCACGCCGAGCAGTGCGACATCGGGGCTGTGCTCGACCGCCCGAGCGATCGCTTCGTCGGCATCGGCGGCGACGGCCACCACTTCGAAGCCGGGCTCGCTCCGAATGAGATCGACAAGCGCCAGCCGCAGCGGATCCTCGTCCTCGGCGACGAGGACCGTGATCGAGTCGGACATCGTCCTCCTTCTTCTCTCACCATAGGGTGCGTGTCAAAAGTCACCTATGCTGCGCGAAGAACAGCGTGAAGAGAGACTCGAGTACGGCCGAGTGCACGCCGTTGCGTGTCGTCGTGGCGGATGACCACCCGGCGATCGTCAACGCGGTTCGGGCGTACCTCGACGGAGAGCCCGGCGTCGACTTGATCGGCACGGCCTCGACGGGCGCGGAGGCGTTGCGCATGGTCCGCGAGCGCGCGCCCGACGTCGCGCTCCTCGACATTCGGATGCCGGAGCCCGGCGGGATCGAGATCGCCCGGCTCCTCACCGCGGAACGGTCGGCAACCGGCGTGATCCTCTTCACCGGCGACGCCGACCGTGCCCTGCTGCTCGAGGCGCTCGATGCCGGCGCCCGGGGCTTCGTCCTCAAGGAGTCGCCGCTGCCCGACCTGGGGCACGCCCTCCAGCGCGTCGCCGCCGGCGGCACGCACGTCGATCCGGGGCTGTCGACGTTGCTCGTCGGCGCCGAAGCGACCGCCCGCCTGCGCGCGTTGTCGAAGCGCGAGCGCGAGATCCTGCGCCTGCTCGCCGACGGCCATCGCACCGACGGCGTGGCCGGCGAGCTCGGGATCTCGCCGATGACCGTCCGGACGCATATCCGCCACGCGATGAACAAGCTCGAGGCCGACACCCGCACCGAAGCGGTGGCGACCGCACTCCGTCAGGCACTGATCACGTAGACGCGGCATCGCCAAAAAGGACGATGGCGTCCGCGTGCACGGGCGATGGCCGCGGCAGGCCCCAGCCCCGACGATTGGAGTATGACGACGTGTCTGATCGCCGACGATCACGAGGACGTGCTCGATGCCGTCTCCGCGTATCTCAGCTCGGAGGGCTACGAGGTGGTGGGTCTCGCCTCGACTGCGGCGGACGCCATCCGGCTGCTCGAGGAGTTTCGTCCGGACGTTGCGGTCCTCGACTACCAGCTGCCGGACGCGACGGGCATCGACATCGTCCGGGGGCTGTCTGCCGGGGGGCCGACGACGGCCACGGTGCTTCTGAGCGGCGAGGTGACGCGATCCATCGTCGCCGAGGCGCTGGCGACCGGGATCTCCGGCGTCGTGCTGAAGGAGTCCGCGCCGGCGACGCTCACGCGGGCGATCGAGACCGTGCTCTCGGGCAAGCGCTACGTCGATCCGCAGCTTCGGAGGACTTGATGAAGAAGCTGCAGTTTCCGGCGCTCCTGGTGTTCGGCCTCCCGGTCGTCGCGTTCGAGCTCGTCACCGCCGACACGTTGAACGACCGGCTGACGATGATCGCGTTTGCGCTGCTGCTCGTCTTCTTCGAGTGGTCGCGGCAGAAGGCTTTCGCCGCGCGGAGGGAGCTGGCGCGCAGCCGCGAGGAGCTCGCGTTTGCGCAGGCGGCCGCGCATGTCGGCAGCTGGGGCGTCGGCGCGGATGGGACGGAGACCTGGTCCGAGACCTTCCGCGAGCTGCTCGGCGTGACCGTCGATACCGAGGCGTCGCCGGAAGTCTTCCTCGCACACGTCCACCCCGACGACCGCGCCGCGGTTGCGGTCGCAGATGCCCTCATGCTCAGCGAGCCCGGCGACCACGAATACGAGTACCGCGTCCTGCGCGACGACGGCAGCGTGCGCTCGATGATCGCGCGCGGCCGCTGCGTCGTGGATGCGACCGGCGCACGGAAACGCGTGCACGGCGTGGCGATCGACATCACCGACCGGACTGTCCAGGAGACGGAGCGGATCGAGCTCGAGCAGCAGCTGATCCACGCGCAAAAGCTCGAGACCGTCGGCCGGCTCGCTGGTGGCGTCGCGCACGACTTCAACAACGTCCTGACCGGCATCAGCGGCTTCGCCGAGCTCGCACGCGCGCGCGCCGAGACCGGCGAGTCGCCGCTGATGGAGATCGACGAGATCACCGCGGGAGCCGCACGCGCGGCAGCCCTGACGCGACAGTTGCTTGCGTTCAGCCGGAAGCAGGTCATGCGCGCGGAGGTGCTCGACCTCAACGACGTCGTCCGCGGCACCGATGCTCTGTTCGAACGCCTGATCGGCGAAGACATCGGCATCGCGCACTCACTTCGCCGCGACAACGTCCTCGTGCGCGGTGACAAGACACAGCTCGAACAGGTCCTCCTCAATCTCGTCGTCAACGCGCGCGACGCGATGCCGGACGGAGGCCGAATCGAGATCGAAATCAACGAGGTCGACGTCGGTCCCGATCATTCTCTCGACCTCGAGCCCGGCCGCTTCGCGCTCCTGGCAGTCAGCGACACGGGCGTCGGCATGGATCCGCAGACCGTCCGTCAGATCTTCGACCCGTTCTTCACGACGAAGCCCGACGGCACCGGGCTTGGATTGGCGACCGTCTACGGAATCGTCAGGCAGAGCGGCGGCACGATCTGGGTGTACAGCGAGCCTGGTGCCGGCACCGTGTTCAAGGTCTATCTACCGCTCGCCGGCGAGGCGATCATGTCCCCGGCCGCCGAGCCGCTCGCGCACGTGCCGGACGGGGCAGGCGAGCACGTGCTCGTCATCGAGGACGACCGGCAGGTGCGTTCCATCGTCAAGCAGATGCTGACCCGCCGCGGCTATTCCGTCGTCACGGCCGACGGCCCGGAGGCTGCGCTCGTGGCCGCAGGCGCCGGGGCGAGGTTCGATGCGATCCTCAGCGACCTCGTGATGCCGAACGGAGGCGGCCGCCAGCTGGTCGCGCAGCTCGTCGCGAGCCAGCCCCACGCAGCGGTGGTGTTCATGTCCGGCTACAGCGACGATGCAGTGCGGACGCGTGGCGTTGTCGATCCGGGGACGGCCTTCATCGAGAAGCCGTTCTCGTCCGACGATCTCGTCCTTCTTCTCCGCCAGACGATCGCCGGCCGCCGGGAAGCGGCATGACGATCCTCGTCGCGGACGACGACGCGGCAGTCCGCTACGTCGTCGCGACGGCACTGCGCGGCGCCGGTCACACCGTCGTCGAGGCGGCAACCGGAGACGAGGCGGCCGAGCTCGGGACCGCGGAGGTCGACCTCCTCATCACCGACCTCGTCATGCCGCCGCGCGGCGGCCTCGAGCTCGCCCACGAGCTGCAGACACGCCATCCCGCGCTGCCGGTCCTCTACATGTCGGGCTACGCGCCGCGCACAGAGTTCAACAGCGATTCGACCGCATGCCAGTTGAGCAAGCCGTTCACGCTCGCCGACCTGCTCTCGCACGTGAACTGGCTCCTGCCGAGCCAAAATCGTCACTGACACCCTCTGGACGTCGCGGGGCGTGGCGCAAAAAGCGGCAGAGCTCCGCGTGGTCAGCGATCATGCGGCCGCTCTGAGCGCGTCGCGCAGCCAGCGCTCGTCGGGCTCGCCGCGCAGCCCTCTCTCTGTTCGGTAGACGCGGCAGGAGAGCACGTACTCGTCCCGTTCGGCGACACCGGGCTCGATGTCGCGGCCGTTCACGCGAATCGACGGCGAACCAAGGAAACGCTGCGTCGTTGCGGTCTCGACGTCGGGGATGTCGACGCGTCGCACCGTTGCGCTCACACCGCTTTCGTCGACAACGCGCCGTACCAGGTCGAGTGCGGGCTGCGCGTGTGGACAGCCGGCGAACGTCAGGACCTCGACAAGCGGCTCGCTCATCGCCGCTCCTCGGTGTGGCGGCAGGCAGCGACGTGCTCAGCATTGTCGGAAAGCAACGCATCACCGAGGTCGAGCAACGTCAGAACCCGTTCGTCGGCGATGAAGTTGAAGACCGTGCGGTGCTCGCGCCGGGTCGCAACGAATCCGCACCATCGCAAGCAGGCGAGATGGTTCGAGACGCCCGGCTGCGAGATGCCGAGGCGCTCGGCAATCGTCCCGACCGGCAGCTCGCCCTCGACAGCAAGAAGCTGCAGGATCCGCAGCCGCGACGGGTCGGCGAGCGTACGGAAGTACTTCGCGACCAGGTCGCTCCGCCGCGGTGCAAGAGGGAGCTGAAACGGGGCAACCTGACGGGTCGAGCTCATGGTTCGTAATATAGGCTGCGGCTGATATGAACGTTTTCCGTCTCGGCAGAGGCCCGGCGCCCGCGCTCTGATGCCCGCACCGGTAGGCCGTGAGCAGTTGCGCGAGCTTGCAACCGCGGGCGCGCAGGTCGTCGAAGTCCTTCCCCGCGAGGAGTACGAGGACGCACATCTCCCCGGTGCGATCACCATCCCGCTGAAAGAGTTGAACCGGCAGACGGCGATGCGGCTCGACCGCTCGCGGCCGGTTCTCGTCTACTGCTGGGACTACCAGTGAGACATGAGCCCGCGAGCCGCGTGGCGGCTCGAAGCGCTCGGCTTCACCGAGGTCTACGACTACGTCGCCGGCAAGGCGGACTGGTCGGCGAGCGGACTGCCGCTCGAGGGCCGCACCGCGCAGCAGCCGACGGCAGGACGTGCGGCAGACGGTTCCGTTCCGACCTGCACGCTCGACGACGACCTGCAGGAGGTGCGCAGCCGCGTCCGTGCTAGCAGCTGGCGCCAATGCATCGTCATCAACGAGCAGCGCATCGTCCTCGGCCGCCTCGGACGCGCGGCAATCGACAACGATGACATGTCATCTGTTGAAGAGGCGATGAGCGAAGGCCCGAGCACCGTTCGCCCCGACACGCCGCTCGACGAGCTGCTCGAGCGCCTCGCACGCCAGCAGCTCGAGACGGCGCTCGTCACAACCTCGGAAGGAGTGCTCGTCGGCGTCGTCCGCCGCGATTCGGAGTGATCCCGGCTCAGTCTTCTACGTGTTCGAGGTCGATCTCGGCGTCTCGGACCTCGTGCCACGACTTCCAGGTGATGTGGAGGATGATCAGCGTGATCGCGAGGCCGATGATCGGGTCGGCGATGTCCAGCCCGAGCGCCACGACGATCGCGGTGAGGACGACCCCGAGCGAAACGAAGCCGTCGGTGCGTGCGTGCCTGCCGTCAGCGATCATCGCGGCCGAGGCGAGCCGCCGTCCGGCTGAGAGTCGGACCTGCGCCGCGAGCTCGTTGCCGACGAACCCGATGACGCCGGCGGCTGCGAGCACCCACAGGTGCGTGATCTGTTCGGGGTGGATGAAACGCATGATCGTCTCGTAGAGCGCGACCATCGCCGAGACGAAGATCGCGAGAACGACTGCGAGGCCGGCGAGGCGCTCGCCGCGGACGCTGCGCAGGAAGAACGCGATCCCGAGTGGCACCGCGGTCAGAGCGTCGCCGGCGTTGTGAATCAGGTCGGCGAGCAGGGCGACCGAGTTCGAGAAAACGAAGATCGCGACCTGAGCGCCGGCGGTCAGGCCGAGAATCAGCAGGCTGAGTGCGACTGCCTTGACGCCGACACGCGAGCGGAGGATCGACCGATCGACCAGCCCGTGCGAATGATCGTGGCCCTCGCGGTCGTCGTCGTGAGGTGTGCGACCGTGACGGTCGTGATCGGCGATCGCGAGTGAATCCTGCGTGTGCAGCTCGACGCTCACGAAGCCTTCTCCCGCCGGTCGGTGACCCCCAGGCGGACGTGCTCGACATGCCAGACCGCCTGGTCGATCAGATCGGCGACGTGCGAGTCGTGGAGTGCGTACACGACGGTTCGGCCGCTGCGCTCGCCGATCACCAGACCGAGATGCCGGAGCAGCCGGAGCTGGTGCGACACGGCGGAGGGCTCCATCTCCACCGCCTCGGCGAGCTCGTTCACGCTGCAGCCGCCCTCGCGGAGGCGGGCGAGGATGCGCACGCGGCTCGGCGTTGCCAGCGCCTGCATTGTGTCCGCGACCTCGCGCGCGGTTGCAGCGTCTACCGCAGCGCGCCGGTCGTGCCCGCCAATCCCGTGAGCCACGCGCCCATGATAGATGAACACTTGCTCAGATGAGCAGGCATACAACGCAGGAGGTTCCGGCCGGCGCGAGCAGCCCGACGAGCCTCCTTGCTCGGCCGCCGGCACTCAATGCAGTGGAAATTCTTTTCCGCGTTCGCCGGCCGGCCGCGACCCGAAGATGCGCCGCTCGTTTTCGTCGATCGCCAGGTCGTTGATGCTGGCTTCGCGGCGGCGCATGAGGCCGTGCTGGTCGAACTCCCAGAGCTCGTTCCCGTAGCTGCGCCACCACTGGCCGTCGCGATCGTGGCTTTCGTACTGGAAGCGGACCGCGATCCGGTTGGCGTCGAAGCACCAGAGGTTCTTGCGGAGGGCGTAGTCGAGCTCGCGCTCCCACTTGTCGGTGAGAAACCGGATGATCTCCGCTCGCCCAGTCACGAAGGTGTCGCGGTTTCGCCAGACGGAATCGACGGTGTACGCCTGCGCAACCTTCTCGGGGTCGCGCGTGTTCCAGGCGTCTTCTGCTGCCTGCACTTTCTGCGCAGCCGTCTCGGCCGTGAAGGGCGGGAGCGGCGGCTTGTCTTCGGCCACGGCGTTCCTTCCTCGAGTGATCACTGAACGGTACGCGACGCGGGTAGCTGTCCCGTCACCGGAGGACGCCGAGCGGTCAGCGACCCGCCACGCCGAGGAGGTTCGCGCGCACGCGCTCGAGGTGGGTCTTCGTCGCGTCGAGTGCCTGCCCCACGTCCCGCGCGCGCAATGCTTCGACGATGAGTCGGTGGTCCTCCCGATACGCGACACGCTGGGCGGGCGAGTCGTTGCGTTGCTTGAGGTTGCCCCAGAGCGGCCCGTGACGTGCCGCCTCGATCGACGCGTACATTCGCAGCAGCAGTCCGTTGTGAGCCGCGTCGACGAGCGTGCGGTGAAAGGCGGCGTCGGAGCTCTCCCACGCCTCGACGCTGTCGGCCGCGTCCCCATCCTCGAGCGAGCGGTCGAGGGACGCGAAGTCTCGCGCCGTCGCATGGACGACGATGAGCGGAATGACCTGCGGCTCGAAGAGCTCGCGCGCCGTCATCACGTCGGCCGGCCCGACGTCGTCGGCGTTGTCGCCACTTGCGCGCAGGAACGTCCCGCGGCCGACCTCGCGCGAGACCCGCCCTTCGGCCTCGAGGTACGAAAGCGCGCGTCGCACCGCGGTCCTCGTCACCCCGAGCTCGTCGGCGAGTCGCCGTTCGGTCGGCAGACGCGTCCCGGCGGTCGCGCCGTTGAGGTACGTCGAGAGTATTGCCGCTGCGAGGTCGCGTCCGCGACGGCGGCCGTCCGTCAAACCGATGTCAACCAATATCAGCCAATCCGAGGATCCTCGCGGATTGTACGACCTCCAGCCTTCAAGGCAAATCAGGCGAAAGGCGGAATCTTGACATATCGGATCCCGACCTTGTATGGTCGCCCAATTCTGGACAATCCGCGACCAGCTGGCGCGACCCGATGGCCGGCCTGCGCCACAATTCCGACGATCAGGAGGTTTCGATGCGCTCGCGCAAGACCTGGTTCGCGGCGGCTGCATGCGGTTTCGCCGTGTGCGCGACGGCCGCTGCAGCCGCAGCACAGGTCAGTCGGACGTCCGGTGGCACGCTCACCGTCGGCGGGGTCATCGCCCTCACGGGCTCGAGCGACTTCGAGGGGCAGAATCAGGTCGGCGGCCTGTATCCCGCGCTCTATGCGATCAACAAGGCGGGGGGCGTCAACGGCGACCACATCGTCTTCAAGGGCGTCGACACGCGCGGTGACCCTGCGGACGCGCTTCCCGCGGTCCAGCAGATGCTCGCGACGACGTCCGGCCTCGTTGCGGTCGCGGGACCGGACACATCGTCTGCACCGACGATCGTGCCGGTGCTCAACTCGGCGAAGATCCCGATGATGGCGGTCGCCGGCGAGTCGGTCTACGACCGCAACACGGCGCCGTACTTCTGGCGGCTCTTCCCGCCCGACGCTGCAAACGGGACAGCGATGGTGCTCTGGGCGAAGAAGAAGGGATACACGAAGATCGCCGCCGTCTTCGGGACGGACAGCGGCTCGCAGGGCGACAAGCCGGGCGTGATCGCAAGCGCGAAGGCGCTGCACCTGAACATCGTCTCGAACGTCGACCTGACACCGTCGCAGCCGACGTACCTCTCCTCGGTGCGGAAGGTGATCGCCTCGCATCCGCAGGCGATCATGACCGAGTCCGACGCGACGACCGCGGGCACGTTCTTCGGCGAGCTCAAGCAGCTGGGCGGGCTGGTGCCGATAATCGGGACCGAAGCCACGTTCACGTCCCCGTGGCTGACGGCTGTGAAGGGAGCGCTCGGCGCCGACTTCCTCAAGAACTACACCGGCCTGATCACCGCACCGTCGAAGGTGACGCCGGCAGTCAAGACGTATCAGCACTCCGTGACGGCAGTGAAGAGCAAGGAGCCGTCGCCGTGGCAGTCGTATCTCTCGAATCCGTTCTCGATCACCTACTACGACGGCATGATCGCGGTTGCGCTCGCCATGGTCGCGACGCATAGCAACAAGCCGACGGTGTTCAACGCCGCAATCCCGTCCGTCACGAATCCCGGTAAGGGCAAGAAGGTCGTCTACACCTTCGCCCAAGGGAAGGCGGCGCTGCTCGCCGGCAAGAAGATCGAGTACGTCGGAGCCACCGGGCTGATCGACTTCGACAAGTGGCACAACTCGTTCGGCAACCAGGAGGCCGTGATGAGCACGAGCAGCCTGAAGCCGATCGCGAAGGGAGTGGTCACGGCGAAGCAGATCGAGGCGGTGCCCGTCAAGGGCGCATAGGGATGCATGGGGAGCACGCTCGTATCGGCGATCGGATTCGGCGTCGTCCTCGCGTCGATCATCGCCATTGCCGCGATGGGCTTCACGATTCAGTTCGGGTTGACCAACGTGCTGAATCTGAGCTTCGGCGCGGTGATGACGTTCGCCGCGTTCGCCGCCTACCTGGCGAATAGGCATGGCGTCGGCGGCTGGTCCGGCCTCGGGGTCGGGGGAGCCGCCGGCGCCGCGCTCACGCTCGCGCTCGGACGCGGCGTGTTCCGACCGTATGCGCGTCGGGGCGCCCACCTCTTCGAGATGATGATGGTGACGCTGGGTCTGTCGCTGATCGTCAACTACGCGATCCAAGCGCTGTCGCACAACAACATCTACCAGTTCGTCGTGCTGCCGAGCACGCCGCTCCACCTCGGCTCGATCCTGATCACGCACACGCAGCTGATCATCGTCTTCATCGCGATCGGCGTGCTCATCGCGCTCATCTCACTCTTGCAGCTGACCAAAGTCGGCAAGGCGCTGCGAGCGATGGCGGCCGACCCTGACCTCGCAAGGGCGTGCGGCATCCGCACGGGGCGCATCGTCGTGCTCACGTGGCTGCTGAGCGGATTCCTCTGTGGGCTTGCCGGCGTCGTCTACATCATCAACGCGCAGAGCGTCGGCTACACGACCGGCCAGCTCTTCCTGCCACTCGTCGTCGCGGCTGCGATTCTCGGCGGCGCCGGGTCCCCGCTCGGAGCCGTCGCCGCATCGCTGATGATGGGGATCGTCACCGAGATCGTCGCGGCGTTCGGCAGCGAGGCGTACAGCACCGTCGCCGGCTTCGGGATCTTGGTGGTCGTCCTGCTCAGCCGGCCCGGCGCCGTCCGCGGCGGCGAAACCGGCCACACACAACTCACGCTCTGATGACTGCGTGGTCGTACTACATCGCGACGTTGACGGTCTATTTCGGCGTCAATGTGCTGTCGGCGCTCTCGCTGAATCTCCAGTTCGGGTTCGCGGGCGTCGTCAACTTCGGCTACATCCTCTTCCAGGCGGTCGGCGCCTACATCGCGGCCGTCGTGGTGCTCGGCCCGAGCTCTGCGTTCCAGCAATACGTGTTCGGCGCGCGGCTGCCGTTCGGGGTCGCCCTGCTGCTCGCAACCCTGGCGGGGGCGGTGCTCTCGCTCCTCATCGGCCTGTTCAGCCTGCGCAACATCCGGCGCGATTACCAAGCGGCGATCCTCCTGATCATCTCGCTGATGGCCACGCAGGTCGTGCAAGGGTACGTGCCGCTGTTCAACGGCTCGAACGGCGTCACCGGCGTGCCGCGGCCGCTCTCGTCGGTACCGCTCTCGCTCCAGGGGTACCAGTGGGCGTACGCCGGGTGGGTTCTGCTCGTCGCCGCGCTCGCGTACGCACTCGTCACCTGGCTGTCCCGCTCGCCGTGGGGGCGGGCTCTGCGTGCGCTTCGCGACCAGGAGGACGCGGCCGCCGCGATCGGGCTCAACGTGACGGCGCTGCGCCTCCAGGTGTTCGTCATCGGCGGTGCGCTCGCCGGTCTGAGCGGCGGTCTACTCGTCGAGTACATCGGTGCGTGGTCACCGGACGCCTGGGGGTACGCCGAGACGTTCGTGATCTTCACCGCGCTCTTCGTCGGCGGCATCGGCAACTATCGTGGCGCCGTCCTCGGCGTCCTCCTCGTGCCGATCATCTTTCTCGAGCTGCCCCGTTTCCTGCCGCAGGTCGGCTATCCGGGCCTCATGGACTCGATGGAGTGGATCGCGATCGGCGCGATCTGGATGCTCTGCCTCTACATAAGGCCACAGGGAATCGTTCCCGAGCGGCGCAACCGCGCGGCGCGCACGGCTGCAGCCGACGCGCGGCCCGCCCGCGAGTCGGTCGAGGTCGCGTGAGCCTGCTCGCGGCGCACGATGTCGTCGTCGCCTACGGCGGCGTGCGTGCTGTGAACGGGGTCTCGCTCGAGCTCGCCGCCGGCGAGTCGCTCGGCCTGATCGGGCCGAACGGCGCCGGCAAGTCGTCGTTCCTCGCCGCGCTCGGCGGCCAGGTGCGATTGACCGCGGGCTCGATCGCGCTCGACGGCGAAGAGGTGGGCGGAATGCCCCCATACAAGCGCGCTCGCCGCGGCATCACGCGCACGTTCCAGATGACGAGCGAGTTCGCGAAGATGACCGCGTTCGAGAACCTCGTGACCGCGGGCCACGGCGCGGAGGGTGCCTCGCTTCGGAATGTCGTCGTCCGGCGGCGGAGGACCCGCGCTGCTGAACGCGCCGTCGCAGCACGGGCATGGTCGGTGCTCGACCGCTTCGAGATGGCGCACGTCGCAGACCTGTACGGCGCAGAGCTGAGCGGGGGGCAGCGCCGCCTCGTCGAGATCATGCGCTGTCTCATGCGCGAGCCGAAGGTGCTGTTGCTCGACGAGCCGATGGTCGGCGTGGCGCCGCACCTCGTCGACAAGCTCCTCGCAGACCTACGCTCGATCCGCGACGACGGGATAGCGCTCGTCATCGTCGAGCACGCGCTCGAGGTGGTGCAGGAGCTGTGCGAACGTGTCGTGGTGATGGCTCTCGGACGCCCGATCGCAGCGGGCACGTTCGACGAGGTCGTCAGCGAGCCCGAGGTGCAGGCAGCGTATGTCGGCTAGCGCTTCGGCCTTCCTCGGCGTCGACGGCATCAGCGCCGGCTACGGCAAGGTCACGGTCGTCAAGGACGTGTCGGTCGAGGTCGCGCTCGGCGAGATCGTGCTCGTGATGGGGCCGAACGGAGCGGGCAAGAGCACGCTCGTCAAGGCGATCACGGGGCAGCTGCCGCTGCTCGCGGGGCGCATCTCGCTCGCCGCTGTCGATGTGACGCGCTGGCGCGAGGAGGACCGCGTCGCGGCCGGAATCGGCTACGTACCGCAGACGCGCGACGTCTTCGGGCCGCTCACAGTGCTCGAGAACCTCCAGATGGGCGCGTATCGCGCCCCGCGACGCGACGTGGGGGAGCGGGTCGACGAGGTCATCGGGCTCTTCCCGGCGCTCGCGCAACTCAAGCGGCGCACCGCCAAGACGCTGAGCGGCGGCGAACGGAAGATGGTCGCGATCGCCCGCGCGTTGATGGCCGACCCGAAGTTGCTGATTCTCGACGAGCCCACGTCGAACCTCGCGCCGTTGATCGCTGCGTCCGTGCTCGAGAAGATCGTCGCGCGAGTCGCCGAAAGCGGCCGCGCGGTGCTGCTGATCGAGCAGAGGGTGGCGCTCGCGCTGCACGTCGCATCTCGCGGCTACGTGCTCGTCGACGGGCGAGTGCGGCTCGAGGGAACTGCGGACGAGCTGCGCGCGAAGCACGATCTCGGGGCGTTGTTCCTCGGGCGCGGCGGCGTCGAGATCGCCCAGGGTGAGACGGCCGTGACGGCGGAACGGAGCGCGTAGATGCGGGCAGCGAGCGTCACCGACGGTATGCAGACGATCGTCGCGATCCACGAGCACGACCGCTGGTTCGCCGCCGAGCCCCAGCCGGGGTCGCTCCTCGACATCCTTGGCACGGACGCGCGTGCCGGCGAGCCACTCGCTAACGGTCACCGCCCCGCGGTCCCATTCCGTCCCGTGCGCAACATCATGTGCCTCGGCAAGAACTTCCGCGCGCACGCGGTCGAGTTCGCGGCCTACAGCGCCGAGGCCGAAGCCGTCCCTGACAGCCCGATCGTCTTCACGAAGGCGCCGGAGGCGCTGTGCGGCGCCGAAGACGCAATCGAGGTGCGCCGCGACGTCGCCGCCTCGCTCGACTACGAGGTGGAGCTCGCCGTGGTCATCGGGCGCGACGGCTCGAGGATCAGCGCCGGGACGGCGTTCGACCACGTCGCGGGCTACACCGTCGTCAACGACGTCACCGCGCGGGATGCGCAGGAGCGGCACCGCCAGTGGTTCCTCGGCAAGTCGCTGCCGCGTGCGACGCCGATCGGCCCGGTCGTCGTCACGCCCGACGAGCTCGAGGATCTCGATCGGCGCCAGATCACATGCCACGTCAACGGCGAGCTCCGCCAGGCGGCGGTGCTCGGCGACATGATCTTCGGCGTCGCCGAGACGATCGAGATCGTCTCGGCGCTCGTACCGCTGAAACGTGGCGACATCATCTCGATGGGCACCCCGAGCGGAGTCGGCATCGGTTTCACGCCCCCGCGCTTCCTCGCCGACGGCGACACGGTCGTCTGCGCGATCGAGGGCATCGGCGAGCTCCGGAACGTCGTCAGGATCGTGGGGTGAACGACTCCGGGCTGACCGTGGAGCTGGACGGCGCGGTCGCGCGCGTCTGGGTGGATGCCGGGCCTGGCAACCTCTTTACGCCGGAGATGACCCGCCGTCTCTCGGCGATCCTTCGCACCCCGCCCGAGGGCGTGCATCTCGTGCACCTGGCCGCTGCCGGCCCGGAGTTCTGCATGGGTCGCGCGCCGTTCCGCGCCGGCGCAGGGCCGCTCCGCGAGGACGTCGACGCGCTGGTCGAGCTCGTCGAGGCGATGCAGCGCACCCCGGCTGTGACGGTCGCCGAAGTGCAGGGTGACGCGGCCGGCTTCGGCGTCGGTCTCGTGGCGCTGAGCGACGTGGCCGTCGCAGCACCCGACGTTGCGCTCTCGTTCCCCGAGGTCGACGCGGGCTTCGCGCCTGCGCTCGTGCTCGCGTGGCTGGGTGACGTCGTCGGCAAACGGATGGCGTTCTGGCTCGCCGCGACGGGCGTCCACGTTTCCGCCGAGGAGGCATGCCAACTCGGTCTCATCACGCACGTCGCCCAGGAGGCGGCCGGGCTCTCCGAGTACACCGCCTCGATCGTCGAGCTGCTCTGTTCGAAACCGGCGCGCGTGCATGCGCAGATCAAGGAGCTCGTGCGTATCTACGCCTCCGTGCCAGAAGAGCGACGCGGCGCCATCGCTACGGACAGGCTTGCGTTCGGCGCGCTGCAGCGATCGCTTGCGGAAGAGCCGCACTGAGGGCGCGGCGAGCCTTCCCGCCGCGCCACACACTGACTGCTTGGGGCCGGTTCCCAGCCCGCCGTCGGAGACGAAGCTCAGAGATCAGATGGTGATGACGTTGAGGGCGAAGGAGATGACGGTGGCGGCTGCGACTGCTCTGCCGTAGCGGTCTTCTCCGATTGCGACACTGTCGACGAGGCCGAGCTTGCTGCGTTCGTTGATCACGAGAGCAGCAAGAAAGCTCCGGCTCCGGAGATCACCGCGGTAACCGCGATGTGGGGGGTGGTGAAGACGTCAGCTGCCAGGAGAAAGGTCATGGTCGGTCGGCTCATAGGCTCGCAGTGTGGATCGCGGGGCGCATCCGACCAGACGGAGTTCTTCTACGCGTGTCCGTCCTCAGCCGAGAAGCCGGATCGCATCCTCGAAGCTCTTGACGAGCCCGTCGAAGTCGAACTCCGGCAGCTGGGACAACGACTCGACCGGGAAGTGGTCCTCGTACAGCGGGTAGTAGCCGCCCGGCGGGGACGGCAGCACGTGCACGGCGGTCAGACCGGCTTCGCGATACGCGTCGATGCGCGCGCGTACACGGTCGGCGCTGCCCGCCATGAGCAGCGACGCCGACATCTCATCAGGCACGAGCGACACGGCACCGCGTAGGTCGCCGGCGCGCACGCGCTCGCCGATCGACTCGGCAACGTCGCCGAAGCCGGCGACCCGGGCGCTCTCGAGATACGCCGGCGCCGATCCGAGGGCGGTCGCGTACATCATCGCCTGGCCCTTGGCGAGCTCGATTCCGCGGTCGTCGTCCGTGATGACCGCCGGGAATCCGACGGTGGCCTCGAAGTCGTCGAGTGACCGGCCCGCACGCTCGGCGCCGCGACGCAGAGCGGGCATCGTCACCTCGCGGACGTACTCGAGCGACTGGAACCAGCCGATCATCCCGTCGGCGATCTCGCCCGCGAGCTCGATCATCTTCGGACCGTTCGCCGCGATCGTGATCCGCGGCGGGGCGGGCAGCTCCATGTCGAGGTGGAAATTGCGGACAGAGAAGACGTCGCCTTCGTGCGTGACCATCTCGCCGGCGAACGCGCGTCGCAGGATGGTCACGAAGTCGCGCATGGCCGCGATCGGCTTCTCGTACCGTTGCCCGTGCCATGCCTCCACGTAGCCGCGCGCCTGCACCCCGAGCCCGAGCAGAAGCCGCCCGCTCGAGAGCTGTTGCAGGGTCGCCGCTTGTAGCGACATCGTGACGGCCGAGCGCGACCACACGCCGACGACGCCGGTCGCGATACCGATCTTCTCCGTCTTCAGCGCCGCCGCGGTCGCCGGCCCGAACGAATCGGCGAATGTGATCTCCGGGAACCACGCCGTCCGGAAGTTCGCCGACTCCGCACGCTGGGCGAAATCGATCGCAAGCGACGCCGGGAGCGCGGTCAGGAGCAGCCCGATCTGCCGGTCGTCGGCCACGGCGCGACCATACGCGGGCCGCTGCGACAGCGTCAACGGTGTGCGTGACGG
>Ga0157369_10001202_pt1 | contig 32234 bp, 27 predicted proteins | sample C25metaG_FD_113461 | JGI IMG/M metagenome (GOLD analysis project Ga0157369, IMG submission 113461) | Corn rhizosphere microbial communities from Kellogg Biological Station, Michigan, USA - C2-5 metaG | ecosystem: Host-associated > Plants > Roots > Rhizosphere > Soil | place: USA: Michigan... | reverse complement strand
TCCGGCAGAACCAGGCCCACGTCCTCGGCGGCACCGGTCTTGGTCGGAATCATCGACTGGGTGGCCGAACGCGCCCGGAAGGGGTCGGAGTGGTAGACGTCCGACAGGTTCTGGTCGTTGGTGTAGGCATGGATGGTGGTCATCAGACCGTTCTCGATACCCAGTTCGCGCTGCAGCACCTGGGCGACCGGCGCCAGGCAGTTGGTGGTGCAGGAGGCGTTGGAGATGATCTGGTGCGACTGGCGCAGGATGTTGTCATTGACGCCATAGACGATGGTGGCGTCCACGTCCTTGCCCGGTGCCGAGATGATTACCTTGGAGGCGCCGGCTTCCAGGTGGGCAGCGGCCTTGTCGCGGCTGGTGAAGAGGCCGGTGCATTCGAACACCACGTCGACCTTCAGATCCTTCCACGGCAGCTCGGCCGGGTTGCGGATGGCCGTCACGGCGATGCGGTCGCCATTGACCACCAGCTTGTCGCCCTCGACGGACACCTCGGCAGGGAAGCGGTCATGAACGCTGTCATACTGTAGGAGATGCGCATTGATGGCGGCGTCGCCCAGGTCGTTGATCGCGACGACCTCCAGGTCCTGGCGATAGCCCTCGGTGTACAGCGCCCGCAGCACGTTGCGGCCGATGCGTCCAAAACCATTGATGGCAATACGAATACTCATTGAGAGAAACCTCGCGATAGCTGGGTTTTGTTGTAAAAAACATTACACATGACGCGTGCTAAGCGGAATAATAGCGCCAATTTGGCTGTGAATGTTTGAAATAACAACAAATTTAGCCCGGTGGAGAATCGAAACCATGCATCCTCGCGTCCTCGAAGTCACACAGCGGTTGGTGGAACGCAGTCGTCCGACCCGTGAGCGTTACCTCGCCATGATCCGGGCCGCCGCCAGCGACGGTCCGCAGCGCGGCAAGCTGCAATGCGCCAATTTCGCCCATGGCGTCGCCGGGTGTGGATCCTCGACGGATAAGCAGCGCCTCCGTTTGATGGACCAGGCCAACGTCGCCATCGTTTCCAGCTACAACGACATGTTGTCGGCTCACCAGCCCTATGAGCACTATCCGGAGCTGATCAAACAGGCCCTGCGCGAGATCGGCTCCGTCGGTCAGTTCGCCGGTGGCGTGCCGGCCATGTGCGACGGCGTGACCCAGGGCGAGGCCGGCATGGAGCTCAGCCTGGCGAGTCGTGAAGTCATCGCCATGTCCACCGCCGTGGCCCTGTCGCACAACATGTTCGACGCTGCGCTGCTGCTGGGCATCTGCGACAAGATCATCCCCGGCCTGATGATCGGCGCGCTGCGCTTCGGCCATCTGCCGATGATCTTCGTCCCGGGCGGCCCCATGCCATCGGGCATCTCCAACAAGGAGAAGGCGCGCGTGCGCCAGGCCTTCGCCGAGGGCAAGGCGACCCGCGAGGAGTTGCTGGAATCGGAGATGAAGTCTTACCACAGCCCTGGCACCTGCACCTTCTATGGCACCGCCAACACCAATCAGGTGGTGATGGAGGTCATGGGCCTGCACCTGCCGGGCTCCTCCTTCGTCAATCCCTACACCCCGCTGCGTGACGAACTCACCCGCGAGGCGGCGCGCCAGGTGACCCGCATCACCCACCAGGGCGGCAACTTCATGCCGCTGGGCGAGATCGTCGACGAGAAGTCCATAGTCAACTCGGTGGTAGCCCTGAGCGCCACCGGTGGCTCGACCAACCACACCCTGCACATCCCGGCCATCGCCCAGGCCGCCGGTATCCAGCTGACCTGGGACGACATGGCCGAGATCTCGGCGGTCACCCCAACCCTGGCCCAGGTCTATCCCAACGGCAAGGCCGACGTGAACCACTTCCACGCCGCCGGTGGCGTCAATTTCATGGTGCACACCCTGCTCGAAGCCGGGCTGCTGCATGAAGACGTCAACACCATCATGGGCCGTGGCCTGTCGCGCTACCTGCAGGAACCCTTCCTGGTGGACGGCAAGCTGGAATGGCGCACCGGCCGGGCCGAAAGCCTGGACGAAGACATCCTGCGTCCGGCCAGCCGGCCGTTCAACGAGGAGGGCGGCCTGCGCGTCATGCAGGGCAATCTCGGGCGTGGCGTGATGAAGGTGTCGGCCGTGGCGCCCAACCATCAGGTGGTGGAAGCCCCGGCGCGGGTCTTCCATGACCAGAGCGAACTGGCGGCCGCCTTCAAGGCCGGCGAGCTGGAGCGCGATTTCGTCGCGGTGGTACGTTTCCAGGGACCCAAGGCCCTGGGCATGCCCGAGCTGCACAAGCTCACGCCGTACCTCGGCGTGTTGCAGGATCGCGGTTTCAAGGTTGCGCTGGTCACCGACGGCCGCATGTCCGGTGCCTCGGGCAAGGTCCCGGCGGCGATCCACCTCTGTCCGGAAGCCATCGACGGCGGTCCGCTGGCCAAGGTCTGTGACGGCGATCTCATCCGCGTCGATGGGCGTACCGGAGATCTGAAGATTCTGGTCCCGGCGGACGAATGGATGGCCCGCGAGGCGGTCGAAGCGCCCCAGGGCACCGGGGTAGGCTGTGGTCGTGAGTTGTTCGCCTTCATGCGCGGCGCCATGAGCACCGCTGAATCGGGTGCCAGTGCATTCACTTCCAGTCTGGAGGCGCTGAAATGAGTTTGGCTTTGGTTGGCGACATCGGGGGCACCAATGCCCGCTTCGCCCTGTGGCGCGACGGTCGCCTGGAGGCCATCGAGGTCTTCGCCTGTGCGGATTACGCCTGTCCGGAAGACGCCGTGCGCAAGTACCTGGCGCAGAGCGGCGTGGCGCTGGATGACATCACTGCCGTGTGCCTCGCCTGTGCGGGCCCGGTGGGCGAGGGTGACTTCCGCTTCACCAACAATCACTGGGTGATCAAGCGCGAGCAATTCTGTCGCGAGCTGGGGCTGACCCATCTGCTGCTGATCAACGACTTCACCTCCATGGCATGGGCCATCGCCCGCCTGGACCCGGCGGACTCCGTCCAGGTGCGCGACGGCATCGCCTTGCCGACCCGTCCGCGCCTGGTGATCGGGCCAGGCACCGGCCTGGGTCTCGCCAGCCTGGTACCCAGTGGGAAGGATCGCTGGATCGTGCTGCCGAGCGAGGGTGGTCACGTCGACCTGCCGATCAACACCCAGCGCGAATTCGATATCTGGAAGATCCTCAAGCGCCAGTTCGGCAACCACGTCTCCGCCGAGCGCGTGGTGTCCGGCAGCGGCCTGGTCAACCTCTATCACGCGAGTTGCGAACTGGACGGTCGCACCGCCGCCCTGCACAGCGCAGCGGACATCTGCGAGCTGGCGCTCAAGGGTGACCCCTATGCCGACGCCGTGCTGGAGCAGTTTTTCATCTGGCTGGCGCGGGTCGCCGGCAACGCGGCCCTCACCCTGGGCGCGCTGGGTGGCGTCTACATCGCCGGCGGCATCCTGCCGCGCTTCGTCGAGCGTTTCCAGAGCGGGGCCTTCGCCCATGCCTTCGCCGACAAGGGCAAGACCAGCAGCGCCTACCTCAAGGACATCCCGGCCTGGCTGGTGACCGCCGAGTACCCGGGGCTGTTCGGTGCCGGCGTCGCCCTGGACCAGACCATCGCCGAAGCGCGCCAGGTCTGATCCGCTGGGGCCGGGCGACTACTCAAGGTCGCCCGGCCCCGGTATGCTGCCGGCACTACCGGTAGCTGGCCTCGGGCCAGAACAACAAGAGCGAACATCGCCATGTCCACCCTGGGCAAATCCCTCCTGGTCGTCGACGACGACGGGGAAATCCGTGAGCTGCTCGACGCCTACCTCACCCGTGCCGGCTATCTGGTGCGCGCTGTCGGCGATGGCCGCGAATTGCGCCGGGCGCTGGGCGACTTCGTCCCCGATCTGCTGATCCTCGATGTCATGCTCCCCGGCGAAGACGGCTTCGCCCTCTGCCGCTGGATGCGCGAGCAGTCCAGTTGCCGCCAGGTCCCCATCATCATGCTCACCGCCAGTTCCGACGAAGCGGATCGGGTCATCGGCCTGGAACTGGGCGCCGACGACTACCTGGGCAAACCCTTCAGTCCGCGCGAATTGCTGGCCCGCATCAAGGCGCTGCTGCGCCGTGCCGGCTTCGGCGAGACACGCCCGGCGGCCACCGGTCTGCTGACCTTCGACGACTGGCGGCTGGATCCGGTCAGTCACCGACTGTTCCACCGCGATGGCGAGGAGGTCATCCTCTCCGGCGCCGATTTCACCCTGCTCAAGCTGTTTCTCGACCATCCCCAGCAGATCCTCGATCGCGACACCATCGCCAATGCCACCCGCGGGCGCGAGGTGCTGCCCCTGGAGCGCATCGTCGACATGGCGGTCAGCCGCCTGCGTCAGCGGCTGAGAGACACCGGCAAGTCGCCGCGACTGATCCGCACCGTGCGCGGTTCCGGCTACCTGCTCGCCGCCGAGGTCAGCGGACTGGTCGCCGATGCGGTGTAGCGGTCCCCTCGCGCGGCTGGTGCCGCGCTCCCTGCTGGCGCGGATGCTGCTGCTGACCCTGCTGGCGGTACTGCTGGCCCAGGGCGCCTCGGCGCTGTTCTGGTCGGCTTCCCTGCGCAGCGACCGCAACCAGGGCCTGCAGACCGCCGCCCGCAGCCTGGGCTATTCCATCGCCGCCAGCGTGCGCTATTTCAGCCTGCTGCCACCGGCCTATCGGCCGCTGGTGCTGGAGCAGTTGCGCAACATGGGCGGCACGCGCTTCTTCGTCTCGCTCAACGAAAAGCCGCTGACCATGCAGGCGCTGCCGGATACGCCCGGCCGCCGGGCGGTGCTCCAGGGCGTCGAGGCGGTGCTGCGCGAGCGACTGGGCGCGGCCATGCCCATGTACGTGGAATTCATCGGTCCCCAGCAGCTGCGGCTGTTCAACGGCGCCGTGGCCCTCGACGAACTGCCGCGCTCCTGGGCGCACTATGCCTTGAGTCTGGAGCCGCTGGAGCCGCCGGTACTGGTGACCCAGATCCGCATCGGCGAAGGGGAGTGGGTCTATCTCGCCACCCTGATGCCAGCGCCCTACTACAGCCTGGACGAGTCCTGGCTGCCGTTGCAGCAGCTGCTGTTCATGGTCTTCAGCAGCGCCTTCCTGCTGCTGTTCATCGGCCTGCTGATCCGCTGGCAGAGTCGCCCGCTCAAGCGGCTGTCGCGTGCCGCGCGGGAGCTGTCGCTGGAAGTCCATACGCCGCCGGTGCGCGAGGAGGGCGCCCAGGAGATCCGCGAGGTTACCCGCGCCTTCAACGCCATGCGCGAACGCATCGCCCGCTACCTGGACGAGCGCGCCCAGCTGTTCAGCGCCATCTCCCATGATCTGCGTACCCCCATCACCCGGCTGCGTCTGCGCGCCGAGCTGCTGGACGACGAGGTGATGCAAGCCAAGCTGGTGCGCGATCTGGACGAGCTGGATCTGCTGGTCAAGGGGGCCCTGCAGTGCGTCAAGGACACCGACATCCACGAGAACCTGGAACCGGTCGACCTGCAGGCGCTGCTGGAACAGCTGGTGGAGCCCTTTACCCAGGAGCAACCGCCGCGGGTGCGCCTCACCGGGGAAGCCCGGGGCACTCTGCTGGGCAAGCCGCTGGCGCTCAAGCGCTGCATCGGCAATCTGCTGGACAACGCCCTCAAGTATGGCTACCGCGCCCACCTGCAGGTGGAAGACGACGGTCATGCCTTCGTCCTGCATGTCGACGACGAAGGACCGGGGGTGCCGGAGCAGGAACTGGAGCAGGTGTTCCAGCCCCATGTCCGCCTGGCCACCGACCGCCATGGCTATGGCCTGGGCCTGGGCATCGCCCGCAACCTGGCTCACGCCCATGGTGGCGAAGTGGAGCTGCGCAATCGCCGCGAGGGCGGTCTGCGGGTCACCCTTACTCTCCCGCGCACCTGAGCATTGGTGTGACGTTATGTCACCAGCTCGTGACAAAACTCCTTCCCTTCGTTACCCACGGCCGCAGGCGTCTGACTAGACTCCGCCCAGCTCCAATAAAAAAACAACAAGGAACGACCCCCTCATGAATGCGTTGAATCGTCTCGCTCTCGCCGTTTCCCTTTCCTGCGCCGCGCTCGCCGCCCCCCTGACCGCCCATGCCGGTGAGGTCGAGGTGCTGCACTGGTGGACCTCCGGTGGCGAGGCTCGCGCCGTCGATGTCCTCAAGCAGCTGATGCAGAAGCAGGGCGATACCTGGAAGGACTTCGCCGTTGCCGGTGGCGCCGGCGAGGCCGCCATGACCGTGCTCAAGACCCGCGCCGTGTCCGGCAATCCGCCGTCCGCCGCCCAGCTCAAGGGCCCCGACATCCAGGAATGGGCCAGCATGGGCTTCCTGGCGGACATCAGTGACATCGCCAAGCAGGGCAACTGGGACACCATCCTGCCCAAGCGCGTGGCCCAGACCATGCAGCACGATGGCGAGTACGTCGCGGTGCCGGCCGGCATCCACCGCATCAACTGGCTGTGGATCAACCCCGCCGTCTTCAAGAAGGCCGGCGCCAAGGTCCCCACCACCCTGGACGAATTCTTCGAGGCCGCCGACAAGCTCAAGGCCGCCGGCGTCGTACCCCTGGCCCATGGCGGTCAGAACTGGCAGGACGGCACCATCTTCGAATCCCTGGTCATGGCCATCATGGGTCCGGAAGGCTACGACAAGGTCTTCGTGCAGACCGATGCCGACACCATTCGCAGCGACAAGATGGTCGAGGTGTTCAAGACCTTCAAGCGCGTCAAGGGCTATGTCGATCCCAATGCCGCCGGTCGCGACTGGAACCTGGCCACCGCCATGGTTATCGAGGGCAAGGCGGGCATGCAGATCATGGGTGACTGGGCCAAGGCCGAATTCACCGCGGCCGGCAAGAAGCCGGGCGTCGACTACGAGTGCGTGGTGATGCCGGGCACCCAGGGCGACTTCATCTACAACATCGACTCCCTGGCCATGTTCAAGATCAAGAACAAGGACAACCAGAAGGCCCAGGACGACCTGGTGCGCACCGTCATCGACAAGCCCTTCCAGGAGGTGTTCAACCTCAACAAGGGCTCCATCCCGGTGCGCAACGACATCGACCTGGCCAAGTTCGACAGCTGCGCCCAGCAGTCCGCCAAGGACTTCCAGGCGGCCAATGCCGATGGCAAGGCCGAGCCGAGCATGGCGCACAGCATGGCCAATACCAGCTATGTGCAGGGTGCGATCTTCGACGTGGTGACCAACTTCTTCAACGACGCCAACGCCGATCCGAAGAAGGCCACCGAGCAACTGGTCGCTGCCATCCAGGCCGCCAAGTAAGGTCAATCGCGGCCATGGCGGTCCGCCGCTGCGGCCGCTCCTGCAGACGCCTGATCGACCTGTAGGAGCGGCCCATGGCCGCGATCATCTAGCTACCTGACACCCAGATAATACCACCCCTTGGGAGCGCCCCATGGCTCTTACCGAAACCCTTCCCGTCGCGACCGTCAGTCGACGCCCGGACCGGCTGCAGCGCCTGCTGCCCAAGCTGGTGCTGGCGCCCACGGCCATCGCCATGGTCGTCTGTCTCTATGGCTACATGCTGTGGACGGCGGTGATCTCCTTTACCAACTCGCGCTTCCTGCCCAGCTACAACTTCGCCGGCTTCGCCCAGTACGCGCGACTCATGGAAAACGATCGCTGGCTGGTGGCCTGCAAGAACCTGGCGATCTTCGGTGGCCTGTTCATCCTGCTGAGCCTGGCCATTGGCGTCTTCTTCGCCATCCTGCTGGACCAGCGCATCCGCCGCGAAGGCTTCATCCGCACCATCTACCTCTATCCCATGGCGCTATCGATGATCGTCACCGGCACTGCCTGGAAGTGGCTGCTCAACCCCGGCATGGGGCTGGACAAGCTGTTGCGCGACTGGGGCTGGGAAGGCTTTCGCTTCGACTGGCTGGTGGATCCCGACCGGGTCATCTACTGCCTGCTGATCGCCGCACTCTGGCAGGCCTCGGGCTTCGTCATGGCCATGTTCCTCGCCGGTCTGCGCGGCGTGGATTCCTCCATCCTGAGAGCCGCCCAGGTCGACGGGGCAGGGCTGCCGACCATCTATCTGCGCATCGTCCTGCCCAGCCTACGGCCGGTGTTCTTCAGTGCGGTGATGATCCTCGCCCACATCGCCATCAAGAGCTTCGACCTGGTCATGGCCATGACCGCGGGCGGTCCCGGCTACGCCTCGGACCTGCCGGCGGTGTTCATGTACCAGCACACCTTCACCCGCGGCCAGATGGGCCTGGGGTCCGCCAGTGCGGTGCTGATGCTCGGCGCGGTGCTGGCGGTGCTGGTGCCCTACCTCTACTCGGAATTGCGGAGCAAGCGAAATGGCTAAGGCTCTAAACGTCAATCGCGTGGCCATCCACGCCACCCTGATTATCGCCTGCGCGGTCTATCTGGTGCCGCTGCTGGTGATGCTGCTGACCAGCTTCAAGACCCCGGACGACGTTCGCACCGGCAACCTGCTGAGCCTGCCCCTGGACTGGACGATCATCGGCTGGCTCAAGGCCTGGGACGTGGTCCACAGCTACTTCTGGAACTCCTTCATGATCACCGTCCCGGCGGTGATCATCTCCACCTTCATCGGCGCGCTCAACGGCTACGCCCTGTCGAAGTGGCAGTTCCGCGGTTCGAATCTGCTGTTCAGCCTGCTGCTGTTCGGCTGCTTCATTCCCTTCCAGGTGATCCTGCTGCCGATGTCCTTCACCCTCGGCCAGCTGGGCCTGGCCAACACCACCGCCGGCCTGGTGCTGGTGCACGTGATCTACGGCCTGGCCTTCACCACGCTGTTCTTCCGCAACTACTACGTGGGCATCCCCGATGCCCTGATCAAGGCGGCGCGGCTGGACGGGGCGGGCTTCTTCACTATCTTCTTCAAGATCCTGCTGCCGCTGTCCACGCCGATCGTGATGGTCAGCCTGATCTGGCAGTTCACCCAGGTATGGAACGACTTCCTGTTCGGCGTGGTGTTCGCCAGCGGCTCGTCGCAGCCCATCACCGTGGCCCTGAACAACCTGGTCAACACCAGCACCGGCGCGAAGGAATACAACGTCGACATGGCCGCCGCCATGATCGCCGCGCTGCCGACGCTGCTGGTCTACATCTTCGCTGGCAAGTATTTCGTCCGGGGCCTGACCTCGGGCGTGGTCAAAGGATAAGGAAGGCCACCATGGCAGCTCTCGAACTCAAAAGCGTACGCAAGACCTACGGCAACGCCGCCCAGGAAGCCCTCAAGGGCATCGACATCCGCATCGACGCGGGTCAGTTCCTCATCCTGGTGGGCCCCTCCGGCTGTGGCAAATCCACCCTGATGAACGCCATCGCCGGCCTGGAAGACATCAGCAGCGGCGCCATCTGCCTGGACGGCGAGGACGTCACCCAGGTCGAGCCCAAGGACAGGGACATCGCCATGGTGTTCCAGTCCTACGCCCTGTATCCGACCATGACCGTGCGCGAGAACATCGCCTTCGGCCTGAAGATCCGCAAGACCCCCAGGGAGCAGATCGACGCCGAGGTGGCGCGGGTCAGCAAGCTGCTGCAGATCGAGCACCTGCTCGAGCGCAAGCCGGCGCAGCTCTCCGGTGGCCAGCAGCAGCGGGTGGCCATGGGTCGCGCCCTGGCGCGCCGGCCCAAGCTCTATCTGTTCGACGAGCCGTTGTCCAACCTCGACGCCAAGCTGCGGGTGGAGATGCGCACCGAGATCAAGCTGATGCACCAGCGTTTGCAGACCACCACCGTCTACGTCACCCACGACCAGATCGAAGCCATGACCCTGGGCGATCGGGTCGCGGTGATGAAGGATGGCGAGGTGCAGCAGTTCGGTACTCCGGAGGAGATCTACAACGATCCGGCCAATCTCTTCGTCGCCAGCTTCATCGGCTCGCCGCCGATGAACTTCGTGCCGGTGCGCCTGGAAGCGCGCGAGGGCAGGGTGGTCGCCCGCGTCACCGGCGATACCGGCGACAGCCAGGTGGATTTGCCCGATCTGGATCCGGCGCTCGCGGGCCGAGAGGCTATCCTTGGGGTGCGTCCGGAGCAGATCCAGTCGGCGCATCCGGCGGACAACGCGGTGCCAGGCATCCTGACGCGGATCCAGGTGGTCGAGCCGACCGGTCCCGACACCCTGCTGTATGCCGAATGGAACGGCACCAAGGTCTGCTGCCGGGTCGCTCCGGGCGAAGCGCCGCGGGCCGGCGACCAGGTGCTCTGGCGGATCGATTCGCGACGGGCGGTGCTGTTCGATCCTGCGAGCGGTCGCCGACTTTCTTGAACGTAGCTCATGGCTGAAACGTTACAGCAATGGTAAGGTCCGCCCGCCGCCGCGCCTGACGTCGGGTTGCGGCCCTACCAGAGGCCAGGAGTGCACCTCCGGCCGCCGTGACAGACAGGAGAACAACAATGGCACTACCCCGCGTCGTGGTCTTTGGCGAAGCCCTCACCGACATCGTCCAGGGTAATCCTGGCGAATGGCGGGGTTATCCGGGCGGTGCCCCCTGGAACGTGGCGCGTGGCCTGGCCCGGCTGGGCGTGGCAAGCGCCTTCGGTGGCGCCATCAGCCAGGACGGTCTGGGTGACGAGATCGCCTGGCAGTCGGAAACCGCCGGCCTCGATACCCGCTTCCTGCAGCGCGTCGCCGCCGATCCGCTGGTGGCCATCGTGCCGTCAAGCCGTCCGCCGCGCTATTTCTTCGCCGGCGAAGCCGATCTCCAGTTCGACCCGGCGCTGCTGCCCGAAGGCTGGCTGGAGGCCGCCGAGGTCTGCCATTTCAGCTGCATCAGCCTGGCCCGCTATCCGCTGGCCGATACTCTGCTGGACCTGGCCCGCCAGGCCAAGGCTGCCGGCAAGCGCCTGAGCTACGATCCCAACTGGCGCAACCTGATGGACGATCGCTATCGCCAGCAGACCTTCCCCGAGCTGGTGCGCCTGGCCGACGACATCAAGCTATCCGACGAAGACATCCGCCAGATCTATCCGGGCCTGGACGAGCGCGCCGCGCTGGACGAATTGCGCGCCCTCAATCCCCATGCGCGCATCCTATTCACCCGCGGCGAGCACGGCCTGGTGCTCTATACGCCGGAAGGCGAGTGGCAACAGGCCGCCATCGCCGTGGACGTGGCCGACACCGTGGGTGCCGGGGATGCCTGCATGGCCGGCTGGCTGGCCTCCGGCCTGCTGGGCCTGACTGACCTGCAGCAGCGCCTGAGATTCGCCGCGGCCAGTGCCTCGGTGTCCTGCCGCCATGCCGGCGCCTATGCGCCGACCCGTGCCGATGTCGAAGCCCTGCTGCAGGTGAGCCCTCACTAGACCGTTTTTCCACAACAACAATAGCCGCCAAGGAAACCCGATGGACTTCCCCGATTTTCGTCGTCGCGACACCCTGCTGGAGCACGTCCGCCACACCCTGGCGTTCTACCATCCCCGCTGTGTCGATCCGCAGGGCGGCTTCTATCACTTCTTCAAGGACGACGGCACGGTCTACGATCGCCAGACCCGCCACCTGGTCTCCAGCACCCGCTTCGTCTTCGATTTCGCCATGGCCTACCGGCACTATGGCGATCCGGCCTTTCTGGAAGCGACCCGCCATGGCCTGAGATACCTGCGCGAGCGGCATCGCCAGGCCAACGGCGGCTATGCCTGGCTGCTCGACGGCGACAAGGTGGTGGATGGCACCAATCACTGCTATGGCCTGGCCTTCGTGGTGCTGGCCTACGCCCACGGCTTGCAGGCGGGGATCGAGGAAGCGCGCAACTGGCTGAGCGAAGCCTGGGAATCCCTGGAGACCCACTTCTGGCGTGAAGCCGATGGCCTCTATGTGGACGAGATCAGCGCCGACTGGCAGACCGTGGCGCCGTATCGCGGCCAGAACGCCAACATGCACTCCTGCGAAGCCCTGCTGGCCGCCTTCGAAGCCAGCGGCGAGGTGCGCTACCTGGATCGCGCCGAGACCCTGGCGCGCAACATGACCCAGCGCCAGGCCGCGCTGACCTTGGGCCAGGGCGGGGTGGCCGACGAGGTCCCCGGTGGCCTGGTCTGGGAGCACTACCACAGCGACTGGTCCATCGACTGGGACTACAACCGCGACGATCCGGCCAACCTGTTCCGGCCCTGGGGTTTCCAGCCGGGGCACCAGATCGAATGGGCCAAGCTGCTGCTGATCCTCGAACGCCATCGCCCCCAGCCCTGGCTGTTGCCACGGGCCCAGGCGCTGTTCGATATCTCCTGGCGCCTGAGCTGGGATGGCGAGCACGGCGGTCTCTACTACGGCTTCGCCCCGGATGGCTCACCCTGCGATCCGGACAAGTACTTCTGGGTGCAGGCCGAGGCCCTGGCCGCCGCCGCGTTGCTCGCCGAGCGCAGTGGCGAGGCCCGCTACTGGGAACACTATGAGGCGCTCTGGCGCTATAGCTGGACGCATTTCATCGATCACGAGCACGGTGCGTGGTGGCGCCTGCTCGACCGTCGGAACCACAAGTACTCCGACGACAAGAGTCCGGCCGGCAAGGTCGACTACCACACCATGGGTGCCTGTTACGAAGTCCTCAACGTCCTGCCGTAAGAAGCTGTACACGATCTCGCGAGCTAGAGCCAAACCAGGCGAAAAGGCCTGAGAAAGCGCAGTTTACGAATGCTAAATGAGCATTTCGAAGGCCTTTTCAACGCCGTTTGGCCGACGCACAGCAGATCGTTTACAGCTTCTAAGTATTAGAGACGCGGGTTTCGGGCCCAAGGTGTCATCACTTCAATAAAAAGGGATCTCAGTAATGAACAAGCAAAACCACAAGAATCGTCCGGGGCGCGCACTGCCCCTGGTGTCGCTGCTGGCCCTGGCGGTCGCCGCGGGTGCCCAGGCGGCGCCCCAGGCCAATCCGGGTGGCAACTTCAGTGGCGTCAACAACACCGAGGCCGCCTTCGAGCCGCTGGGCAACACCATGACCGGTGACTGGGGTGGCGTGCGCAAGGACCTGCGCGACAAGGGCTGGGACATCAAGCTCGAATACGTCGGCGAGGGCGCGACCAACCTGCGTGGCGGCTACGACGACGATCGCACCGGGCGCTGGAGCTCCCAGTACATGTTCGGCCTCTGGGGCGACATGAACAAGATCGCGGGTTGGGAAAACTCGGTGTTCAAGCTGGCCATCACCTCCCGTGACGGCCGCAACCTGACCGATGACCGCATCACCGATCCGCGCGTGGGCGGCTACTCCTCGGTGCAGGAAGTCTATGGCCGTGGCCAGACCTGGCGTCTGACCCAGCTGTGGCTGTCCAAGGGCTTCTTCGATGGCCGTCTGGACATCAAGGCCGGTCGCTTCGGCGAAGGCGAGGACTTCAACTCCTTCGAGTGCGACTTCCAGAACCTGGCGTTCTGCGGTTCCCAGGTCGGCAACTGGGAAGGCGTCTGGTACAACTGGCCGGTCAGCCAGTGGGCCCTGCGCGTCAAGTACAGCCTGACCCCCGAGCTGTTCGTCCAGGTCGGTGCCTACGAGCAGAATCCGTCGCTGCTGGAAACCGGCAACGGCTTCAAGCTCAACGGCAGCGGCACCAAGGGTGCGGTCCTGCCGGTGGAAATGGTCTGGTCGCCCAAGGTCAACGGCCTGCCGGGCGAATACCGCGTCGGCTACTACTACAGCACCGCCGATGCCAACGACGTCTACGAAGACGTCAACGGCAACTCCGCGGCCCTTACCGGGCTGGATTACAAGGAGCACTCCAGCAAGCACGGCTACTGGGTCGTGGCGCGTCAGCAGATCACCGCGCACAACGATGATCCGAGCCGCGGCCTGTCGGTGTTCGCCAACTTCACCGCCCATGCCAAGGACGTCAACAAGGTCAGCAACTACGTCCAGGCCGGTCTGGTGTACAAGGGCCCCTTCGACGGTCGTCCCAAGGATGACATCGGCTTCGGCGTCGCGCGCATCAGCACCAACAGCGACTTCCGCGACAACCAGCGCGCCCTCAACCAGGCCGCCGGTGCCACCGACTACGATGATCCGGCCTACACGCCCCTGCAGCACAACGAGTACGACGCCGAGATCTACTACGGCGTGCACGTGACCAACTGGCTGACCGTGCGCCCCAACCTCCAGTACATCAAGAGCCCGGGTGGCGTGCGTGAAGTCGACAATGCCGTGGTGGGCGGCCTGAAGGTTCAAGCGGTTTTCTAAATCGCCCCCATAGCCCGCCATCCTGCCGGATGGCGCTGGACAGGGTCCTGCGGTGGTTATACTGCAGGGCCTTTTTCATTTCCGAGGTTGCCGTGGGTAAGGTCGAAAGTCCCTGCATCAGCCAGTGCAAGATCAAAGACGACGTCTGCCAGGGATGTGGCCGCAAACGCTCAGAGATCAAGGGCTGGAAGGAGTTGAAGGACCGCGAGCGCAAGGAAGTCATCGACAAGTCGAAGAAGCGCCTGAAAAAGCTCAAGAAGGGCTGATACGTTCCTGTCGGCACCCTAGGTTGGGTTGAGCGAAGCGAAGCCCAACAAGGCCAAGCCAACCCCCCCACTGTTGGACCTCGAGGATAAAGCCTCCTCAGCCCAACCTGCGCCTGATGGAGTCGAGCGCCCGCTCGGCCAGCCCCCTCTCCCTGCGGGAGAGGGTTGGGGTGAGGGCGCTTTTCGCCAACGAACACCCGGGTGGAAAAGGCTGCGCCGTTTTCCACGCTACGGTTAACCGGGCCATCAAACGCGGCTCACTATGCTCGCTCCACCTCATCCAACAATCCCATGAACGCCTGCGCCGCATTCGAATGGGTGCGCTCGGTATGCAGGATGTACCCCAGGCGCCGCTCCAACTGAATCCCCGGCAGCGGCAGCCGGCGTACCTGATCGTCCAGCAGGGTCCGCGGCAGCACGCTCCAGGCCAGGCCGATGGACACCAGCATCTTGATGGTCTCCAGGTAGTTGGTGCTCATGGCGATATTGGGTATCAGCCCCTGGGCATCGAACAATCCATGCACGATCAGCCGGGTAAAGGTATTGCCGCCGGGAAACACCGCCGGATGCCGCGCCACATCGGCCAGGGTGACCTCCGCCTGGTTCGCCAGCGGATGTTCGGGCGCTGCCACGAAATCCAGCGGATCGCTCCATACCGGCACCGCCTTGATCGGCGCCGCGGTCTGAGGCGCCAGGGTGATGATCGCCAGCTCCACCCGCCCATGCAGGATTTCGTCGTAGGCGGCTTCCGAATCGAGAAAGCGGATATCCAGGGCGACGTCGGGATAGTCCCGGGTGAAGCGCCTGAGGATCGGCGGCAACCGGTGCAGGCCGATGTGGTGACTGGTCGCCAGCGTCAGCCGGCCACCAATGGCACCATTGAGATTGGTCAGCGCCCGCCGGGTGTCATCGATCACGTCTAGAATCTGATAGGCGCGGGGGAGCAGGGCGCGTCCGGCCTCGGTCAGGCTGACCTCGCGGCCGATGCGATCGAACAGTCGCAGCCCCAGCTGCAGCTCCAGGGCCGCGATGCGCTTGCTCACCGCCGGCTGGGTCAGGTGCAGGCGCTCGCCAGCGTCGGAGAAACCGCCGGTTTCGGCCACCGCGACAAAGGCGTTCAGATTGGCGAGGTCCAAGACGTCGAATTCCTATTGGTTATGCGCTTCATGAAAAAGATGAATTTGTTTCATGCGAGCCTAACGCGGTATCTTTGACCCCACAAGCACCAAGGGCATGCAAAGGCCCGTGCCGTTCCACGCCCGATGAGGAATCCACCCATGGCTGGCAAGACGCTCTACGACAAACTCTGGGATATGCACTTGGTCAAGCAGCGCGACGACGGTTCCGCGCTGCTCTACATCGACCGCCACATCATCCACGAAGTGACCTCGCCCCAGGCCTTCGAAGGCCTGCGTCTGGCCGGCCGCAAGCCCTGGCGTCTGGACGCCAACCTGGCGACCCCCGATCACAACGTGCCGACCACCCCCGATCGCAAGGAAGGCCTCGATTCCATCAAGGACGAGATCTCGCGCATTCAGGTCCGCACCCTTGACGAGAACTGCGACGACTTCGGCGTCACCCAGTTCAAGATGAACGACGTCCGCCAGGGCATCGTCCATGTGATCGGCCCGGAGCAGGGCGCCGTGCTGCCCGGCATGACCGTGGTCTGCGGTGACTCCCACACCTCCACCAACGGCGCCTTCGGAGCCCTGGCCCATGGCATCGGCACCTCCGAGGTCGAGCACGTGCTCGCCACCCAGTGCCTGGTGGCCAAGAAGATGAAGAACATGTTGGTGAAGGTGGAGGGTGAGTTGCCCTTTGGCGTCACCGCCAAGGACATCGTCCTCGCGGTCATCGGCAAGATCGGCACCGCCGGCGGTAACGGCCATGCCATCGAATTCGCCGGCAGCGCCATCCGCGCCCTGTCCATGGAAGGCCGCATGACCATCTGCAACATGTCCATCGAGGCCGGTGCCCGGGTCGGCATGGTGGCGGTGGACCAGACCACCATCGACTACGTCGAGGGCCGTCCCTTCGCGCCCACCGGTGCCGTCTGGGAGGCCGCCGTTGCCCAGTGGCGTGGCCTGGTGTCCGATGCCGACGCCCACTTCGACACCGTGGTCGAACTCGACGCCACTCAGCTCAAGCCGCAGGTCAGCTGGGGCACCTCGCCGGAGATGGTTCTGGCCGTCGACCAGCAGGTGCCGGACCCGGCTCGCGAAGCCGATCCGGTCAAGCGCGGCTCCATCGAGCGCGCCCTGAAGTACATGGGCCTCAAGGCCAACCAGCCGATCACCGACATCGTGCTGGATCGCGTCTTCATCGGCTCCTGCACCAATTCTCGCATCGAGGACCTGCGCGCCGCCGCCGCCGTGGCCAAGGGCCGCAAGGTGGCCGCCACCCTCAAGCAGGCGCTGGTGGTACCCGGCTCCGGCCTGGTCAAGGCGCAAGCCGAGCGCGAAGGCCTGGACAAGGTGTTCATCGAAGCCGGTTTCGAATGGCGTGAGCCGGGCTGCTCCATGTGCCTGGCGATGAACGCCGACCGCCTGGAGAGTGGCGAGCATTGCGCCTCCACCTCCAATCGCAACTTCGAGGGCCGCCAGGGCGCCGGTGGCCGTACCCACCTGGTGAGCCCGGCGATGGCCGCCGCTGCCGCCATCGCCGGTCGTTTCGTCGACGTCCGCGACTTCGCCAACGCCTGAGGAGCCTGACCATGCAAGCCTTTACCCAGCACACCGGTTTGGTCGCACCCCTGGATCGCGCCAACGTCGACACCGACCAGATCATTCCCAAGCAATTTCTCAAGTCGATCAAGCGCACCGGCTTCGGCCCCAACCTGTTCGACGAGTGGCGCTACCTGGACGTCGGCCAGCCCGGCCAGGACCACAGCAGGCGGCCGCTGAATCCCGAATTCGTGCTCAACCAGCCGCGCTACCAGGGCGCCAGCATCCTGCTGGCCCGTGAGAACTTCGGCTGCGGTTCCAGCCGCGAACACGCGCCCTGGGCCCTGGATGGCTACGGCTTCCGTTCGGTGATCGCGCCGAGCTTCGCCGACATCTTCTTCAACAACAGCTTCAAGAACGGTCTGTTGCCGATCATCCTCAGCGATGCGGACGTCGACGAGCTGTTCCGCCAGGTCGAAGCCAACGAGGGCTACCAGCTGGTGGTCGATCTCGAAAGCCAGACCGTGCGCCGTCCCGATGGCGTGGCGCTGTCCTTCGAGATCGACGCCTTCCGCAAGCACTGCCTGCTCAATGGCCTGGACGACATCGGCCTGACCCTGCAGGATGCCGACGCCATCGGGAGTTTCGAAGCCCGCTATCGCCAGAGCAGTCCCTGGATGTTCCCCAGCGCCTGAACCCAGTCGCCGGCCCGCGCGGCCGGCGCTCTTTCCGGAGGCTCCATGAGCGGTGACCACGAGCAACACGTACAGCAGCAATTCGGCGCCACCGCCGAGGCCTATCTGACCAGTGCCGTCCATGCCCAGGGCGCCGAGCTCCTCGAGCTGCGCGACGCCGTGGCTCAGCGGGAAGGCGCCAAGGTGCTGGATCTCGGGTGCGGTGGCGGTCACGTCAGCTACAACGTGGCGCCGGTGGCCGGGCAGGTGATCGCCCTGGATCTGGCCGAGGAAATGCTCTCGGTGGTCAAGCGCAGCGCGGCCGAGCAGGGCCTGGACAACATCAGCGTCCAGCCCGGCATGGCCGAGCACCTGCCTTTCGGTGATGCCAGCTTCGACTTCGTCTTCAGCCGCTATTCGGCGCACCACTGGCGCGACATCGGCGCGGCCCTGCGCGAAGTGCGCCGGGTGCTGCGCCATGGTGGCGAGATGGCCATCATCGACGTGATCTCGCCGGCCAATCCGCGCCTGGATACCTATCTGCAGACGGTGGAAATCCTGCGCGACATCAGCCACGTGCGTAACTATTCCTTCGCCGAGTGGCACCGCCTGCTGGATATGGCCCGGCTGGGCGTGACCCGCTGCCGTCGCCAGCGCCTGCGCCTGGACTTCGCCAGCTGGACCGCGCGCATGCGTACCCCCGAGCCGCAGTGCCAGGCCATTCGCAGCCTGCAAAGCAAGATCGGCCAGGAAGTGCGCCAGTATTTCGAAATCGACCGCGACGGCTCCTTCACCGTCGACGTCATGGTTCTCTGGGCTCAGCCCATCTGATGTGAGACAGGAAAAGACAATGAGCAAGCAGATCCTCATCCTGCCGGGCGACGGCATCGGTCCGGAAATCATGGCCGAGGCGGTCAAGGTGCTGGAAGTGGTCAACCGCGACCATGACCTCGGCTTCGTACTGGTCCATGACGACCTGGGCGGCGCCGCCATCGACCGGTACGGCGTGCCCCTGGCCGATGAGACCCTGGCGCGCGCGCGCGCCGCCGATGCCGTGCTGCTGGGCGCCGTGGGCGGTCCCAAGTGGGACAAGCTCGAACGCGATATCCGTCCCGAGCGTGGTCTGCTGAAGATCCGTTCCGCGCTGGGCCTGTTCGGCAACCTGCGCCCGGCCATCCTATATCCGCAACTGGCCGAGGCCTCGACCCTCAAGCCGGAAGTGGTCTCCGGTCTGGACATCCTCATCGTCCGCGAGCTGACCGGCGGCATCTACTTCGGCTCGCCGCGCGAGACCCGGGTGCTGGAGAACGGCGAGCGCCTGGCCTTCGATACCCTGCCGTACAGCGAAGGCGAGATCCGTCGCATCGCTCGCGTCGGCTTCGACATGGCCCGTCTGCGTGGCGGCAAGCTGTGTTCGGTGGACAAGGCCAATGTCCTCGAGTCCAGCCGCCTGTGGCGCGAAGTGGTGGAGGAGGTGGCCAAGGACTATCCGGACATCGAACTCAGCCACATGTACGTCGACAACGCCGCCATGCAGCTGGTCCGCGCACCCAAGCAGTTCGATGTCATCGTTACCGACAACATGTTCGGCGACATCCTCTCCGACGAAGCCTCGATGCTGACCGGTTCCATCGGCATGCTGCCCTCGGCGTCCCTGGATGCCCACAACAAGGGCATGTACGAACCCTGCCACGGCTCGGCACCCGACATTGCCGGCCAGGGCGTGGCCAACCCCCTCGCGACCATCCTCTCGGTGGCCATGATGCTCAGGTACACCTTTGGCGCCGCCGCGGCGGCCGAGGCCATCGAGGCGGCGGTGGGCCAGGTGCTGGACCAGGGGCTGCGGACCGGTGACATCTGGTCGGAAGGCAAGCAGCGGGTCGGTACCCGCGAGATGGGCGAAGCAGTGGTCGCCGCCCTCGCAAGGCGTTAATCTGATCGGCCGCCGGGGGAGGCGGCCGTCCTCAAGACAATAAAGGTGCAGTAGCGATGAAACGTGTAGGTCTGATCGGTTGGCGTGGCATGGTGGGCTCCGTGCTCATGCAGCGCATGCTCGAAGAACGGGATTTCGACTTGATCGAGCCCGTGTTCTTCACCACCTCCAACGTTGGCGGCGAAGGCCCGGCCATTGGCAAGGGCGTGGCGCCGCTCAAGGATGCCTACAGCATCGACGAGCTCAAGACCCTCGACGTCATCCTCACCTGCCAGGGCGGCGACTACACCAGCGAGGTGTTCCCCAAGCTGCGCCAGGCCGGCTGGAAAGGCTACTGGATCGACGCGGCCTCCAGCCTGCGCATGCAGGATGACGCCGTCATCGTGCTGGACCCGGTCAATCGCCGCGTCATCGACCAGGCCCTGGCCGATGGCCGCAAGGACTTCATCGGCGGCAACTGCACCGTCAGCCTGATGCTGATGGCCCTGGGCGGGCTGTTCGAAGCCGGTCTGGTGGACTGGATGAGCGCCATGACCTACCAGGCCGCCTCTGGCGCCGGTGCGCAGAACATGCGCGAGCTGATCCGCCAGATGGGCGCGACCCACGCCGCCGTGGCCGACAGCCTGGCCGATCCCGCCAGCGCCATCCTCGATATCGACCGCCAGGTCGCCGAGACCCTGCGCAGCGAAGCCTTCCCCACCGAGCAATTCGGCGTCCCCCTGGCCGGCAGCCTGATCCCCTGGATCGACAAGGAACTGCCCAACGGCCAGAGCCGCGAGGAATGGAAGGCCCAGGCCGAGACCAACAAGATCCTCGGTCGCTTCAAGAATCCCATCCCGGTGGACGGTATCTGCGTGCGCATCGGCGCCATGCGCTGCCACAGCCAGGCGCTGACCATCAAGCTGAACAAGGATGTGCCGCTGTCCGACATCCACGGTCTGATCAGTCAGCACAATCCCTGGGTCAAGCTGGTGCCGAACAACCGCGAGGTCAGCATGCGCGACCTCACGCCAGCAGCCGTCACCGGCACCCTGAGCGTACCGGTCGGCCGGCTGCGCAAGCTGAACATGGGTTCCCAGTACCTGGGCGCCTTCACCGTGGGCGACCAGCTGCTGTGGGGCGCCGCGGAGCCGCTGCGGCGGATGCTGCGCATCCTGCTGGAGCAGTGAGCCGACGGCTAAACGTTTGCTTATAGAGGAGGGCCGCCAGTAAAGTGCGGCCCTCTTTCGTTGCGGACCGTCCCATCATGACTGCCAGAGATATCGCCCTCGTCGGTGCCACCAGTGCCTACGGCGAAGCCATTCGCGAACTCCTCGACGAACGCGACGTGCCCCTCGGGCGCCTGCACCTGCTCGCCAGCGGTGAGTCGGCGGGGCAGAATCTGCCCTTCCGAGGCAGCAATCTGCGCGTCACCGGCCTCGACGGCTTCGATTTCGCCCAGGTCGGCATCGTGATCCTGGCCGCGCCGGCCGCCGTGGTCGAAACCCTGCGGCCGCAACTGGTCGCTGCCGGTTGCGCCGTGCTTGATCTCAGCGGCGCCTCGGCCGCGCTGTCCGTGCTGCCACGCATCAATGGCGACCGCCTCGACCAGCTCCCGGCCGCCGCCTGGCTCGGTGTTCCCCTGGCAGCCGCCCAGGCGGCCGCCAGCGTGGCAGCCGTGCTCGCTCGCTTGAATACACTCCATGATGCTTCCCTGACGGCGTGCCTGGCCGCCTCCGGCGCCGGCCGTGGTGGCGTCGAGGAATTGGCGCGGCAGGCCACTGAATTGCTCAACGGTCGACCGGTCGAGGCGCGGCTGTTCGAAGGACAGCTGGCCTTCAATCTGCTCGGTCGCACCGGCGCAGCGACAGCGGATGGCTATACTGCCCAGGAACATCGTTTGCTGGACGAATGTCAGCAGGTGCTGGGAGCGCGCTTGCCGGTGCTGGACGTCACTGCCGTGCAGGCGCCGGTGTTCTTTGGCGACAGCCTGGCGCTCAGCTTGAGGGCCCAGGCGCCCTGGCAGCTGGAGCAGGTGCTGGAGGCCCTGGGTGACGAGCCGGGCCTGGCGCTCGACGAAGAACTCGATTGCCCGTCTGCCGTGGGCGATGCCCTGGGCCGGGAAGAGGTGCTGGTGGGACGGGTGAGGCTGCATCCGCGGGATGCCCGGCGGCTGGAATGCTGGCTGGTGGCGGACAATGTCAGATTATCGGCACTGACGGCCGTTCAGCTGGCCGAATTGTTGCTTAAACAGTCGGCCTAAAAGATACTTCGTGAAATGCTTCGCTCTTTTGGCTTGAGCAAAAGGGCAGTGGACGTGGCACGCAGCGATGGACACAGGCGCCCGCACGGTGGCGCGATCGACAGCTTCTAAAAAGGGACGGTCATGGTTCGAGTTCAGAAACTGGTGCGGGCAATTGCAGCGGCGAGCGCCTTGATGTCTGGCGCGGCCCAGGCCCTCAGCCTGGGGGAGATCCACCTCAATTCGGCCCTCAATCAGCCCTTCGATGCCACCATCGATCTGTCGGACCTGCGTGACCTCGGTACCGCCGAGTTGCGCCCCAATCTGGCGTCCGTCGAGGATTTCGGCAAGGCCGGTGTCGACCGTGCCTTCTTTCTCAACGATCTCAAGTTCACCCCGGAGGTGCGCAACGGGCGCACCGTCATCCGCGTAACCTCGGCGCGTCCGGTGCGCGAGCCCTATCTCAACTTCCTGCTGGAAGTGAACTGGCCGAGTGGCCGGATCCTGCGCGAGTACACCGTGCTGCTGGATCCGCCGCTCTATACCCCCCAGGCTGCGGCAGCGCCGTTCGCGCCCCAGGTGCCGGCCACGCCGCGAGCGCGCGCCAACACGCCGAGCGCACCGCGTCCGGCCACGCCGCCTGCCGCGCCAGCACCGAGCGCGACCCAGACACCGGGCACCTATACCACCGAGCGGCGCGATACCCTCTGGGAAGTGGCGGCGCGCAATCGCCCGGCCGCCAGCGTCACCGTCGACCAGACCATGCTGGCGATCCAGGATCTGAATCCCGACGCCTTCATTGATCGCAACATCAACCTGATGAAGAGCGGCCAGGTGCTGCGCCTGCCCGATCAGGCCCAGGCCGGAACGCGTCCCCAGCGCGAGGCGGTGGCCGAGATCGCCCGCCAGACCCGTGCCTGGAAGCAGGGCGGCGACGGCGCGCCTGCCGGGACGCCGCGCCGGCAGGTGGATGCTTCCGCCCAGCCGAGTGGCAACGAGGCCTCGACGCCTGCCGCCCCCAAGGACAATCTCAAGCTACTCTCCGGTCAGCCTGCCGGCCGCGCGGGCGAATCCGCCGGTGGCAAGGGTGGTGATCAGTCCCTGGCCGATCGCCTGGCGGTGACCCAGGAAAGCCTGGACACCACCCGCCGCGAGAACGAAGAACTCAAGAGTCGTCTGGGCGATCTGCAGTCGCAGCTCGACAAGCTGCAGAAGATCATGCAGCTCAAGGACGCCCAGCTGGCGCGGATGCAGGCCAACATGGCCAATCCCCAGGCCGCGGGTCAGCCGGCCCAGCCGCCGGCGACGCCCGAAGCGGCGGCTCCGGTGACGCCTGCGCCGGCCGAGAACGCCCCCGCACCCACGCCCCAGGAAGCGACCGCCGCCGCGCCGGTCGCGCCGGTCGACGCCTCTGCACCCACCACCTCGCCGCCGGCCAGCGAGGCGGGTACCGGCGCGGCGCCGCCTGCGGCCAGCGAGCCCAAGGTCATCCCGGTCACGCCCAGCACCCCGGCGACCGAGCCGACCGAGGCCACCAACAGTTTCCTCGACGAGATCCTCAGCAATCCGCTCTGGCTCGGCATCATCGGCGGCAGCGCCTTGCTGGCCCTGCTGGTCCTGCTGATGATCAACTCGCGCCGCAACGCGGTGAAGGAGGCCGAGCGCGAGCGTGACGCCGAAGCTGCGCGCACCGACACCGTGTTCGACGCCGATCCCGAATTGGGTGATCACCATGCCCTCGCCGGGCTGGAGCTGAACCAGGGCGGCCAGGACGCGGCGCGTGACGCCGATGCCCAGGACGATGCCCTGGGTCAGGCCGACATCTACATGGCCTATGGCCGCTTCAGCCAGGCGGCCGAGGTGCTCAAGAAGGCCAGCGACCAGGAACCTCATCGCGCCGATCTGCGCCTCAAGCTCATGGAAGTCTATGCCGAGATGGGCGACAAGGACGGCTTCCAGCGCGAAGAGCGCGAACTCAAGGAGATCGGCGGCGCCCAGCCGGCGGTGGAGCACCTGAAGTCGCGCTATCCGGCCATGGCCACCGTCGCGGTCGCCTCGGCTGCGGTCGGGGCCGCCGCGCTGGCCGCCGCCCACGAACTGAGCGAGGAGCAATCGCGCAACCAGGGCTTCACGGCCACCGAGGACAGCCAGGACTTCGATCTGTCCCTGGATGACTTCGGCAGCGAGGATATCCAGGGTCATCAGCCTGCCGGTCCGGCGGAGGAACCCCTGTTCGGCGAAGCCTTCGCCGATGCCCAGGCCAAGGCGGCCGACCCGCGCGACGATTTTGACTTCGATCTCAATTTCGATGCCGAACCCGCTGCCACACCTGCGGCGACTCCAGCTGCCAAGGACGATGACTTCGCCCTGGACTTCAGCGAATTCGAGCGGCAGGGCGACCTGGCGCATGACGAGCCGACCGCGGGTTCCAGTGCGGCTTCGGCCTTCGACGAGCCACTGGATGCGCCCACGCCGCCGGCGGCCGACGCCGAGCTGCCCGCAAGTTTCGACCTCTCCGACTTCGACGACGAGCAACCGGCGCCCAAGCGCGAAAGCGACGAGGAATTCGCCGCCCGCCTGCAGGAGGCCTCGCGCCAGTTCGATGCGGAGACCACCAGTGGCACGGCGGGTAGCGACGGTCTGGACGACTTCGACTTCCTGTCCGGCGAAGACGAAACCGCCACCAAGCTGGATCTGGCGCGCGCCTACATCGACATGGGCGATCCGGAAGGTGCCCGGGACATCCTCGACGAGGTGATTGCCGAGGGGAATGCCGGGCAGCAGCAGGAAGCCCGGGAGATCATCGCCCAGCTCAGCTAAGGCTGGCCGGACTTGGCAGAGGAGGGGAGGCGCTATAAGCTGCCTCCCCTTTTTTTTGCCTGGCCGTCGTCTTGGATTTTCTAGACCCCACGATCATCGTTCCGCCGCAGCGCATCGCCCTGGGCGTCGAATACAAGGGCGCCCGCTATCGCGGCTGGCAGCGCCAGCAGCCGGGTGTGCGCTCCGTGCAGGAGACCCTGGAAGACGCCCTCTCCGAGGTCGCTGCGGCGCCCATCGCGCTGCACTGCGCCGGGCGTACCGATTGCGGGGTGCATGCCACCGGCCAGGTGGTGCATTTCGAATCACCCGTCGCCCGGCCGCTCAAGGCCTGGGTGATGGGCACCAATGCCAATCTGCCGTCGGATATCAGCGTGACCTGGGTCAAGCCGGTCAGCAACGAATTCCATGCCCGCTTCAGTGCCATGGCCCGGCGCTATCGCTATGTGATCTACAACGATCCCATCCGACCCGCGCACCTGGCGGAGGAGGTCACCTGGAATCACCGTCCGCTGCGGATCGAACCGATGCGCGAGGCGGCCCAGGTACTGCTCGGCACCCATGATTTCACTTCCTTCCGGGCCAAGGCCTGCCAGGCCAAGTCGGCGATCAAGACCATCCACCACCTGCGTCTCTGGCAGAGCGGACGGCTGATCGTCCTCGACATCCGCGCCAATGCCTTCCTGCACCACATGGTGCGCAACATCGCCGGGGTGCTGATGGCGGTGGGCTGTGGCGAGCGGCCGGTGGCGTGGGTGAGCGAGGTCCTGGCCGCGCGCGAGCGGCGGCTGGGTGGCGTCACCGCCCATCCCTATGGCCTCTACCTGGTGGACGCCGAGTATCCCGAGAGCACGCCCGTGCCGAAGCGGCCGCTGGGTCCGCTGTTCCTGGGGCATATCCCCGAGCTGGATGACCCCCAAGGCTGACGCTTCGCGGGTGGTCTGCTAACATCCATCGATTTGGAACGAGGTCATTCCGGTTTGGCTAACGTTCGAGTGAAGATCTGCGGGATCACCCGGGTCGAGGATGCACGGGCCGCGGCGGCTGCCGGCGCCGATGCCATCGGCCTGGTGTTCTATGCGCGCAGCCCGCGGGCGGTCAGCGCTGCCCAGGCCCGCCAGATCGTGGCGGCGCTGCCACCCTTCGTGACCAGTGTCGGGCTGTTCGTCGATGCCTCGCCCTGCGAGATCGAGGAGACGCTCGACGCCGTGCCCCTGGACCTCCTGCAATTCCATGGCGACGAGTCGCCGGCGCAGTGCGCCCGGTATCGCCGTCCCTACATCAAGGCCCTGCGCATGCGCGAGGACATCGACCTCGCCGCCGTCGCGCGCGACTATGCCGGCGCCCGCGGGCTGTTGCTCGACACCTATGTCGCCGGCGTGCCCGGGGGCACCGGTCAGGCCTTCGACTGGGCCCGGGTGCCGCAGGACCTGTCGCTGCCACTGATCGTGGCGGGTGGGCTGGACGCGGATAACGTCGCCACGGCCATCGCCGCGTCCCGGCCCTTTGGGGTGGACGTGAGTGGCGGCGTGGAGCAGGCCAAGGGCATCAAGGATGCCGCCGAGATCGCCCGATTCGTGGCGGCCGTGCGGGGTGCGCCCACCGCCTGATGTGACCCTCGTCGGGTGGTTGCCGTCCACACCTGCGACATATTCAAGCAGACCCGCCCCGGGTGGGTCTGACGTCCGGCTCCCCGGGAGCCGGCATGCGACAAGAGGGTAGCGGCCCGGGATACAGCGGGCGCTGCCGAACCTATTACAGATGCTCAAGGAAGGCGTGGCCCAGGCCACGCTGGGAGCCCATGCAAGTGGAGAGAGATGCATGAGCAATTGGCTGGTCGACAAACTGATTCCTTCCATCATGCGGTCCGAGGTGAAGCGCAGTTCGGTGCCGGAAGGTCTTTGGCACAAGTGTCCGGCCTGCGAAGCGGTCCTCTACCGTCCAGAGCTGGAAAAGAATCTGGACGTGTGCCTCAAGTGCGGTCACCACATGCGCATCAACGCGCGACGCCGCCTGGACATCTTCCTCGACGCCGAGGGTCGTGAAGAGCTGGGTACCGAGCTGGAGCCGGTGGATCGCCTGAAATTCCGCGACAGCAAGAAGTACAAGGACCGTTTCACCGCGGCGCAAAAGGAAACCGGCGAAAAAGACGCGCTGATTTCCATGCGCGGCACCCTCAAGGGGATGCCGGTGGCGGTCTGCGCCTTCGAATTTTCCTTCATGGGCGGCTCCATGGGTGCCGTGGTCGGCGAGCGTTTCGTCCGCGCGGCCAACGTGGCCCTGGAAGAGCGCTGCCCGTTGATCTGCTTCTCCGCCTCGGGCGGTGCGCGGATGCAGGAAGCCCTGATCTCCCTGATGCAGATGGCCAAGACCTCCGCAGTGCTGGCGCGTCTGCGCGAAGAGGGCATTCCCTTCATCTCGGTGCTGACCGATCCCGTCTATGGTGGCGTCTCCGCCAGTCTGGCGATGCTGGGCGACGTCATCGTCGCCGAGCCCAAGGCGCTGATCGGCTTCGCCGGTCCGCGCGTGATCGAGCAGACCGTGCGTGAAAAGCTGCCGGAAGGCTTCCAGCGCAGCGAGTTCCTGCTGGATCACGGCGCCGTCGACCTCATCGTCTCGCGCAAGGAATTGCGTGATCGCCTGGCGCGCCTGCTGGCGACCTTCCAGCACCAGCCGGTCCCGGCGGCCTGATGGCTTCGCGCAGCCTCGCGCAATGGCTGGCCTATCTCGAGCAGCTGCATCCGTCGGCGATCGACATGGGCCTGGACCGGGTGCGCGAGGTCGCGCAGCGGCTGGGCCTGACCCGGCCGGCGCCGCGGGTGGTGACCGTGACCGGTACCAACGGCAAGGGCTCCACCTGCGCCTTTCTCGCCAGCCTGCTGCGTGCCAGCGGGCAACGGGTGGGCGTCTATGCCTCGCCGCACCTGGTGCGCTACAACGAGCGCGTCGACGTGGACGGTACCCTCGCCAGCGATAGCGATCTCTGCACCGCCTTCGCCGCGGTGGAAGCCGCCCGCGGCGAGATCAGCCTGACCTATTTCGAAGTGGGTACCCTGGCCGCCTTCTGGCTGTTCGAGCGTGCCCGGCTGGATGTCGCCGTCCTCGAGGTCGGTCTGGGCGGACGCCTGGATGCGGTCAACCTGATCGATGCCGATCTGGCGCTGGTCACCAGCATCGGCCTGGATCATGCCGAATGGCTGGGCGATACCCGCGACAGCGTCGCCGTGGAAAAGGCCGGGATCTTCCGCGCCGGCAAGCCGGCCCTCTGTGGCGATCTGGAGCCACCCGCGCCGCTGATCGACGCCGCCGAGCGCCTGGGCGCGCCCTTGCTGCTGCGCGGCGAAGCCTTCGACCTGCGCATCGAGAGTGCCGGCTGGTTCTGGCGTGGGCGTGATGCCCAGGGCAATGACCTGGCGCTGCCAGGCCTGCCGCTGCTCGATCTGCCCATGGAAAATGCCGCCCTGGCCTTGCAGGCCTACGCGTTGCTCGAACAGCCCTGGCTGCCGCAGCAGATGGCGGCGGCGCTCCAGGCCACGCGCATGACCGGACGGCTTGATCGCCGTCAGGTCGAGCGGGCACGGCAGAGACGCAGCGTCCTGCTGGACGTGGCCCATAATCCCCATGCCGCCGAATACCTGGCCCGCCGCCTGGCGATGAAACCGGTCGCCGGCGTACGGCGCGCGGTGTTTGGCGTCCTGGCCGACAAGGACCTGGACGGCATCCTGGCGCCCCTGGAAAGCCTGTTCGCCACCTGGGCAGTGGCGAGTCTGCCGACCCCGCGCAGTCGCGACGGTGCCGAGGTGGCCACTCTCCTGGCGGCGCGCGGTGCGCGCGCCGAGGCCCATGCCTCGCTGCTGGCCGCCTTCGAGGCGCAACTGGCCGCCAGTGCGGCTGACGACGAGGTGGTGGTGTTCGGCTCCTTCTACAGTGTCGCCGAGGTCCTCGCGCAGCTCTCTTCCCCATCCGAATCCGCGGAGGCATAACCCATGCTCAAGCAAAGAGTCATCGGCGCGCTGGTGCTGCTGGCGCTGATCATCATCTTCGTCCCCATGCTCTTCAATCGCCAGGACGATGCCCGCAAGGTGGCGGTCGAGGCGCCGGGCCAGCCGGCCGCACCCACGGTGCCCAGTACCGAGGTGCAGCCGGTGCAGACACCCGAGGCGCCGCCGGTGGTGGTGGTGCCGGACGAGCCGGCCAAGCCGCTCGGCAAGCCGCAGACGCCGATCGCCGGCACCTCCGGCCAGGCGCCGACGCAGAATGCGCCGGCGAACCCCGCGCCGGCGCCATCCCAGCCTGCCGCGCCGGTCGCCAAGGCGCCCGCCGCCAGCGCACCCGTCGCCAGTCCTCCGGCGGCACCTGCGGCGGCCCCGGCACCCGCGGCCAAGCCGGATTCGCGCCTGGGCGCGGCCAATCTGCCCAACAGCTGGTCGGTCCAGCTCGCCAGCCTGTCGTCGCGGCCCAGCGCCGATGCCCTGCAGGCCAAGCTGCGCAGCCAGGGCTACAACGCCTATGTACGGACCGCCGACGGCATGAACCGGGTCTTCGTCGGGCCGGTGATAGAGCGCAGCGAGGCGGATCGCCTGCGCGACCAGCTCAACAAGCAGAATGGCGTCAAGGGCTTCGTCGTCCGCTTTCAGCCGGAGCGCGGTTAACCCGGTCACAAGGCTCTGCTAGAATGCAGGGCCTTTTTGTAAGTGGACCTTGCCGTGGGCTTCACCTGGGTGGACTGGGCGATCGTCGCCGTTGTCATCGTTTCCTGCCTGATCAGTCTCAGGCGCGGCTTCGTCAAGGAAGCGTTGTCACTGGCGACCTGGATCGTGGCCGGTGGCGTGGCCTGGGTCTTCGGTGGGGCCCTGTCCAATTACCTGGTGGACTATATTCAGGTGCCGTCCGGACGGGTGATCGCCGCCTGTGTCATTCTCTTCGTGCTGACACTGCTCGTCGGCGCCCTGGTGAGCTTCTTGCTTGGCGAATTGATCCGCGTCACCGGCTTGTCGGGCACCGATCGCTTTCTCGGAATGGCCTTTGGCGCCGCTCGCGGTGCGTTGCTGATCACCGTGGCGGTGGGGCTGCTGAGCCTGGGGCCGGTCCAGCAGGACGGCTGGTGGCAGCAGTCGGTGCTGGTTCCACATTTTCTCCTGGTGGCCGATTGGTCGAAGAATCTGCTGTTGGGCTTTGCCGGCCAATGGCTGGGCGCGACGCCCATGCCCAGTCTGCAACTGTTGCCACAGCTGGGGCCCAAGGCTCCTTGAACGGTTTTCCAGGCCTCGCACTGCCGGGGTCATCCTGCGATGGTTCGCCGTCGCATCACTTGAAACAGTGGGGTCGCGTCGCATGTGTGGCATCGTAGGTATCGTGGGCAAGACGAACGTCAACCAGTCGTTATACGACGCGCTCACCGTCCTTCAACATCGCGGTCAGGATGCCGCCGGTATCGTCACCAGCCTGGACGGTAAACTCTTCCTGCGCAAAGACAACGGCCTGGTCCGCGACGTCTTCCAGCAGCGTCACATGCAGCACCTGGTCGGCCGCATGGGGATCGGCCATGTGCGCTACCCCACGGCCGGCAGCTCCAGCTCCGCCGAGGCGCAGCCGTTCTATGTCAACTCGCCCTATGGCATCACCCTCGCGCACAACGGCAACCTGACCAACGTCGAGCAGCTGTCCCGCGAGATCTACGAATCCGATCTGCGCCACGTCAACACCAATTCGGATTCCGAGGTGCTGCTCAACGTCTTCGCCCACGAGCTGGCGGTGCGCAACAAGCTGCAGCCGACCGAGGACGACGTCTTCGCCGCGGTCTCCGAGGTCCATGAGCGCTGCCGTGGCGGCTATGCCGTGGTGGCCATGGTGACGGGCTACGGCATCGTCGGCTTCCGCGACCCCAATGCCATCCGGCCCATCGTCTTCGGTCAGCGTCACACCGAATACGGTGTGGAATACATGATCGCCTCCGAGAGCGTCGCCCTCGACGTGCTCGGCTTCACCCTGATCCGCGACCTGGAACCGGGCGAAGCGGTGTACATCACCGAAGACGGACGGCTCTATACCCGCCAGTGCGCGCAAAATCCGCAGTACGCGCCCTGCATCTTCGAGCACGTCTACCTGGCCCGTCCGGATTCCATCATCGATGGCATCTCGGTCTACAAGGCCCGCCTGCGCATGGGCGAGAAGCTCGCCGAGAAGATCCAGCGCGAGCGGCCCGAGCACGACATCGACGTGGTCATCCCGATCCCGGACACCAGCCGCACCGCGGCCCTGGAGCTCGCCAACCACCTGGGCGTCAAGTTTCGCGAGGGCTTCGTCAAGAATCGCTACATCGGCCGGACCTTCATCATGCCCGGCCAGGCCGCGCGCAAGAAGTCGGTACGCCAGAAGCTCAACGCCATCGAACTGGAATTCCGCGGTAAGAACGTGATGCTGGTGGACGACTCCATCGTCCGCGGCACCACCTGCAAGCAGATCATCCAGATGGCCCGCGAAGCCGGCGCCAAGAAGGTCTATTTCTGCTCGGCGGCTCCGGCGGTGCGCTTCCCCAACGTCTACGGCATCGACATGCCCAGCGTGCACGAGCTGATCGCCCACGGCCGCACCACCGAGGAAGTCGGCGAGCTGATCGGCGCCGACTGGCTGATCTACCAGGACCTGCATGACCTGCAGGAAGCCGTGCGCACCCGCAAGGCACCCAAGGTCGAGCAGTTCGACTGCGCGGTGTTCGATGGCGAGTACATCACCGGCGACGTCGATGCCGCCTATCTGAATCGGATCGAGCAGGCGCGCAACGACGCGGCCAAGGTCAAGCACAAGGCCGTCAGCGCCATCATCGATCTCTACAACGACTAAGGAGCTGCACATGAGCCAAGACTGGGATGCCGGACGCCTGGACAGTGATCTCGAGGGCGCGGCCTTCGAGACCTTGGCGGTGCGGGCAGGGCAGCAGCGCTCGCCGGAAGGCGAGCATGGCGAAGCCCTGTTCCTGACCAGCAGCTACGTGTTCCGGACCGCTGCGGATGCCGCGGCGCGCTTCGCCGGCGAGGTGCCGGGCAACGTCTATTCGCGCTACACCAATCCCACGGTGCGTACCTTCGAGACCCGCATCGCGGCCCTCGAAGGGGCCGAGCAGGCGGTGGCCACCGCCTCGGGCATGTCCGCCATCCTGGCCATGGTCATGAGCCTGTGCAGCGCCGGCGACCACGTGCTGGTCTCGCGCAGCGTGTTCGGCTCGACCATCAGCCTGTTCGAGAAGTACTTCAAGCGTTTCGGCATCGAGGTGGACTATCCGCCGCTGGCCGATCTGGACGCCTGGCAGGCGGCCTGCAAGCCCAATACCCGGCTGTTCTTCGTCGAGTCGCCGTCCAATCCCCTGGCCGAGCTGGTGGACATCGCCGCCCTGGCCGAGATCGCCCATGCCCAGGGTGCGCTGCTGGCGGTCGACAACTGCTTCTGCACCCCGGCGCTGCAGAAGCCGCTGGCGCTGGGTGCCGATATCGTCATCCATTCGGC